>Ga0233444_10003898_pt1 | contig 14530 bp, 12 predicted proteins | sample SI_124_October20_6_FD_182792 | JGI IMG/M metagenome (GOLD analysis project Ga0233444, IMG submission 182792) | Seawater microbial communities from Saanich Inlet, British Columbia, Canada - SI_124_October2016_10_MG | ecosystem: Environmental > Aquatic > Marine > Inlet | place: Canada: British...
AAGAATGTATCGAAATAAACAGTAAACCAATCGACACCATGGCATCAATTGACCAAAGTATTAAGAACATAAAGCAACTTAATAAGACTATTTATAACCCTCAAAATTTTAGCCCTAATGATTTGCAAGATTTATTAGATAAAGAAAACAATTAAAACTTAAAACAATGAACAACAAACAAAAAAACATTTGCGGAATATGTGGGCACGAAAACCCCGAAGATAATTTTATTTGTGAACACGAAGAATGCGGCGCCCCTTTGGATTTAACTATTGAATATTTGCCGGATGGATTACCGATAATAAAATAAATTAAACTGCAATTTAATTAAATATAAAGCCTCTTTTTAGGGGCTTTTTTTATGTGCTATATTTTAAGCGTTTGTTGTGTTTCAATGGGTTATGATTAATAAAAGGGTTGATTGGTAGCTCCATGTCCATCCTAAGGTACCTCACAGCCGTTTTAAGACACTTTATACATATTTACATACATTATATCCACTTAGATAATTATCGTCGCTTAGAAGGGCTTAAAATGCGTCGTATGAACTCTCGGTGAATTAAGGTTGGGTGGGGCTTATTAACCACCTCTCCAAACACACTACTATTCTCCAACTGACACACTATAAACTATTCTCTAACTGACAAAATAATTATGTATATTGCGTAGGTATTATATAAGCTATGGCTAAACGCAGAAAGATAAGAACATTTCCGATATACTCAAATGACATGCATTCTTGTATGCAGTGGTGTATAAACAACCGTATAAAAATATATGTAGTTGTTAGAAACAAAACAGACTTCCATGTAGAGGTAGATAATCGTGGTAAGCTAGAGGTATCTGAAGAGTCATATTCTATTACAGATGCCTGCACAAAGGTGTGGGAACTATACTGCCACATGTACAGGGTGAATAACTGTACATAATACTCTGAATTTGATGCCGGAAAGTAAACAGTATTATATATAAACAGCATGTGGCGTATTATAAACAGTATTATATATATACAGCATTATATATATACGCATTACTCACAATCCCCTAAAAAAAAAGAACCACAAAATTCTGTATCTGTAGGCATCAAAAAAAACACTGTCTTATTATATTATATATAATATATATAATTATATACATAATATTATATACAGTAGTATATGTATACAGTAGTATATATATATATATATATAATATATAATTATATACATAATATTATATACAGTAGTATATATATTATAAACAGTATTATATATATACAGTAGTATATTATTTTTATATACAGTATATACTACTAATATTATATACGTAATTAAGAGTTATAATTATATATATAATATTATATACAGCTGTATATGTATACTACTGTATATATATTATACATAATAGCGTAGAATTTTGTAACTTGTGATATATATATAAATCTATGCCAATAGATACATTTAACACAGTTGTAGTTATTTAAATAACATGAAAAAAGAGATAAAATTCATAGTACCAGATTCCTTAGAAGAAATATCACTAGGTGATTACCAATCTTATCTGGCATCAATAGACGGGTTAGACCAGCATAAAGATGTTCAGCTAATCAACAAGAAGCTCATAGAGACGTTTTGCGGGGTTGAAATGAGTCAAGTGGACCTCTTACCCTTCAAAGCAGTAGAAAGTGCCTTAGAAGTGCTTACAGGTGCCTTTAAAGAGGAGTATGAACTTATTCGTATGTTTAACATTCAAGGAACTAAGATGGGTTTTATACCTAAGCTAGATGATATGACTCTTGGTGAGTATATAGATTTAGATAGTTACTTTGGTGATTGGGAGAATATGCATAAGGCTATGGCGGTGCTCTATAGAGTAGTTAACTTTGAGAAAGGTGAGAAGTATACGATAGTGCCTTACGATGCAAATGAAGACCTGCAGGAGCTTATGAAGGTAATGCCGCTGAGTGTTGTAATGAGTTGTATGGTTTTTTTTTATCGTTTAGGGACGGAATTAGCGAAAGCTATGTCGAGTTATATACAGAAAACAATACACAAACAGAAGGGCACAACATCTCATCTGAAGGAAGCTTTGGAACAAAATGGGGTTGGTATCAATCAATTTACGGACTCGCTCAAGGAGATGTCAGAAGATTTGACCAAGTTACAGAATTACCGCTACACCAATGTTTAACATTCCTAACATTTGAGAAGGAAAAGAATGAATTAGAAGCTGCAATGATTAAGAAACAATACAGATAATGAAAACATACTACAACCTAATAGATAGAATACATACATACCTTAGTGGTGTTTCTCCGATAAATACAGTAACCTTCGGAGACTTACTAGAGGTAGACTTATCTAAGCAAACAATATTCCCTTTAGCTCATATAGGCATCATCTCTATGCAATTTGAAGAGCACACCATGGGGTTGTCTATGAATGTAATTGTAATGGATATAGTAGACCAAGATAAGGATGATAAGCAGGACAAGGTTAAACCACACCTAGGACTAGATAATACGCATGATATACATAATTCACTGCTTAACGTAATTAATGGATTACAAAGCTCTATACGTAGAGGTGGACTTAGAGATTATCATTATGAAATAGATGGTACACCTACAGCACAGCTATTTGAAGATAGGTTTGAGAATAAAGTAACTGGATGGTCAATGACACTTAACATTACTATGGCAAATGATGACATGGGATTAATCAATGCAGACGGTTCTCAATGTCCTTAAAAATAAAAAATACAAAAGATTACATGAAGAGCTACAGCATTAAGCTAGTAGAGCTCTTGCGTAGAGAGATGGCATCCCCTCAAAAAAGTAGGATGGAGTATGAGAATCCTGCGATAAATACTAAGAATAAAACTAGCTCAGGCGAAATAAACCTTATAGTTAATTCTTCGGCATTAAGCGAACTAAGTATAGATATAAGAGGTGGTAAGCACTTACTAGATATAGACCAAGGAACAGATAGTACAATAGCAAGCGTAACAGACATAGCAAAATGGATAGTAGCAAAACCAGTAAATTACAGAGGAGTAAGTCAGAACCAAAGTCTTCAGTCTCTAGGGGTGGGAAGTCCAAAGGTTCTATCACTAGCGAAGAGGATAGTGAATTCTCTAGCAGAAAAAGGAATAAGACCGACAAACTTCATAAGCCGAACAGTCGAAAAGCACATGGAAAACCTAAAGATAGTTGCTCCAATTGTGGAAGATGTAAAAGCAAGTGTAGAGGACTTGTTAACTCAAGCAGGATTTAATTTAGATGGTAAAACAATAAAATTTAAGTAATGGCAATAACTGATATAAAAAAGCTTAACGTAAGAAGTCCATACTACATAGAAGTGGTAAATGAATACTTAGGGGTAGTTCCTGTAGACCCTGACCCAGACCCAGCACCTGAGATTCCTACACTATCAACAGAAACATTAGAGTGTTCTCAATCGTTTATTTTTGGTGGATTAGTTGGAATTAAGAAGTTCTCATTAGATACTACAGATAAGCAACTAGGTACATATAATTTCACTATAGCTAATGCCAAAGTACCTATTAAATATAGAGTATATACTGAGGGAGATACAGCTCCTGCTTATACAACAATAGGATTAGATAACTGGACTAATGAGTGGTTAGCAGCTACTGGAGATAACGCTAGTTCTTTAAGCCCTGAGAGTTCAAATCCTAATGGTGTTACTAGCAACTTCATTTACACAACAGATGCAGCTACTAGTGCGATAAGTAAGAATATAATTATAGAGCTGTTTGCTCCTATTGCCACTTCAAATAACATGAATGTAACATCAGTTAGTTGTCAGCCAGCTGAAGTAGCTCCTGCTCCTAATGTAAGTGATTACGTTACGGTTGTTACGGTTGTTAACAGCTCATTAACTCGCTTTAATAACAGCACTCCAAGTGTAAATGATGTAGAGATAACATTAAACGGAACTCAGTACACGCTACCAGATACTAATAATCAATCAGGTATAAGGTTAATTGCAGATGATGCAACGCCAAACTATGCTGTACTAAGTAATAATAACCCATATGACAGCCAATCAAATGTTTCAGAGCCACGTTATTGGAGTTATACAGGGTTAATTCCGCAAGAAATAAGTCCTAGTATTGTTAATTCCGGCATTAATGAACTTAAAATAAAATCACTTACAGGTGCTCAATTTACAGTATACATACGTATAGCAAACCACCCTGTGTCAGACCATCCAACAATTTCAGGTCAAAAAGTTATAAACCATAAAGGTGATGGAGTGTTTGATATTTATGTATCCCAAGCCTTTACAATACAACTAATGGGTAACAGGAATGTACCTTCAGAAGAAGAAGTTATAGTAAAGTTCTCAGGTGTTAATCAGCAATATGTAGTAATAAACGAAGCTACATACTACCATGAAGTTGAAACTAATGAAGGAGATTCTGTAGATGTAACTGATGATATAACAAGTGGTTTTGGAGTCTACTACAATTAATAGTAAATAAAATAATTCAAAATGAAGGTACTAAATAAAGCAGAACTAAAATTATGGGTCTACTCTGGGGATATAAGAAACTTCGGACCAATTCCTGATTATACACTAACTAAAACAAAATTACCTGGTGAGGAGACTATAGTATTTGAGATAGCCGAATTAGTAAAAGATTTTATTGAAATTAAATTTGATGGAGACTATAATCTACTTATACAAAGTATGTGGGTTAAGTATAGAGTAGAAAGAACCTATCTAGAAACAGAAGATGATACGATAAGTACAACAAGTGAATCAAAGTATAATATAGCTTTTAGAGGCTACGGAGAGAATATAGACGGCATAAACCCAGAGCTATCTAAGGACCTGTTAATGTCTAATACAGTTATACATAAGAAGTGTGGTGAAATAACAAGCTTCCCACTATATGTAGAGCAATTTGATGGTGTTATAGATGTAGAATACTACCAAGGTTCTACAGCATTAACAACTGAAGAGTTCTTTAGTACTGTTGGGGAGTATACTATTGCCCAGTCTATGACATTAAACCCCTCTTTAGATGCAGTTGTAACTATAGATAAGACTGCTAGTGAAGCTACAGACTCCAACAGCCTAACAGTAATATCACAAATACCTGAGAATGCTGATGAAGCTAGGTATACTAAGTCTGATGGTACTACCGGAATCATTCCTGTGGTATGTAATGATGACTGTAAGAACCCAAGCTATAAGGTTTCGTTTATAAATAAGTTTGGCGTTATGCAAGATATATGGTTTAGTGCTAAAAGAACTGATAGCATGTCTAGTGAGAGAAAGCAATATAAAAGAAGCAAGCTAGATATGTCTAATGGAGTTAACTATAGCATATCAGCACATCAAAACGTATACTTAGAGAACCAAGGTAAGGAAAAGATAACAATGAATACAGGTTTCATACACCATAGCTATAACGAGGTTATTAAGCAGCTGCTTGTGTCTGAGTATGTATTTATACAAGATAAGACTAGAAGAAGTCCTACAAACTCAAATGAGTTCCTAGCTATTCCATTAAACCTATCGAGTTCTGAGGTAGGTATAAAAACTAGAAGAAACGATAAACTTATAGAATATACATTAGAATTTGAAGCAGATTCTGACTTTATACAAAGTGTAAGATAGATGAGAGAAATACAGATATACATAGAAGGTCAAAGAGTAGATTTATTTGATGATGAGAATATAACATTAAAATCTAGTATTCAAGATGCCAAGGATATATCTAAGGTGTTTACAGACTATTCTCAGCCGTTTACACTACCTGCATCTGATAATAACAATAAAATCTTTAGGCATTTCTATAATACTTCTATTACCGGTAATGTGTTTGATGGTAGGGTAAGACACGAAGCTAAAATATTTATCAATCATTTACTATTTAAGAAAGGTAAAATATTCTTGAATGGTGTTAATATGAATAATAATAAACCAAGTTCATATAACATTACTTTCTTTGGTAATATAGTATCTCTGAAAGACTTGTTTAAAGATGATAAGATAGAAAGTTTATCTGATTATAAAAAAGGTGTTAACGGAAATGATGCTGTTTATAACCTTAATGGGTTTGAATTTGATTGGTCTAGTAGTTCTATGCAGGCTCTTTTAGAAACAGGGCAAACGTTTCAAGGAGATACTACTGCGATAATAGCACCACTTATAACTCCTAAGAAAAGACTTTTCTACAATAGTTCTCTTACTGATACTTCTTCGATTAATTTTGATGGCAACTTATATAGACCTGCTGACCCTTTAGCTAATCCAAGTCAATTCGAGACAAGAGGAGTAAGAGTAGAAGATTTAAAACCTGCTATAAAAGTTTACCATATAATAAGAGCTATACAGGAGAAATATAATATAAACTTTCTTCCTGATGATACTTCTGGCACAAAGGATTTCCTTTCTAAGCATAACGAAGCTTTTAATAATCTGTATTTATGGATGAGTAATAGTTCTGGTAATATAACAGAAGAGCTATCTGATGACAATTATCTTTATGTAAATGAGGTTAATTCATGGAGTGCTTATTCAACCCCACTAAACATTAATTTCCCTGATTTTGATGTAGATGGTAATGAAGTAGTGTTCAAGTATCCTTTTAAAACAGGTAGCCCGAGACCACCATATACTTCAGTTAGAGAATTTCTAAATAATGTATCTATCAGGATTAGAGTTATTCCAGATTCTACATATAACACTGTTAAATGGAGGGTTAGACTTATAAATACCGAAACAGGAGATATTACAGGTGTTACTGAGGGTAATGGAGATGTTTCAGCAAAGATAGAAGTTCCTGCTGTAGAGTTGTCACAAAACGAACAGAGATATAAAGTAGAGTTTTCTTCTGAAGAGAGTATGAGCAACACAGAGATACGAGTGTCTTATCATTTTTATAATCCTTATTCTTTAATACCCCATCGAGATGAAGTATTTAGTTCAGGTACTAATATAAGTTCAAATACACTTAAATTTAAACCATCTAATCACTTCCCAGATATTAGTGTAATGGATTTTATGAGTGGATTGTTTAAGATGTTTAATCTTACATCGTATTATATTGATGATGAATCAGACCCTCAATATAATGAAACTACTCCTGTAGTTAAGGTTGTTACATTAGATGACTACTATGCTGATGCGATTAATAATCAGTCAAAAGGAACTATTGATGTATCTAAGTATATAGATATATCTAAAAGTAGTATAAACACATCGCTACCCTTTTCTGAGATTGATTTTAAGTTTGAGGAAACAGATACAATTTTAATGGAAAACCATAAAGAAGTTAATGGATATGTTTATGGTAATTCTAATATAAATCTTAAAGAAACATATAGAGGCTTAGATTTGTTCTATGGGGAAAAGTATGAGGTTGAATTGCCATTTTCTAAGTTAAAATACGAAAGAATAAACGGATTAGAAACAGATATAGTTTGGGGTTACGCAGCAGGTGGAGACTTTAGTTCAGAAGATACAACGCCTCCAAAAGCTAACTATAAATCAGAAGATATAAAACCTTTGTTATTTTATGGTATAAGAGAAACTAATATATCTACACCTATAAATTTCAGTAGTACAACTTCAAATAGATTAACTAATTACTGGAGACCTTCTAACACAAATGAGACTGTAGTTCCAGATGCTGATGGAGTGTTTCAAGATTCTGCTGCTTATTCTATTAACTTCGATTCGGAGGTTGATGAATGGTCTTTAACGGAGTCGATTAATTCTTTATTTGAGGTATTCTACAAGAAGTATATAACAAGTGTATTTGATATAGAAAAAAGAGTATTTAAGTACTCTGCTTATATGCCTCCTAGTTTCTTAATCAATTATAAGCTTAATGACCAACTTAAGGTACAAGATAAGGTGTATCGGATTAATTCTATAACTACAAATCTAAATACAGGTTTATCTAAGTTAGAGCTTATTAACTTAAATGCCGAAGAGATAATACAATGATAAAGCAAATAATAGAATTACTTAACGCTGATAGTTGGTATGGGCAGTCTAAAGAGATAGATATAGCTAAAGGCAAGTATAAAGCAGTAGCTGATTGGGGTGAAATGATGGAGCGAACAAAAAGAGAATACTATGGCAAGTGAAATTATAGTAAGTATTAATGTAGAGTCCGGGAAGGCTGAGGTTAGTTTAGGCAAAGCTAAGAAAGGTGTAGATAAGTTAGCTGCTGCTAAAGAGAAGTTAGCTCACTCAGAGACTCAATTAGCAAAAGATATAGCTTTAGTTAACCTGAAGACAAAAGAGCAAATTCAGATAAACAATCAAGCTGCTGCTGAAACACTTAAAAATGTAAATAAGTCAAGTGGTCAATTTAGAACTCAGGTGGGTCTAAATAATGCTATACTTACTGAAGCAGGTAGAGCTGCATCTGATTTACGTTTTGGATTTAATGGTGTAGCGAACAACGTTGGTCAAATTGCTTCGTTATTTGGTAGTTTAATAAATACGAGTGATAATGTAGTGACTTCGCTAAAGAACTTAGGTAAGTCATTGCTAGGTACTGGTGGTATTCTTATTGCAATTCAGCTATTAATTGCATACGGAGACAGAATATACAACTTCTTTAGAGGGGTTACTGAAGCTGCTGTAAAAGCGGAAAAAGCCATGAAAAAGCTAGAGGGGACTATTCAGAGTCAAAGACTAGAGCTTTTAGGTTATATTGAGGTTTTAAATGATGCTACTGTTGCTGATAATGTTCGTACAAACGCATTAAAAGAGCTTAACGTAGTAAGTAAAGAAACTATACAGGATTACAAGGACGGAAAGATTGACCTAGACGAGCTAACGCTTAGTGTTGAGACTTACATGAAGCAACAAAGGTTAAGAGGTGAATTAGACGCTCTATTATCGAGTAATCAAGCGGTGTTTGCTGAGAGAGAAAAAGTCATAAGAGTTCAAAAACAATTAGATTTAGCTCAAGAAAAAGGTGATACTGAAACGTTAAAAAAGCTATATAAGGAGAATTCTAGCATATTTGACCAATTTTTCGACATTTCAAGAAAAGCTGAAAAGGCTGCTGGCGGGAAAGGTTATCTTCCAAGGCTGTTCGGTGACTCGGATATAGATTTTGCAGGTTTATTTAGAGAGCAAAGCAAGGGTGTTATTGATGAAGCTAACTCTGCTGTTAAGAAAATGCTTGAAATAGAAAAACAACTAACAGATAACTCAGGTGGTGCTGGTGGTGGTCCTTCTGCTGGTAGAATTAGAATATTTAAAGAGAAAACTCTTGAGTTAGAGAAATTAGAGCAACAATATAGAGAAAAATCTATAAATAAAGACCTTCAGACTAACCAAGAGAAGATAGCACAATTTCAGCAAAATGAATTCGCTAAACTAGATATACTTGAGGAGATTTTTATAACTAGAGAGTCTTTAAGGTTAAAGAACTATATAGAAAGTGTACAGAACCAAAAAATTAGTGACGAAAAGAAACTTGTACTTATAGCTGATGCTGAGGCTAAATTTACAAAAGAAATAGAGCAAGCTGGGGAAGATAGATTAAAAGTAGAAAAACAGATACTGCTAAATTCTCAATTAATGCGAGATATTCAAGCTAGGAAGGATGGAGAAACAAGTCGTAAACTTCAGGAAAAGGAAGAGCAAATTAGAGAGGCATTTGATTTAAAGAAAGTAGAGCTTTTAAGAAATAGCCTTGGCGATGATGCAATTTACTTTGACTCTAGAGCAGCATTACTTGAAGACGATATAGATAGACAGCAAAGGATAACAGATTCGTTTACGCAAGGAACTGTAGAGCGAGCTGAAGCTGAGGTAGAACTTTTTAGATTAAGAGACAGTCTTCGTCAAAATGACCTAAATAAAGAAGTAGCTGCAATAGCTGAAAAAACTAGAGTTCAGCAGATTTACGTGGGTTATGTTTCAGGTATATCTGGGATACTAAAAGCCGTAGCAGGTGAAAACGAAGCTCTGCAAAAAACAGCACTAGTTCTTGAGAAGGGAGCTGCTATAGCAGGTATAGTTGTTAACGCAAATTCTAGTATAGCTCAGTCTGTAGCTAATACTGGAGTTGCAAACACAGCAGCAAGCGCATTACTATCTAATCCTCTTACAGCAATTGCAGGGGGAATAGCTTTAGCTCGTAATAAAGCTGCCTTAGCAAAAGAAGTTTTAATGACTAAGGTTTCAGCAGGTATAGGTATAGCTAGTATTCTAGCTACAACATTAACTTCCGCTAAGAGTCCTTCTGGTGGAGAAGGTGGAGGTGGTAGTGGAGCAAGTGTAACCGCACCTTCATTCAATGTAGTAGGTGCATCATCTACAGACCAATTAGCCCAAGCAGTAGGTGGACAGGTAAATGAACCAATTAGAGCATATGTAGTTGGAGGGGATGTAACAAGTCAACAAGAATTAGAAAGGAATATAGTTAACACAGCAGGAATAGGATAATTAAAAATAAAATTATGAGAATAGTAGAATTACTAATAGACGAAGAAGCGGCATTATCAGGTATAGAGGCAATCAGCATAGTAGATAAGCCAGCAATAGATGAGAACTTTATAGCTTTAAGTGAACAGAAGAAGATACAGCTTGCTGAGGTGGATAAGGAGAAGAAAATACTTATGGGTGCTGCATTAGTTCCTGATAAAAATATATTTAGACAAGACGAGCAGGATGGTTATTATATATACTTCTCTAAAGATACTGTTAGACAGGCATCTGAATTATTCTTAGTTAGAGGTAATCAGAATAAGTCTACTCTAGAGCATGAGGCTGATTTACATGGACTATCAATTGTAGAGTCGTGGATTATTGAGGATGAACTTCATGATAAGTCTAGGAAATATGGCATGGACTTACCTGTAGGAACTTGGATGATTTCTATGAAGGTTAATAACGATGATGTCTGGGACAACTATGTAAAAACAGGTTTAGTATCCGGGTTTTCTATAGAAGGCTATTTCACTGACTCTATTGATTTAAGCTCTCATTTAATATCTGAGGAGGATGCCACAGAGATACTAGTTAAAGTTAAAGAATTTGTAGAATCTAAATTAAGCGACAATGGCGAAGAAAAAGAAGATTAGTAAACCAGTAAAAAAAGGAAGTTCATTTGAGGACAATTATCACCTAATTCCAGGTCTAGAGAAAGCAAAATTACCTATGATTGAAACGTTAAAACTACAGCTGAAGAGTGATAAATTTAACGCTCAGTACGCGTATATTAACGACTATTGTATGGTACATATCCTAATGCTAGAGGAAGTGTATCTAAGAGGCTCTGAGAGCTTAATAGACAGCCCACAGGATAGAGTTGACCAGTTCATGTATTTAGTTCGTAGCGGTAAGCCACTTAATCCAGAATATACACAAGATTTTGACTTACTACCAGAAGGTCATCCAAAAAGAAAGATATGAAAAGACGTAAGAAATATACATATAGTAGGAGTGGCATAAAAGACGGAAAAAGAGGCTGTCTATGTGCTGATGGTAAGACTTACTCATCTAAGTGTTGCGATGGTAGTTTACAAGCTCAGGGAATAGGTAGTCTAGTAAGACCTTCATTCCATTTACAAACAGAAAGTGCAGAGTACATATTACAAGAAGATAACAATAAAATAAAATTATAATGTCAGACAAGAAGATTAGTCAATTAACAGCGGTTACTGGTAATGAAATTACTGGTTCAGAAAGTTTACCGTTAATTCAAAGCGGAGAAACTAAGCAAACTACCATTGATTACATAAGAGATTATGTTCAATCAAATATTAACCTAGGTAATCCTGTAAATAGTTTTGCTGTAAACGGAAACAATTTAACAGCTACTTTAAAAGATGGTAGTACTTTCGATGTAGATATAACAGCTTTAACTACTGATACTAATACACAGTTATCAGATGCTGACATCACCGCCTTAGGTTACCTTAAAACAGATACCAATACACAACTAACAGATGCTGACATTACTTCTCTTGGTTACATTAAGAGTGAGCATAATACTCAGCTTAGTGATGCTGATATAGCTGCTTTTGGGTATGTAAAGAATGACCAAAACACTCAGTTGACTGACGCTGACATAGCTGCTTTTGGATATATAAAGACTGATACTAACACACAAATTAGTGATGCAGAAATTGCAGCATTAGGATATATTAAGTTTGACACAAATACTCAGCTAACTGATGCCGAGATTACCAACCTTGGTTATATAAAAACCTATACTGACACGCAGCTAACAGATGCACAGATTGCTGCATTAGGTTATATCAAAACAGATACTAATACACAATTAAGTGACGCTGATATAGCTGCACTAGGTTACGTTAAAACTGATACACAATTAACCGATGCAGAGATAACCGCTCTAGGATATGTTAAGACAGATAATAATACGCAATTATCAGATGCAGATATTGCTGCGTTTGGCTATGTAAAGACAGATAATGATACACAGCTATCTGATGCGGATATTGCTGCACTAGGGTACGCTAAGACTAGCAATCTAAGAACTATTACAGCTGCTGAGATAGAGACTTTAAGTCACTTTGAGTATGATGCGTCACAAGACCAATTAGTAGCAGATAGAGCTATTGAAACTACTCTTAACTCATTATTCTTAGGTGAGCAACATAAAATGTCTTCTGGTTCTGAAAACATATTCTTTACTAACTTAACTTCAGACATCAACTTCTTTCCTATGTGGGGAGGACTTAAAGACCAAAGTATTGTAGCTAATCAAGGTTCTGATGGATATATTCCACCTAGTGGTCGAGTATATACCGATATGTTTAGCTTACCTTTAGGAGGAAGCCCAGTAGCATCTACCGCTATAGGTTATTCAGGAGATAATTACTTTGGCATCAATATCGCAGGATTAGGAATAACTACTGTTGCAGCTGAAGCTATAGACCAAAGCCTAGTACGTTTAGACTATAAGATATCTATAAATAGTAGACAAGTTTACAAGCAGACGTTACCTGAGAATGCAGTAAGAGCTGCAAATACAATAGCTGCAGGGGACACTATAGAATGGTTCTTTGACCATCCAGTAGACGTAAGAGCTGGTACTACTATATTTGCTGAGATACGTAAGATAAGAAAGTCAGATGATGTAGACTTAGGCGTATTCCAAGTTAGAAAAGGAGATACAGTAGACCCTACTTCAGGTTTAGTAAGATACCAAGCCACTGTACATAATAGGTTATTTGAAGATAAAGACTTAGAATTTGCTTCTCCTAACCTAAGTAAAACAGCAATGGACTTTGGACTTGATTCTACAGGCTCTACGATACTTCTAAGAGACTTATCTCTAGGTTCTGACAATGTAATAGAATCACACGCTGTTAACACCTTAGAAGCCGTTGCAAGCGGTACTGAGATTAAGATAAAAGTAAAAGACGGAGCTAAAGTTGTAGTTACTGCTTTATCTGTTAGTTCTACAAGTATAAACGGTTCATTTGTTAATTCTGTACTCAATCAAGCTGTAGTGCAATTGAATGCCATATTTACTAATACTGCAGGGTTTGCTTCTGCAGATAAATTTGTAAACTCTTTCTCTTTAATAGGAGATGACTTAACACTAGGACTAAACGATGGTACTTCATTTACGTCTGATGTAACTACGTTCGGAGTAGACGAGAATAAGTTTGTTTCTTCTGCTACTTTAAATGGTAATATCATTACACTAACAATGAACGATGCTACATCTTTACTTATAGATGCTGCTAGTCTTGCTATTGATAATGATACAACTATTACGGGTGGTTCTGTAAGTGGTACTACCTTAAACTTAACTACAAGTAGCGGAAGTGTAATCGCTATTGATGCAAGTGGTTTAGCTGGTGGTGTAAGTGTTGCTAGTGGTTCTGTAGTAGGTACTGACTTAGTACTGGTTATGTCAGATGCTTCTACTGTTACTATTGATGCCGCTAATATGGTAAATGGTGCTAGTTTAAGTGCTGTAAATAACGAATGGTTTATATCTTACGGAACTAATGCAAATACTCCTGTAGGTGAAACTACAATGAATTCCAATGTAAATCTACAAATGCCTTTCTACTTTGGTCAAGCCTTAACTAGAGGAGCAGAATTTAAGTTCAATATAGATAGTGCTAATCAATTAAGATTAGGTATCTGGGATGGTGCAGCAGAAGCTACTGCTTTCAATGGTAGTCCGTCTGCGGGAGACCATACAAACTGGGGAACTGTATTTAGTTATGCTAATGGTAATGGTAAATTCACTAGTGCAACGAACACAGACATATCTACTTATCACTCTGGTGGGTATTCAGTAACTGATAGTGCTCCTATGTCTATTAGATTTGGTAATGATGGGCATTTAACATTAATGGACTTATCTGGAGGAACTGAAGTTATAGTAGGTAAAACCTTAATACCTTTATCAGTTCAATCCTTTAATATGCAGGTTGCTGGTTGGAATAATACAGAGTTTCCTAATGCAATTATAAGCGACTCTAACTTCTTATGGGAAATTGTACACGATTATAACAATGTTGAAGCTGGTGTATTAAATGGAGTATTGA
>Ga0233444_10003899_pt1 | contig 14530 bp, 13 predicted proteins | sample SI_124_October20_6_FD_182792 | JGI IMG/M metagenome (GOLD analysis project Ga0233444, IMG submission 182792) | Seawater microbial communities from Saanich Inlet, British Columbia, Canada - SI_124_October2016_10_MG | ecosystem: Environmental > Aquatic > Marine > Inlet | place: Canada: British...
AAATTTTAATTTCCATTGCAGGTACTCCAAAATACCTCTTTTTATCACTAATATTCTTCATTAACAAGCTATTAGCACCAAGATTGTTATAATTTCCAATTTTTTTTAACTGTAAAACGGAAGAATTAAGGCCAAAAGTATTACCATGACCAATCTTCACAAAACCAGAAATTTGGACATTAGGTTGAAATACATTAAATGATCCAATTTTTACATCATGTCCTAGTGTAACCCTAGTGTTAAAAAAATTAAATAATCCAATAGAAATATCAATTGTAAAAATACATCCAGGAGAAATTATATTTCCCATTCCCAAATTCACATACTCTTTATCATAAATAACATTTGGATGAATTAAATTAGGAAAGTTGAATCTAGCAAATCTTTGAGTAATAATTGATATTTTTTCAGAATTTGCAATTCCAATATACATATTACAGTCTGGTTGTAGATTTGAGATTACAAACTCCTGATCAAATACTGGATATGAATAATCCCCAATCGTAATTTCAACTACTTTTGGATTTACATCTATAAAACCTTGAAAATTAGATGTTGATCCAAATACCTCCTTTGAAAGAAATAAAACTTCTTTAGCCAAACCTCCACATCCAATTATGTAATATTTCATAATAAAAGCCAACTAGGTTAGTATTTTTTTATTTAAGAATAAATATATTTAATAATTCAAATTATATATAAAATTCAACGCAATTACTCTTATTCTAGTTAATTTAAAACAAATTGAACATAATAAAGTAATTAAAACTTCATTAATAAAGTGAATCAAATAATAAAAAATTAAAACAATCTCGAAGTTTTAAATATTATAAATATCCGATTTATAAAATTTCAAATTTTCTTTTTTTGAAAACCAATTGATCGTTTCCTCAAGGCCCTCTTCAATACTATATTTTTGTTCCCAATCTGTAAATGACTTTAATTTTTTATTAGATCCAAATAATCTATAAACTTCCGAATTTTTAGGTCTCAATCTAATCGAATCAGAAATAATTTTGACATTAGGATTTATTTTGTTTATCAGAATATTTGCCAAATCACCAATACTGACCTCAGATTCCGTTGCAATATTAACCTCGTGACCAATTAAACTATCACATAAGGCAATTTTTAAAAAACCGCTAATTGTATCCTTAACAAAAAGTAAATCTCTTTTAGGAGATAAGTCTCCTAATTTTATCTCTCTCACCCCGTTTAGTAATTGAGAAATTATAGTTGGAATAACAGCTCTAGCTGATTGCCTTGGTCCAAAAGTATTAAAGGGTCGAACTATTGTTAAAGGCAGATTAAATGATCTAAAAAAAGAATCTGCAATTGCATCTGCTCCAATTTTTGAAGCAGAATATGGAGATTGAGATTGTTTTGGATGTTCCTCTGTTATCGGAATAAATTGAGCTGTACCATAGACTTCAGAAGTAGAAGTCACTATTATTCGTTTAATTTTATTATCTCTCGCAGCTTGAATTATATTGAGAGTTCCCTTTACATTTGTATCAATATATGAATCAGGAGAATGGTAACTAAATGGAATAGCAATCAAAGCGGCTAAATGAAATACTATATCTATTTCTTTCATTGCTTCTCTTATGCCATTTGGATCTCGAATATCACCAGGGAAAAATTCAATTTTATCCTTTGTTTGAGAGGGAATTGAATCTAACCAGCCATATGAATTAAATGAATTATAAAATACAAACGCTCTTACTTTGGCTCCTTTAGCAACTAATTCTTCAACTAAATGACTTCCAATAAAACCATCTGCACCGGTTACTAAAAAATTTTTATCTTTTAAACTCATATCTGACAATTTTTTGCAAAAAATATTTTAACTAAAGATGATTACTTTTTTTTACAACTTAATGGGCTCAAAAAACCTGTAATTATTAAGACATAAAGCAAAAATTTATGTAATAATTCGCGTCTAGTTTTATGTAAATCTACAATTGAATAAATTCTTACTAGAAAATTATTGTTACTAATTCTAAAAAGAATTTTTTCTGCTTCAATATTTTTTTTTGAAAAGCTATATGCTGTAAAAATATTATTTCGATACCAACCACTTGTCACCATCTTAATAGTTCCATTTGTAAATAATTTTTTTGCGCCATATACATTTGCACTATGTTGCCTATATAATATTTTTGCTTTACTATCATGAAACCAATTAAAACCTCTAGAACGAAGTATAGCGTATATTATCCAATCATGTGATGATTCTTTACTCAAATCAAAAATTTTAGAAATAGTCAAATGACTTACAATTTCAGTTGCAGCTTTGATATTCATAACATAGGTACAACCAGCACTTGCTCCTTGAAACAGATAGTCAAAATTCGTTTGACGGCCATTTTTTTTTAATTCCCCAATAACATTGGTTCCATCCCAAATTAACATATCCGATGAATAAACATCGCTATTTATTTTAATTAAATTAGATATCGCATGCGAAAGCTTATCAGGAAACCAAAAATCATCTTGATCTGCGAACGCTATGTAATCATAATTATCTAGATCTGCAGAAAGAAGTAATAACAAAAAGTTTTTACATGCCGAACCAGTATTGCCTATTTTATCTTTAATTAATTTGAATTGTAGAGGATATAAATTTGAAAAATTTTCCAATATTGTCAATGTATTATCATTACTCCCATCATCTCTAATTGTTAAATCAACCCTACATGATTGTTGATTTAATATACTTTTCATTTGTTCTGAAATAAATTGCCCACCATTAAAAGTAGCCATCAAAACATTAACTCTACAACTTACCATTTGTAAATTTAGGTTTAAGAATTAAATCACGCTTGTTATATGCAACAGTTTCGCTTGGAACATTTTTATTAACAAGAGTTGATGAGGCTATAATTGATCCATCACCTATTGTTACGCCCTTTAATATAGTTACAGATGAACCTAACCATACATCATCACCGATCAATATGGGTGATGAAACCCTATTTTGAAATAACCTTGTATCTCTATATGCATAATCATGATCAATTAAACTACAATAATGAGCTATTCTAGTGTTCCTTCCAATAGTGATTTTTTCAGCACAATAAATAACAACTCCAGGGCCAATCCAAGATCCACTACCTAAAAATAATGTAGCATTTTCGTGTATTGAAATAATGGAACCTGGTCTTACTCTTACAAATTTACCTATTTTAAAATTCGAACTAGCAGATATATAAATAGTAGCGTTAAACGAAATATATGAAAAGTTTAATAATGCCGAACATCGATAATAAAAAGAAAACCAAATACGAGTGATTTTTTCTAGAGCTCTTTTCCTAAGACCTTTCATTTTATCTATTGGTTTTAAAGTGATAGAATCCCTTAATGAGATAAAACAATTTTGAGAGTTTTGAAAATTTAGCAATACTTAAATACTTACTCTGAATTTTTTTAAACTCAAGCTTATTAATATTTGGTGCACTACTAGTCAATGCCATATTATGTCTGCGGTGTTTAACAATTATTTCATTAGTGTGATGTATTGGGAATTTTTGACCAACTCGAATAAAAAAATCAAAGTCGCCACACATTTTTAACTTATCATCAAAATAACCAATTCTCTCATGTACCTTTTTAGTCCAAAATGTTGAAGGTTGTGGAATAGATGAAAACCATAAAGATATAAAATACTTAAAATTAAATTTTGGATAATTGTAGTATTTTATGTGCCTCCCATCTTCGTTAATGTATTCAAGATTTCCATAAACGATATCTGAATTTGGATGACTTAAAAAATAATTAACAACTTTTTCTATTGTGTTTGGCGGATAAATATCATCACTATTAATATAACACAAAATATCCCCCTTCGCTACTTTTAAACCTTTATTTATAGCATCATACATGCCAGAATCACGTTCAATAATTACTTTATTAAAATTATTATAATATTTTTCAATTATAGTTTGACTGCCGTCAGTAGAAAGACCATCAACAAGAATGTATTCTATATTATCATAAGTTTGATTTAACACCGCACAAATTGTTTCCTCAAGAAATTTTTCGGAATTGAAGGAAGGAGTAATTATAGAAACTAAAGGTTTATTTTTCACTTAATTTTATGAATTTACTATTGATAAACAATGACTCACTAATGATTTATAATCTGGATAAAAAACATCATCACTTTTTATAAAAACACTATTACTTTTTTGAAAATGACTAGACGTAATGAGACCATACATTAGTTGAGAAAGCTTATCGCTATCATGAGAAGGAAAAAATGACGCAAAGGGATAATCTCCGACTGTTTCATAAGCATACTCAAGATCAGAAGCAATGATATACAATCCAGCATTAATAGCTTCTGAAATTGGCAAACCCCATGTTTCCAAACGTGAAGGAAAAATTAAAGAATCAGAGCTTTGCATTAATTCTTGAATTTCTTCGTATGATTTAATCCCGATAAACGATATGTTTTTAATGTCACCGAATTTTAAGAATATTTTTTTTGAGTATGAGTTTTCAGTACCATCAATAGTTAGAACAACATTAAAATTCAAAACTCCTCGATTAGTTAACTTTTGGACTGCCTCACATATCACCTCGAAATTTTTAAACGACCTAGGATAAGCAGGATATATAAAATTAGTAATTTTAGTATTTTTTTTTGTAATGTAATTAAATGGATAATTTTGGGAAAATTGAACCGGTTTTGCAACTATAATATTTCGATGGTTAAACAATTCCTGAAATCTTTTTTTAAGCCAAAATTGTTGTACTATAACAATATCATTTTTATGAATATTAAATCTATAAACATATTTATAAAAAAATGAAGACACTGTAAATTTAGGATTTTCAAAAAAATCTCTTATGGACCTAAAATAAAAAGGTGAAGGATTATGGCAATACACTATTTTTTTTTTAGCACAAACATTTGGTGAAGAATCATTCAATGATATCCAAAGGTCTGTCTTACTTCTAAAAAAAAAGAAAAATAAAAAGATATATTCAAAAAAACACCTAAATAAATAGTTCTTATTTGGCCAATTGAATCTCACTATTTTTCCATTCATTTCTTCTATTTTTGCTTCTTTACTCAATATGTAAGTAACAGAAATGTCTAAATCAAGTGCAAGCCTATTAAGTTCAAAAGCAAAGTTTGTTAAAACTACATGAGGGCCTCCAACTTTAATATTAACTGCAGACACAACTACATTTTTCATACAATATGATTATAAATACAAGCTTTGAATTAAGAACTCGGTAATACTCGGTAATAATAAATACAAAATATACCAACAAATAGATAAAAGTAATTAGGCCCAAAATATCCACCTCCTCTTACAAACATGTAAACAAAAAACATGTAAATAAACGAATGGGATAAAATAACATATTGACTTGTCTGAATTTTTTTTTCATTTAAAGTCGCTAAGTAATTGTAGGATTTTAAAAAAAGCATTAGATAAATAAAGCAAATTAAAATTCCTAAAACTCCAAACTCACTAATAATCTTACTGAAGCCTATGGAACCATCATATCTGTTTATATAATTACCTTGAATACTATATACAAGTTGAGAATACTCTCCACTAGGATCTTCAAATCCCATCTGCTGGGGACCCAAGCCAATACCATAAGTATTTCGAAGTGACAAAAATGCCTCCTCAATTCCCTGGAGATAAACCCAATTAGTTTCATTTGACGAAGAGGGTAAAACGCTTAGTCTATTAATAAAATAATCTCCCCCAAAATAAACTACAAAAATTATTGAAATAAGTATGAAAAAATATTTCATCCATCTTGAATTGATTAAAGGATAAATAGCAAAAAAAATTGTAACCAAAAGTGCAGTACTCTGTACAAAAAAACCTACTAGAAGAATTGATGTAATGAAAAAAAATTTTACTAAATATCCTTTATTAGCAAATAGGCCATAACAAAGAAATGGGCCTATCCCTAGTGCATAATGTGAAACTTCACTGTAAACAAAAGTTGGCTTTCTCATGTTAAATGGTCCGTACGCAGAATAACCAAATATCGCAGCTAAACCGCCTAAAATTAAAATGAAAAGAAAAATATTTATAACATTTCGTAAATGCTCGTTCTTTAAAATTATAAAAATTTTAGCAAGATTTTTAGAACAAAACAACAATCCAAAAACTAAGGGGAAAAAAAGATAAAATTTAAAAAAATCTACACCCTGGCCATAAATAAATTTTTTCGTTACCAAGACAATCAAATAAAATAAATTAATAACTACTAAATTCATTATAATCTTTACAAATAAGCTATTTTTATTAATATTGACATTAATTCTATTAATGACAATGCTAATTAAAATAGCAATGATAAGACCTTGAGTATATGAGCTAAGATCAAATAATTCTTTAATCAAAGGTGGCACCAAAGAGAAACTAAAAATTAATATTAATGAAATAATTTTTAGTTTAGTGATGGATTTACTAAAAATCATTTAGAAAAATTTATGTAAATTTTTTCTGTTTCTTGTGCGCATTTATTCCATGAAAATTGATTGATTCTTCCCAATCCATTAACAATACTATTTTGTCGAATTTTACTATCAAAAATTGAAAGCTCCAGCGCATTTATCATTTGATCTAAATTTGAAGGATCAAAATAAATAGCAGCATCACCAGCGATCTCTAGCATACAGCTTGTGTTACTGCTTACAACTGGGCATGAATAATACATTGCCTCTAGAAGGGGCATTCCAAACCCCTCATAATATGAAGGATAAATAAAAGAAGTAGCACCTCGATAATATTGAGCAAGTATACTGTCATTACCAGATGCATGAAAAACCTTTCCAGTTAATCTTAATTGATCAATAAGATTTAATTCACTCCTAGAAAAAGTGGCACCTCCAAACGCAACTAAATTAAAAGATTGTTTAATTCTTTCAGATTTAGAAAATGCATTAATTAGACCAAAAAAGTTTTTATAATAACTTCTATTCCCAACAAAAAGAATATATGGTTTACTACTTTCGATTTTCCCATTTGATTCGAATATTGAATAGCCATGATGAACTACAGATGTTTTTATTTCAGGTACTCCAAAAATCTCTATTAAATCCTTTTGTGTATTCTTAGAAACACAAATAATATGGTCAGCACTATCAACAGCTCTTTTTTTTAATTTTGAAACTCCTGATATAACTCCTAAACTCCTTCCCAAAACTTCATCAGTCATATCATGAATAGTCACAATACGGGGCAAATTACTTTTATATGCTTTATAATTGTAATATGTTTCGTGAATAAGATCTACTTTTGAATGCCTAAAAAAACACCTGCTCAAATTTTGATTTAAAATTTGAATCGTTCTAGAAAATCCTCTGAAATTAACATCGAAGTACAGATTATTTTTTATATTTTTTTCAATATTAAAATCATTTAAATGAATATTATGATGAACAGGTGCTAAAATATCTACATGATTTCCATTTTTAATTAAATTTTTAGCTAATTCAACAAAGTATCGGGAAATTCCTCCAAATCTTTGCGCACCAAAAATTTGATGATCAAATAAAATCTTCATTTTCTTGTTAATTATTCTTTATTCTTCTTAAATCAGAAGTCAAACGGGAAGGCATCAAATTTCGAACAAAGAAATCGAATAAAAACGAAAATTTACCAAGAATTAGTTGAAGAATTAATAAATTTAGTTTGTGGCGTGAGAAAATATGAAATATCCCGACTGAATAAACATTATAATTTAGTCTTATGGCAATTTTTTTTAAAGTTTTTTTACTGTAAAATGAAATGTGCTGACCTGTATCTAAACAATAATACCACCATTTTTTTGCCTCAGGAGGATGACCATTGTATAATAGGGTGGTAAAAACTACAAATTCAGCTTTGGTATCAAGTATGATATTTTCAATGAATTGTACAGGATTATCTACGTGTTCAAGTACCTCTATTGCAGTTACTCCCGAAAATTTTTGACTATTTGAGTTTTTTGAGAAATTTTTTGCAAAAATATTAGAACAGAACTCATCAGACCACAAGAAATCAAAGCCTCTATCACGCATTAACCTTACTAACAACCCATAACCACCAGCAACATCTAAGTATTGGCCTTTACCTTTCTCCAAATATAAAAACAATGACGATAATTTTCTTGCAACATAAAGATTCCTTGCAACTAATCCAATGTCTGTCTGAGCTATAACATCTGAATATGCTTCATTTAGCCAAGTTGGATTGGGAAATTTCATATAATCACAGGACGGGCAATGAAAAATTACGCTAGAATAACTATTTAGAATTATTACCTCCTCCAAAGGGTTCATTCTTGTGCCGCAAACATTACAGTTAACTATTTCTTTAGTTAAATTCATTATTTTTCAATTTTTTTTATAACTCTACCAGGTACTCCTAAAACTATTGATTTTTCAGGGATGTTTGAGCCACTTACCACAAGTGCTCCTGCACCAATTACTGAATCTTTACCAATAAAACATGGTCCTAATATAATAACTCCACTTCCAATCCATACCCCATCCTCAATAATTATATTTCGCCCACTTTTTGGAAAAAAATCTTTTCTTTCAAATCCAAACTTAAAATAATCATGAGTTCCGGTAATAATCATACAAGAATGCCCAAAAAAAACATTTTCACCTATAATAACCTCACCTGATACTAAATTTACAAGTGTATTATTTAAACTAGAGGTTTTTGCGGCTTTGAGTCTTTTCTTATTTCCCCAAATTTGCGGGGTGTGCATTAATGTGTGTATTATAAAACGAGAAAATAGAAAAGAGAAAGAATCAAAAAAGAACTGTTTCAGCTTTAACATCTTTTATATTTTAAAACATTTTGTAAAAGTAACTGTCGACTTCCTTTTCATGGGTCGAACCAGACTTTATATTACTTAATTTAAATAAAAATTCCTGATGCCAGCCGGGATTATCATTAGACAATGAAATATCAAAAATTAACATAAGTTCAAGCATAAGTTGATCATGATTTATTCTTCGGTTCATTGAGAATACATACTTATATAAATCTTCCTTTTGTTTATCACTTAAAGCCATTAATACAGGATTAAATTCCTTTACAAAGGATTCGTATTCTTCAATAGTATTATATGTTTTAACAAATGAACAATCTTGGAAGTATGGTGATGCAGCGCTTGCAATAACTTCATGGCCTAAAAAAGCTGCTTCTATTGTAACCGTACCATGATGAGTAATACATAAAAAATTATTAAATTTATTATGAAGCTCTAAAGTTGACACTTGATGATTTACTAAATAGATATCATCAATTTTTGTTTTGGTTAAAGCATTTTTAGAAATATTTTTAATATCTACTCCATAAAAATTGGACAAATAATTTAAATAGTTTTGGTCTGATTCGTAGATAAAATTTTTATTAAAAAAAGCCGGATGAAATTTGATAATTATTTCAAAATTATGATTTTTTAATAATTTACAGGATTGCATAAGCCAATCATGTAAATCCAAAAAACAATCTACACCAAACCAATATTGCAAATCAGAAACACAATGCAAAAAAATAATCGCGCATTTACCTTTTACATAATCATTATTTAAAACTATTTTGCTATCCACATCAAATCCTGCCATCATGGGATAACTGGCTTCTCTATTTACAAGACTTTGTAAAGTTTGTATTGATTCTTTATTATTGTATTCCTTATAATTACGAACACCAAAATCGAGCATTGCAATCTGAGGGCCAATCAAAGGCTTGCCAATTTTAGCTATTTTCCCAGTTTCCCAGTTTAACCTTAATTCACTACTATTATAGCTAATTAAAAGCCTTCTAATTAATTCGTTAACATACCCGGTCTCTGGTATATAAAAGAAAGTCTGTTTAGATTTTATTCCCGAAAAGTAGAAAAATGACTTAAAAAACAATAAATTTGCCACAATCTTATACCATGAATAAAGTAGATTTTTATCTAATTTGAGTAATCCAGTGGACTTAGAGCTACGGAGAGAATCATTACAAATACAATCACCTGATAAAATGTCCAATAACCTTATTTCTAATAAAATTCTAAGAACATTTTTTTTAAAAAAAAATGCTTTTTGAAAAACTAACAGAACTGAAAAAAAGAAATAAGGAATGGAACAAAATACTGTTAATATAAACGATAAAATAATTGAAATCTTGAAACCTCTTGAAACTTCATATTCTTGTAGTTTAATTAAATAAGGGTTATTATGAATCGATTTCTTTTTCCACAAACTAAAAATTAATGAGCGGATATTAAGATCTAGATATAATGGATTATTTTTATCACCAAATTTTTCTATCAGATGTTTTTGGAGTATCTGATCAGGAAGATAATTAATAGCTTTGATTAAAATTAAAGACATTATTTAATTTTTTAGAATTAAGTAGATTTTTAAAAACGTGATTGTATTTGCTTGAAAGTGCCTTCAAAAACTATTTTTCCTTCATCAATTCGAAAAATCTTATCACAACTTGACAAAGTACTAATTCGGTGCGCAACAATAATTATTGTTTTTTCACCGTGTAAAGAATTTATCGATTCCATGACTTCAGATTCAGTTTCAGAATCCAGCGCACTGGTGGCTTCATCCAATAGAAGCACTTTAGGATTATTGTAAAGTGCTCTGGCAATTCCAATCCGCTGTCTCTGACCTCCGGAAAGCCTCACACCTCTTTCTCCTACAGAAGTATTTAATCCTTCAGGAAGAGATAAAATAAAATCGTCTAATTGAGCTGCCTTAATTGCCATCTTAATTGCATCTTCATCAATCTCATTTTCATCAACTCCAAATGCAATATTTTTTTTAATTGAATCATCTATTAAAAAAATAACTTGTGGAACATACCCAATCTGATCTTGCCACGAACGCATATTGTTAGTTATATCAATATTATCAACAATAATTTTCCCATTGTTTACAGGCAAAAGTCCTAGAACAATATCAACTATTGTGCTTTTCCCTGATCCACTTTCACCAATAAAACCAATTTGCTCTCCGCAATTTATTGAGATAGAAATATTATCTATTGCTTTCTTAGACGCTTTTGGATAAGTAAAATCAATATTACAAAGTTGAAATTTATTTCTAAATGAGAACCTTTTTTCAGCTTTTCTACAGTCATTACTAATTTTTAAATTATTTAGTTCTCCGTTCAATAATTCAATAACTGGCGTTGCATATTTGATTTGTTGAAGTGCATTTAAAATTCTATTTAACGAAGGCATAAGCCTGAAAGCAGATCCAGCAAATAAACCTAAGACAGGTAAAATTGAATTAAGATTTTTGCCCTGTGTCAACATAAAGAAAACTAAAATAGTCATACAAATTACCGCAAGTAATTCAATCCACAATCGAGGCAACTGCATTAGTGTTTGATGGACTTTCCCAACTCTTGAAGCAGAAAAATTGTGAAATTCATATTGTTTAAGGAAAGAATCCTCTTTAGCCAATAATTTAATTTCTTTTACCCCTCCAAAACCTTGTTGCAAATGTTGTAGACGCATACTTTCGTGAAATTGTCGTTTACTACCACGCTTTTTTATTTTAGGATTCGTAAGCCGTTGAAATATTACTGAAACAATAGTAAATACACTAATAACAACTATAGACCCAAGAGGTTCGATATAAAATATTAGTAAAATCATTCCAATTACAATTAATACTTCCGTAGAAAGTACCATTAGTGGTAACATAATATTAAAGGTAAATACGGTAACTTCAGTAGTTACATTTGCTATTAGAGCACCTGAATTTTTGTAAAGATGAAAAGAATACGACTGTCTCATATACAAAGAATATAATCTTTGTGAAAGACTGTTTTGAACATCAAAAACAAAACTATTTAACCGCCAAGATAAAAATATTAAAAATATTGCTTTAATAATATATAAGAAGACCATCCCAAATAATGCAATTAAAACCAAATGTTCCGCTGTGGGTTTGTTAAGGTAAATGGTAATTAATTTAATTATTTCAGGCTGAACAGTTGTATTAGCATTAGAAAGTAAACTAATTAAAGGAATAATTAAACCAATACTAATTGTTTCAAGAAACATTCCCATTAACATTAAGGCAAGCAAGGGATAGATTCTTTTTCTTTCTGAAGAAAGAATTAAATTAAAAACAGGCTTTAGAATAAATTTTTTCACAAGAAAAGTTGTTTTTTCATGTTGATTTTATTATCTGACATTTAAACACGAAAAATTTTGCCGAAGTTATTTTGTTTTTTTACTACTGATTTATGTAAAATATAAACCATTATTATTAGATAAATTTACTAAATATTGATCAATTGTTTTTTGGATACCAACTTTCAAACTAATACTTGATTTCCATCCTAAATCATTTATTTTTTTAGTGTCCATTAATTTCCTCGGTGTACCATCTGGCTTAGTGGTGTCAAACACAAGTTTACCCTCATATCCAACCTCCACTACTATCAACTCTGCTAATTCTTTTATAGAAATATCCGTACCACACCCAATATTCACCAAACCTCGTTCATTATAGTTTTGTAATAAGTAATAGCATGCATCTGCTAAATCATCTACATGTAAAAATTCTCTTCTTGGTGTTCCTGTACCCCATATTGTAACAAATTGTTCATTATTTTTTTTTGCTAAAACTATTCTACTTATTAGTGCGGGAAGCACATGTGAATTTTCTGGATGATAATTGTCATTAGTACCATACAAGTTTGTAGGCATTGCAGAAATAAAATTACAACCATACTGTGCCCTATAACTATCACACATTTCAATACCTGCAATTTTTGCAATAGCATATGGTTGATTAGTGGGCTCTAAATAGCCACTTAACAAGTATTCTTCTTTCAGTGGCTGTGGTGCCATTTTAGGATATATGCAAGATGAGCCTAAAAACAATAACTTGGTTACCTTATTCAAAAAAGCTGCATGAATAATATTCGCCTCAATCATCAAGTTATCGTAGATAAATTCTGCTCTATAAGTATTGTTAGCATGTATGCCTCCAACTTTTGCTGCTGCAAGTATTACATATGCAGGTTTCTCTTTTTCAAAAAAATCATTGACAGCTTCCTGATTTCTTAAATCTAATTCACTAGAAGTTTTTGTAACAATATTATTAAATCCTTCTTTTATTAGTTTGCGTTCTAAACCAGAACCTACCATTCCTCTATGTCCAGCAATATATATTTGAGAAGCTTTGTCCATGTTTATAAACCACTTTTTTTGATATACAATTCCTTCTTAAATAGAGTAACATCACTTGCAACCATTTCTTTTACCAATGCTGCTAAATCATATTTAGGTTTCCATCCTAATTGGGTCATTGCTTTAGTTGGGTCTCCAATTAATAAATCAACTTCCGTTGGTCTATAATATTTGGGATCAACTTTAACAACCACTTTGCCTTCTTCTAATTTGTATTCACTATTGTTCTTAACAATATATCCTTCTTCAGATTCATCTTTACCTCTAAATGCTAATTCAATTCCTAATTCAGCAAAACTCATTTTTACAAAATCACGAATAGTAGTAGTAATACCTGTTGCTAAAACAAAATCTTCTGGCTTTTCTTGTTGAAGAATCAAATACATTCCTTCGATATAATCTTTAGCATGTCCCCAGTCTCTTTTAGCATCTAAATTTCCTAAGTACAAACAATTATCCATACCTAAAGCAATTTTTGCAGTTGCTCTTGTTATTTTTCTTGTCACAAAAGTTTCACCTCTTTGTGGAGATTCGTGATTGAACAAAATTCCATTACAAGCATACATATTGTAAGCCTCTCTATAGTTTACCGTAATCCAATATGCATACAGTTTTGCAACAGCATATGGAGAACGAGGATAGAACGGTGTAGTTTCGGATTGCGGTACCGCTTGTACTAAACCATATAACTCTGAAGTAGACGCTTGATAAATTTTTGTTTTTTTAGTTAAGCCTAATAAACGAACTGCTTCTAAAATCCTAAGTGTGCCAATTCCATCAGCATTAGCTGTATACTCTGGTTCTTCAAAACTAACATGCACATGACTCATTGCAGCCAAGTTGTAAATTTCATCTGGTTGCACTTCTTGTATAATCCTAATTAGGTTTGTGCTATCAGTTAAATCGCCATAATGCAAATGTAAATGTCTATCTGGGACATGTGGATCTTCATAGATATGATCAATTCTTTGTGTGTTAAACAAAGAAGACCTTCTTTTAATACCATGAACTTCATAACCCTTGTTTAATAAAAACTCGGCAAGGTACGCGCCGTCTTGACCAGTTATGCCAGTAATAATTGCTTTTTTCAATTTTTTTACTTTACTTTTTTAAATACAAAATGCTCACCAATCCGCGCACCAGAAACCTTTATTTTGATAATTTTCGTTATGTCTAAGTTTTAAATAAAACTATTTAACGCCTGAAAATGAACGATTTAGTGATTTACATATATCTACGAATAGGATTTGGCCGAATGGACCACACTAATCTCCCATGCACGGCTTCGCCAAGGTCCCTCCCATATTGAGTGGAACCAGATATTACTAAATCA
>Ga0233444_10003904_pt1 | contig 14521 bp, 13 predicted proteins | sample SI_124_October20_6_FD_182792 | JGI IMG/M metagenome (GOLD analysis project Ga0233444, IMG submission 182792) | Seawater microbial communities from Saanich Inlet, British Columbia, Canada - SI_124_October2016_10_MG | ecosystem: Environmental > Aquatic > Marine > Inlet | place: Canada: British...
AGTTCGTCCTTGGAGATAATGACCTCTGACGTTTTAAATACATCATCAAAGGTGAAGGTCAGGCTTGGAGCTTTGGCACCTTCGGCTGCAGTTGTAATTGATTGTTTGATGGAGCTGTCGGGGTTTTTTTCCAACAGCATTGGGCCAAACTGCACGCCCAGGCCACCTATTACCAGACCGGCGAGAAATGGCCCCAGGGATGAACTTTGTTGCACTGGTTTTTTCTGCCCCGAGGGATTGCCGGATTTTCTTGAATAGCCTTGAGCCATAGTTAGCCTTGAGTCATTTTTGCCTTGAACGATTTTTTGCACTGTCCTGCGTACAGCCGTGATTGTAGGTGAAATCACAACTTTTAGGCAAAATAAAGTCGTCTGTTTTGCGGTTATAGTTCCTGGGGGTCTATATCAATTGACCAGCGCAGTCGTCGGCTGTCTCGATGATTTTCCAGCTGTGGCCCGAGTTGGGCGATCAGGTGCTGCAGCCCGGCGCGCTGTTCAGCATCAATCTGCAGCACATAGCGAAAGCGACCGGCGCGTTTTTCCATCATTGCTGGCAGGGGTCCAAGATAGGCAAGGTCAGGGCTGGGTGCACAGAGCTGTTCCGCCAGCTGACGGGCCAGGCGGAGAAAGTTTTCTGCCTGATCGGGGCGATTTGATTCAGCGCGAATCAGGGCCATATGCCTGAAGGGCGGTAGCTGGCTGAGCTGGCGCTGGCTTAGTAGCTGTCTGGCAAAGTCTCCATAGCCCTGGGTCATCAGCAGCTCCAGCAGCGGATGCTCTGGCTGATGGGTTTGAATAAATACCTGGCCGCGGATCTCACCGCGACCGCTGCGCCCGGCGACCTGGGTCAGCAACTGCCCCATGCGCTCGTGGCCGCGAAAGTCCGGGCTAAACAGACCGCTGTCAGCATCCAGCACAGCCACCAGACTAACATTGGCAAAATGATGACCTTTGGCCAGCATCTGGGTGCCCACAAGAATGCAGGGTTCGCCACTGTTCACCTTATCAAACACTGCCTGCATAGCACCTTTGCGTCTGGTGCTGTCGCGGTCAACTCTGATCACTTGGCTGTCGGGAAAGCTCTGCTGCAGAAATGCCTCGCTGCGCTCTGTGCCTTCGCCAACCGGGATCAGTTGCTGACTCTGGCAGCTTGGGCATTGCTGAGGAATGCGTTGCTGAAAGTCACAATGATGGCAGATCAAACGGTGGCGAGCGCGGTGTACCGTAAGTCTGGAGTCGCACTGGTTACATTCCGCACTCCAGCCACATTGATGGCACAGCATTGCTGGGGCAAAACCCCGTCGGTTGAGGAATACCAGAGCCTGTTGTTTGTTGCTGAGTGCTGTGCCTATAGCCGCCATGGTTGACGGGGCTAAACCGGATTCCACCCGCTCTGCTTTGAGGTCGACGATGCGCCAGTCCGGTTGCACTGCACTGCCTGCTCTGGTGCTCAGCACCAGATGTTTATAGCGCTGGTTATCACAGTTATTTAGTGATTCAAGTGATGGTGTTGCCGAGCCAAGAATAATCGGAATATTTTCCTGATGGGCACGGATCACGGCGAGATCCCGGGCTGAGTAGCGAAACCCTTCCTGCTGTTTGTAGGACTGGTCATGCTCTTCATCGAGAATAATTAAACCTGGAGATTGCAGAGGAGTAAATATGGCAGATCTGGTTCCCATAATAATTCTCGCCTGACCGGTTTTGGCCTGCATCCAAGCATCCAGCCGCTGCCGGTCACTGAGCCCTGAGTGCAATGTGACCATTGGCACATTAAAGCGATCGCGAAAGCGTTTTTCAGTCTGGGGGGTAAGGCTGATCTCCGGAATTAACACCAGTGCCTGGCGGTCATAGCGCAATATTTTTTCAATGCTCTGCAGATAAATTTCTGTCTTGCCGCTGCCAGTGACGCCGTCCAGCAGATAGCTGTTAAAGCCATGATGCTCAATCTGGTCCATGGCCGCCTGCTGGGATTGGTCCAGGGGCAAATGATCCTGTTTGAGCAGGTTGCTGGCCGCCGATGGCGGGGAGCTGACAAAGGTTGGTTCGATCAGCTGTTTTTGCTCAAGCTGTTTGACAATTGCTCGGGAGAAAGTCTGCAGAATCAGATCTTCTGCAACTGCCGGCCCCTGGTCCTGCAATAACTCTACCAGCGCCCGCTGTCTGCGCGCCTGTTTCAATGAGTCCGCACCCAGACCTTTGCCATGGGTTGTGAGTTGCCAGCAATGTTGCCCCTGAGGTGGTGGCAGTGCTCCGGTGCGCAGCAAGACGGGCAATGTGCTAAAAAGGGCATCACCGATTGGGTGTTGGTAATAGTTGGCTGCCCAGATAAACAGTTTGAATAGGGGTTCGGGCAACAGTGGCCGGGCGTCGATCAGTTGACTAACCGGTTTGAGTTTCTCAAGTGCAAATTCACTGTTGTTGCCCAGCTCAATAATCAGCCCGGTAACTTCTCGTTTGCCGAAGGGCACCATTACTCGACATCCGGGCTGGACTGAACTTTCTGTCAGGGTTAGGCCTAGATTTTCGGGAATCAGGTAATCGAAGGTACGGCGCAGTGGCGAGGGCACGGCAACACGGATAATTAAAGGCTCGAACTGGGCCATAAAAAATTCAGAATTCCTTTTGTAACCTGGTTTATTTCTGCTAGAATCCGCGCTCTTAAGAAACGGCCTACCGTGCCTTTCGGAAGCTGGGCCACTTACTGATAGCAGTAAATGAGTGTCACCTTGGTTTCACGATGAGGTGGCGGCTCGCGAACTGGAGTATATGATGAAAACAGAGATTCACCCAACCTATAACGAATTAGTGGCTACTTGCAGCTGCGGTAACGTTATCAATGTCGGTTCAACACGCGCTGAAGGCATCTATCTTGATGTTTGCTCTGCATGTCACCCGTTTTACACTGGCAAGCAGAAGATTGTTGATACCGGTGGTCGAATCGATCGCTTCAACAAGCGTTTTGGTGCTGCTAAGAAGTAATTGGCACTCAGCTTTACAGTTTTAAAAAAAGCCGCAGATACTGTCTGCGGCTTTTTTGTCTGATTACTCAAGCTCAAAAATAACCTCAATGCGGTCTCTGAACTGAATGCTGTCCTGAATATATTGACCTTCATCTGAACTGGCAGATCTGCTCATCATAGCTGTGGTGCCGGCATAGGGCACCGGGTTATTGGTCACCGCTGCTTGGTAGCGGATCTGGACTATGGGGCCCAGTTCGGCACCATAGGCTTTAGCCAGAATACGGGCTTTCTGTTTGGAATCCTCAATCGCTTGCTGCTGCGCCTGCCGCTGAAACTGCTGTTCGTCTCTGACTTTGAGCTGCAGTTGACCAATCTGATCAATGCCTGAATCCAGTGCGGTATCCATCAGCTGGTTGAGTTGCTCTAGATCATTTAGCGTTACAGTCACTGATCTGGACGCTCTAAAGCCGGTAAATCGCTGCTTTTGATTGATATATTCGTAGTTGGGGCTAAGCCTGAGAGTAGGTGCTATTACATCAGTTTTGTCTATGCCTATTCTTTTGAGAGCCCCAATAAAGTCATTGACCCTGCTGTCGACATTCTCTTTGGCCGCAGTGCTGTCCCGATTAATGGCCTGCAGCTGCACGCTGAGTTCAGCCATATTGGCTGGCACAGAAACCTGCCCGGAACCGGAGGTGATAATGGTGCGCTGACCGGTCTGTGCGTCGCAGGAGACTGCACCCAGGCTGAGTATGGCGATGATAAGTATCTGTCTGGTTATGTTCATACAATTAAATGTCCGTTTGTTTTAATTTTACGTCTACGCTTAGTATTGATTATTTAACTGGCAAAAGACAATGGATCTTTTGTCGAGTGGATGTTCAGAAGGTACAATACTTATTCATCGATTAAGCTGGAGGCTTTAAGTGGGCTCACTTTGGTGGTTGATCAAATTTTTGCTGGTGGTTGCGGTGGCGCTTTTGGGCGCTATATTTGCTATGGAAAACAGCCAGCCTTTGAGCATCAGCTTTATCCTGTTTAATAGTCCAGAGATCAGTCTCGGCTTCTGGCTGCTTCTATTTCTCTCGGCAGGTACTCTCTTGGGCATTTTTGCCAGTTCGGTGATTATTGCCAGTTACCGTCGCAAGTTGGCTCGCGCCACAAAAAAGGATTGATCCTCTATGGCTAACAGTGAATCTCCCGTTATTGTTGCTCTGGACTATGATAATCAGCAGTCGGCCTTGAATCTGGCTGAGCAGTTAGACCCCAGCCAGTGCCGTCTTAAGGTCGGCAAAGAACTGTTTACTGTCGCCGGACCCCAGTTGGTCAAGGCGCTGGTTGAGCGCGACTTTGACGTGTTTCTTGATCTTAAATTTCATGATATTCCCAATACCACGGCCCACGCAATAAGTGCGGCTGCTGATCTGGGTGTGTGGATGGCCAATGTCCATGCCTGCGGCGGTGGCCGTATGATGGAAGCGGCACAGCAGAGCCTCGAGCAAAAGGGCAGTGATATGTTGCTGATTGCTGTGACTGTACTGACTAGTATGGATCAGTCCGATTTGCAGCAGGTGGGCATTTCTAGCAGCCCTACTGAGCAGGTGTTGCATCTGGCACGACTGGCAAAAAACTCTGGATTGCAGGGGGTAGTCTGTTCGGCTCAGGAAGCCAGTGCTCTCAAGGCAGATTTAGGTGAAGATTTTAAATTAATCACGCCGGGAATACGCTTGCCCGGCAGTGCCGCAGATGACCAGCGTCGTATTGTCAGCCCTGCGGATGCCATTGTGATGGGTAGTGATTATCTGGTGATTGGGCGACCGATTACACAGTCTGCAAGGCCGTTGGCCACCCTAAACCAGATAAATCAGTCCCTGAGCGTTTAATTTAGTTTCTAGGGTGTCAGTTGGAAAACACGAATGTAATCTACTTGCATCTGCTGGGGAAACTGGGTGCTGCTGTCTGGACTGTCAGGCCAATCGCCACCCACGGCCACATTAAGGATAAAGAAAAAATCCTCGTGGAATTCTGATCTATCGGCTGACGTAATTTGTTCAGTATGGAAGCTAACACCATCTAGTAACCAGGTAATGGACTCGCTGGTCCAGTCAATACTAAACACATGAAAGTCATCGGCCAGACGACCACTCGGCAGAGTTACCTCACCGCCTTCGCTGGCTCGAGTATCCCAGCCCGAATCACCGGCATCCCAGTGGATGGTACCGTGAGTTGTTGATTCTTTTTCGCCATCGCCACCTATCATTTCCATAATGTCTATCTCACCACTGGCTGGCCAACCAACAGTTGAGATATTTTCCCCAAGCATCCACATAGCGGGCCATAGCCCCTGACCTTTTGGCATTTTGGCGCGAATATCGATTCGACCATATGTAAAAAATTGTTTATTCTGTGTGATGATGCGAGAGGAGGTGTAATCAGAATTATTATAGGATTCTTCTCGAGCTTCAATCGTTAATAAGCCGTTAGCTACCTCGGTATTTTCACTCAGGTAATATTCTAGTTCCCAATTTCCCCAGCCATCAGTACCGTTTCCAATTTCATAGGACCAATCGTCTGTATTTAAAGAGTTGCCAGAGAACTCATCATTCCAAACCAGGCTATAGCCCTCATATGACTCTGGTGACGTATTATTAACACCATTCCCTAGTACAAACCTCGCATTATCCAGTTGATAAACCAAATTCTGCCCTGTTCCATCAGCAGGAAAAATATTCATAGCCATAGTGATTTCCGACAGATCGAGATCACCCTCGCTATCATCTATGCTAAGGCTGGGAACGGGTATGCTGATTGACTGCCATTGATTGTTGGCAATCACATTAGAGTCAGCCGCAGCATCAATGCTGATTGCGCTGCTTTCAGTTGAGCCGCTTTCCATTTTGATATAAAAACCACCGGATAGATTGTTAGTACCATCATCTATCACTTTTATATCAAAAATAAAGTTGCCTGAGGCGTAGATGCTCAGGTCCTCTGCCGTCGAGCTTTGAAAATAAACTCCCGCATGACCTGCATCAGCTGCATAAGTGAGTTGTAAAACATTTCCTCGCTGATCATCTGACACGAGCTCCCAGCTAAGGCTTGGACATGTATCGCCGCCATTGGAGCACACTCCTGAGTATCCATTAGCATGTTTTTCATCAAACCCTTGAATGTCATAGTCCCAGGCGGGGTCAACGACACCATTATTGATTACATTGGCGCTACCAATAACAGTGACGGTTCTGGATGTGGTTTCAGAATTTCCAGAGCTATCTGTTGCTGTATAGGTGAGGATGTAGTCTCCGGGAATGGAGTTTAGTGTTCCAGATACTACTGGTGTTAAAGACCCATCAATATTATCAGAGGCTGTAGCACCAGGATCATTGTATTCCGTGCCCTGGGCAATTGTGACCTGAGTTGGTCCTATTAGGGTAATCACTGGTTTGGTCGCGTCTTGGGTTAACCTGTCATCGTCTCGATCCGAAGGCTCACCACCACTACCTCCGCCGCCACAGGAGACCAATGCTGCAACTGTCAATGTGATTACTGTAAATCTTGCTATTGCGATCAGAGTTTGTAATTTGGTTGGCATAAATATCCCCTCGTGGACAACTAGTAGCCTTCTTATAAAGTATTAATATAGTTTGAGTTTTAACAGCTTCGGTTGAAGTTGTTAAAATCCTTTGGTCAATCGCTGGCTAAATGCTCTGATCAAATTCATCTGACCAAATAGGCTTGTCTCCAGGACTCGCATCTTTGGCGTAGACTCTTATGTAATCAATTTCTAATTGCGAGCTACTAAAACTACTATGGATGTCTGACTCAATAGCCAGGTTGAGTATTAAATATTGTTCTTTATCAAATGGCCATGTACGAGAATTCTTTTTTCTCGGCTGATAGCGGTAATGCACTTTGTCGTCTACGCTGAAGACGATGCTTTCCGCTGACCAGGTCATTGCGTAGATATGAAAATCTGTTGTCGCAGTTGCTATGGTTTGGCCACCTTTGTTCACTGTGTCACCTGAACTAGATTTAGTGTGCATGGCACTTTGGACAAAGTTTGGTCTGGATCCCCAGTGCTCCATGATGTCAATCTCGCCGCAGCCAGGCCATGAGGTGGTGCCGTACCCCTGAGTTTGCCAGTAAGCGCCGGGCTCCATGATATTTTTACCCAATGTCCATATGGCTGGCCACGTACCAACCCCAGCTGGCAGTTTCGCCCGCACTTCAACGCGACCATATTTAAAAGCAAATTTGGAGTTTAATCGGGCCGACGTATAATGTTTGGTTTTACCCTGATCAGTGAAGCTTTCTTTCTTGGCGACGATTTTTAAAGTGCCATCGCTGATATATGCATTGGTGATTCGGTCGGTATAATGTTGCTGTTCATTATTAAACCAGGAATGGCCATTGGGCAGCTGAGTTTGGTGAAACCATTTGCTGGTATTGACAGGGCTAACCGTAGCTTCGTTAGCGGCACACACCAGACTGAGGCACAACAGTGCGGCTGCAGCGGTAACTTCGATGGTGGTTGTAAGCTTAATAGCGTCAACAGCCACTGGGACCTCTCTTTAATCTTTTCCAGCCTCTAATATTACTAATAGTCCCAGCTGAGCCCTAATCAAATAAGTTTAGAGGGCTGATTAATGCGACTAAAATGTTAGCTGGCTGTCTGCAGTACTAAATAAAATACCTTCATAAAGTGGTGTAAGCTTTGAAAGGAGTTAATAGAGGATTGGAATCATGGCTACTCTGGATAGATTAAAGTTAAAAATCGCCGAAGCAATGTTTTTGCAGCGCTTCCCCGGCGGTTTTGATGACCCCGAAATGCAGGTGATTGCCAAGCGGCACCGCATGGATAAGATGATTACCTTTGCCCAAGAGAGTTTTAGTCTTTCCGCCTTGGAGGATATCGATAAAAGCGCCGACAATATGGTCAAAATAGTGTCCCGTTCCTCCATGGTATCTATGTTTGAAAAGCCCAAATTTCGCGACTTTGTCGGCTGCCTGAGCGCCGCAGATCGAGAGTTTTTGGTGCAGTCACTGGGACAATTGCTGCACGGTGATCAGCAGTCTGGTTTTGAGGCTCTGGTGGACATTATGCTGACTGAGAAGTTGGCTAAATGGAGTCTGGTCAGTATTATTCCTACCTACTTTGCGCCCAATAGCGAGGTGTTTGTGAAACCCACGACGGCAAAGAATGTTATTGCTCATTTTGAGGTGCCGGATTTACTCTATCGACCATTGCCAAGCTGGCATTTTTATACTGCCTATAGAGAGTTAATCAACCAATCTAAAAAGCTGGTTGATCCTGGGCTATCCCCCACCAATGCCGCTTTTTCGGGATTTCTGATGATGGCAATGGGTTGATATTTACCCGGATTATTCTGACCCGCCGGCAGACTGATTGCGTATAGCCTTACAAGTCAGTTTAAAACTTGTTTAAAAGGCTGATTTTTCTATTGTCCGAGGCTATTTTCGCAGCTAGAATGGCAAGCTTTTTTAATTTCGACCCTAGAGAACAAAAGATGTCTGCCAATACAGCTGAAGCCTTTGCGCCATTACCCAATATCACTGAGCCCAAGTGGTGGACTGGCACGCCTGCTATATCTCCAGAACTGTTTGTCATTGATGGCAATGAATACCGGATTAATGGTGCGCCCCTAGTTGCCAGTAAAGAGCTTGCCGAACGCATGCAGCAGACCTTTGATGAGGTGGGGCTGGTTCATGTTATCAATACAGGGTTAGACGATTTGCAGGCGATGCGCCTGATTGCCACTCAGGTGCTAAAAAACGAGCGCCAATACGAAGGCGGCGCCAACCCGCGCAAAATCATTGAAAAGAATGTCTATGAGGTGGGAGCGCCCTTGGAAGCCTGGCTGCACTACCACCATGAGATGGCCTATATTGGGTCGAGTACCAAGATGGTCAGCTTTATGGCACACAAAATGCCCAGTGAGGGCGGCCATACCTATGTCTCTGACAACTTGCAGGCGACAGATGCGCTGCTGGCGACGGAGTTTGGTCAAAAGTTAAAAACGTTGGGCCTCTGCTACCACCGCAATCTGTCGGATCGCGAGTCCTTTGTTGATCGCCTCGATATTGGTGTCTACAACCATTGGCAGCAATCTATGCTGACGGAAGATCCGGATGAGGCTCTGGCTGAAGCCCAGCGCCGAGGTCTGGAAGCTGAATGGGGTCCGGGCCGCCTGTTGAAAACCAAGTTCTATATTTCTGCGTTTGAATATTTCCCGCATCTGGATCGCAATCTACTCTACAGCAGCATGGCCGATGACGGCACCTGGTTTGATACCTGGCCGCTGGTTCAGCATCTGGCTGCCGATGAGCGTCCGTTAAAGCTGACCTTCGGTGATGGTTCGGAAATGACAACGGAAGAGAAGCAGCTGTTTATCAAAATCTACGATGATTATGGTATTCCTATTGCCTGGGAAGTTGGCGATGTTGCGCTTATCTGTAACTACCGCTTTGCCCATGGTCGACCCGCAGTGCATCTCAAAGAAGGTGAGCAGCGCGAATTGGGTGTGCTGATCGGTGAGTCTTTTGATCGGTTGGAAACCTATGAGGACAAGTGGTAGACAGTCTGAGTTGTAGGTTAAACTGCAATTAAATTCTCTGGCAGCAGTTCAAATGCAAACTTTAATTGACCGCCTCACAGCCGTCGTTGATAAAAACACCTTATTCCTCGCCGATGACATCAGTGAAAAATATTTTGCTGACTGGAGCGGCGCAGATCCCTGCAAGCCCAGCGCATTATTAAAACCCAAAACCACCGATGAACTATCGCAAATTATGGCTCTGTGCCATGAGTATGATCAGCCCGTGGTCGTGCAAGGGGGCTTAACTGGTCTGGCTGGTGGCGCAACGCCTCAGGCTTCTGAATTTGCTATCTCCCTTGAACGCATGAACGGGATTGAGGATATTGATACCACTGCCATGACCGTCAGCGCCTGGGCTGGAACGCCACTGCAGGTGCTGCAGGATAGCGCTGCCGAGCACAGTCTGTTTATGCCGCTGGATCTAGGTGCTCGGGGTAGCTGTCAGATTGGTGGCAATGTGGCGACCAATGCAGGTGGTACTGAAGTGATTCGCTATGGCATGACTAGAGCCCTAGTACTTGGCCTTGAGGCGGTGCTGGCAGATGGCACTGTAATCAATGCCATGAATAAAATGGTTAAAAATAATTCTGGGTACGATCTGAAGCATCTGTTTATTGGCTCAGAGGGTACTCTGGGTATTGTCACCAGAGTAGTGTTACAGCTGCAACCCAAAGCTAATAGTTCCCATACCGCACTCTGCGCCTTGCCTGATTATAAATCTGTCACCACATTGTTGGCGGAACTGAAGCGCAGTCTGGGCCCGGGCCTGACTGGTTTTGAACTGATGTGGGATAACTATTACAACAAGGTTTTGCAGGTGGAGTCCGATCTGCAAAATCCGTTCGCTGAAGACCATCCGTTTTATTTACTGGTTGAGTACAAAGATAATGACTCTGTGTCTGGCGCAGAACGATTTGAGGCGGCGCTGTTCGCCCAACTTGAAGCCGGGCTTATTACGGATGCCCTGGTTGCCAAGACCCATCAGGATGCGGAAAAATTCTGGCAGATCAGAGATGGCATTGGCGAGTTGTTCAAAGTGCTGGGCCCGGTGTCCAATCAGGATGTCAGCCTGCCCATTGCAGATATAGGTATTTTTGCCGCAGATCTGGATCAGCGTCTGAAGCAGAAATACGCCAATATAGGTGTGCTGCTGTTTGGCCATATAGGTGATAACAATCTGCATGTGTGCGCCTACACCGGCAGGGAAGAAGATAAAGTCGCCATTAATAGGGATATTATGCTGATGATTGGTGAGTATTCCGGTGCCATTACCGCCGAGCATGGTGTGGGTGTGCTGAAAAGGGATTTCCTCGATCAGTCGCGCAGCGACAGTGAAATTGCGCTGATGAAAACCCTCAAGCAGGCCATGGACCCCAAAGGTATCCTTAATCCCAATCGGGTGATTTAAAACGTCAAAGCGGGTTTATACACAATCAAATAGGACGAAACGACCACCGCTGCGGTGAGTGGTCCCTGCTGACCTATACATAAAATACCCTGATAGGTAAGGTTAATGTCTGATATTACAATTACAATCTCGAGGGAACCTGCAATGAACGTTAAATCATTATTTCTTGTCTCTACCATTATGGCGTTGGGCGCCTGCTCTGGTGAACCCACTCCAGCACCAGCTGCAACAGAGGCTCCAGCAGTTAGCGAAGCTCTGCCAGATGGCGCCTACTTAATTGAGGGCGTTACGGTGACTGAAAATGGTGAGGTCAGCCAATATACCCGTGATCAAATAAAGATCTACTCCAATGGCCGCTTTATGTATGCCTTTAACAATGCCCAGACTGAGAGCATTGATGTGGGCGCAGGCGATGCCAGCTGGTCAAATGGTGTCATGGTTGAGGTGCCCAGAGTGAATCACAATGGCCCGGTCTCCGGTTATAGCTTTGATGTCGCTATTGATCAGACAGCCACGGGTTTTGAACAAACCATTATCGGTATGGAATATGAAGGTGGTCGTCTGCTGGATATGGTTGAAGTATGGAACACAGCTTCAACGGCAACCTCGCCTTTTGATGGTCTTTGGGCCCTTGAAGCCCGAGAGTCTGGTGATCCCGATATGACGGCTTTCTCTGAAACCAAGATGATTGGTGGCGGTCACTTTATCTGGTTGCAGAATGTGGTTTACAAAGGCGAAAACGGTCAGGACTTTGGTTTTGGATCCTTCACTGTGGATGCTGATGGTAACGCGGTTGAAACTGCTATGATAAGCTCATTTGCGGATTATGAAGGTACCGTCAATGAAGTGAAAATGGAACTGGTTGACGAAAACCACTTCACTCAGTCATTTACCTACAATGGCGAAGTGGTTACCCAGTCCTATGCGAGAATGTAATCCGGTGCTGTGACAGACAGTCAAAAAGCCCGTCTTACAGCGGGCTTTTTTATGCCAGTTCAGTTTTGCTGGATACCGGTGCCATGGTCGGCTTTAAGCTGAGCCACATGACAGCAGCACTAAGCAGCAGAGCGCCAATGCCAAAATAGAGCCAGTCAATGGTAATAAGATTCAGCGAGAAGCTGCTGTACAGGCCCGTCGCCAGAACCAGCAATCTGGACTGCTCCAATCGCCGGGCAAAAGGTTTGCCATCCAAAATAGCCCCGATTACCACCAATGTATAAGCCTGTATTGCCACTGTAGCCCAGACTAAGCCATAAGAAAGCTGAGCCACCTGTCCGGCACTCCATAAATGAAAAACTGACAGCAAAATATACTGGGCAACAATTGCGCCATTAGTCAGGAGGCTCAGATCAGGGTTGTATTTCTCAAACTGGTCGAGGTTGGATTTTTGCGCCGGGTAGAGTATCTCAACATCCTCAGGCCGCCAGCCGGTTCTCGACCAGAGGACACGACATTTATCCAGCCAGCTGGTTGTTCGCCAGGAGTCCATAGCCATATTGATAAAGATATGTAAATTTGCCCAGATTGGATTCCAGCTTGCCAGTGGTACGCGGATACCATAGATAGCTGGTTGTTCCCTGTGCTCTTTTTGGAAGGTACCAAACAGTCGATCCCAGATAATCAGCAGGCCGCCGTAATTTTTATCAATATAATCCGGATTCTGTGCATGGTGCACCCGGTGGTTTGAGGGAGTGACCATAAACCATTCTAAAAATCCCAAGGTGGAGATATGTTGTGTGTGCACCCAAAACTGATAGATCAGATGTGCAGAGGCTATGCTGACATACATGGAGATCGGCATGCCGAGGAAAAAACACGGAATAAAAAATACCCAGGTGGTAAAAAAGCTGGTGCTGGTCTGGCGCAGAGCAGTGCTCAGGTTGTAATCTTCACTCTGATGATGGACCACATGAGAGCCCCAGAAAAACTGTCGCTCATGGCTCACACGATGAAACCAGTAATAGAGAAAGTCATACAGCAAGATAGCCAGTAGCCAATGGCCGAGGGAGGAGCTGTTGAATGCCCAGATTGCGTAATTTTCTTCAATGCCAGAAAACACTAGCAAACCAATATTGAGGAACACAAATTTGGTGACTGTGCTTAGCAACCCGAGACTGAGGCTATTGATACTGTCATTAGCTCTGTAGGTATTGTTGCCTTTCCACCATCCCCAAAAAAGCTCAATAACGATTAATAATAAAAATACTGGGATTGCATAGGGAATAAAGTTCATAACTGGCTATGACGCCTTGGATATTAAAGTTTAAACTCATCAGGATACATTGACAGCACTACATTAAATGTCATTAAAGACGCTTGCAAGTCAGTATTGTATTCATGATTGTATAAATATAGACTTAAACCGCTATTTAAGAAAATAAAACTTAATAATAAAAGGGGAAGAGAATGACTGAATATGAGATTTACACACTATTTAACAGCGGCAGATTAGTTGGTGTCACAAGCTTTATAGGAAGCATAATTGCAATTTGGCTTGCTCTTAGAGTTGCAAATATGACTAGAGAAAATGAAGATGCCAACGTAGTTCAAAAGTTAGTCTCTACCGCTTTCGGCCTGCTGATAGTTGCTGGAACTTGGATGGCAATGACTCTAGCTACATCAACTTGGGTTATTACTGCATATAACCTGGATCTTTTGGAGTCCCGTTCAGTGTTTTCCGATAAATTTATCGAATATGTTGGTACAACTGAATTGCCAGTGACATCACCAATGCCAATGCAGATGATCTTTTTGGCAATTGTAGCTATCATGATTGTTTCCATTATTTGGACACCGAAAAAATAGTCTTGACTGACACATCTGCTACTTGGATTGTCTATTGTTGACGATAACAACCCACTTATGTGGGTTGTTATTGTCAGATTAAGTCCCAATGGTTCTGGCTAAACTTTAATGAATGAACTATAAGTTATCAAATCCTAGGTTCGAATTCTTAGCGAAGATTAATAAAGACCTCTGAAAAATAACCATTTTTTTTGTTCTCGAAACACGAAAAGAAATCTGTCCCGAATCTGAAACTAAAACCACTTAATCCATCCTCGCTCCAACAGTTTCTTTAGCCCATGCAGATATTTGTTAACGCGTTAAAGAACTACTATTGATCGCAATCTCGTCAGCCGGATCTTTTTCAGCGATCGGTAGAGGGGAGTACCCTGCAATTATCTATGCTCAAATTTGGTTGCCCACATCGGTGTGACGGGAACTCATATCTCGTCAGGCTCGTTTAGTGTATTTCGATTAACTGGTGGGCACGATACGGGGGCTAGAGGGAAATAAATTGTAATATGCACGTTTACATACTACACTTTTTTCTTCAACAACCTTCGGAGCATTGGCATGAGATTAAAACAAACTTTTTTTTATAGCGCAGCCCTGCTGGTCAGTTTGACTGGATGCGGCGGAGGCGGAGGCGGTGGTGGCGAAACTGCTGGGGGAGCGCCGGCTGGTGGATCTATAGCGACCAATGCAACTACGATGGCAGGAGCGGTCATTGACGGCTACATTGTAGGTGCG
>Ga0233444_10003910_pt1 | contig 14505 bp, 15 predicted proteins | sample SI_124_October20_6_FD_182792 | JGI IMG/M metagenome (GOLD analysis project Ga0233444, IMG submission 182792) | Seawater microbial communities from Saanich Inlet, British Columbia, Canada - SI_124_October2016_10_MG | ecosystem: Environmental > Aquatic > Marine > Inlet | place: Canada: British...
AAATAATTGGAACTTTTAAAAACTGGGATAATTGCATTAATCTATTTGAACTAACGCCGTTAGTACCTTTTTCATATTTCTGAATTTGTTGAAATGTAACGTTTATGGCTTGTGCAACTTTTGTTTGGGTTAAGCCGAGTGATAGTCTTCTCATCCTTAATTTTTTACCAAGGTGAATATTGAAATTTTCTTCCATTTGATCTCCCTTTTTTTTAAATATTAAACCTCTTAATGAACATTTTGGCAATAGTTAAAAAAAAAAATTTAGTCTCGAAAATAGGCAAAAAAAACTTATTTTCTATTGACTTTGAGTATAAAACTTTGGACTCAAAGGTAGCTATTTTACTTCTTTGATCCTATATTCCCAATAACCTGTCTTATCAAAAGCAGCTTTCACCCATAAGTATGTTTCTTCTTCATACCAGATATCCGTATTAAGTTTTTTGCTATCGGGTAACGTTTGATCAGATGATTTAAAATTAAAATGCAAAGTTTTATAAGTCTTGTCTCCAATATTAATTTCCTCCTTTCCAATAAATGTAACCGTTTGTTCAATTATTCTTCCCGATATTCCGCTAATTTGCGCTTTAGCTTTTACAATTTCGTGATTCCACCATGTTCCAACTATAAATTCCTTATTTGTTTTTCCTTTAAAAGAAGATCCGTCTATTATTAAGTTTTTATTATCAGCCGTAACATTAATATTTACATACCTGTCTTTTTTATTCTGTTTAGTTTTAGATGTATAACTTTTAAAATTTCCTTTTTTATAATTTTCTTCACTTTTGGCAAAATAATTATATAAATCTACACCTAGTTTTGTTATTTTAAAACTTACTTCGCTGACTATTGATAAATTTTCACCCTCTCTATTAAAGTTATATTTATGGTAACCTATAGATTTGTTATTTCTAAATAATTCATACTCTAAATAATTAAAATTGGCGTAATGCTCAACATGGCCAAAAGATTTTGGCATAAATATTAAAAATAATGCAATTGAAAGTAAAAAATTTTTCATATATTTAGTGATATGGATACTAACTCTGTCATATGTCAGATTGGAAATACACCATTAGTCAGATTAAAACAAGCCTCAGAATTAACAGGATGTAATATCTATGGTAAGGCAGAATATTTCAATCCTGGGGAATCCGTTAAAGATAGGGCGGCATTATTTATAGTTCAAGATGCCTTAAGAAAAAAGCTCATATCAAAAGGTGGAACGATTGTAGAGGGTACAGCTGGTAACACAGGTATAGGTTTAGCAATTGTATGCAAAGAATACGATTTAAATTTAAAAATAGTTATACCCAAGACTCAATCAATTGAAAAAAAAGAAACCCTAAAAAAATTAGGTGCTGAACTTATTGAAGTTGACGCAGTTCCATATTCTAACCCGAAAAATTACATCAAACAATCTAAGCAGATAGCTGAAGATCTGAATAAAAAAAATTCTAAAGGTGTTTTTTGGGCAAATCAATTCGATAATATAGTAAATACCGAGGCTCACATTCAAACAACGGCTGAAGAAATTTGGAGTCAAACAGCCGGAAATATAGATGGATTTACTTGTGCAGTTGGTACAGGTGGTACTTTGGCTGGGGTTTCTATAGGACTTAAAAATAAAAATAAAAATATCAAAATTGCACTATCTGATCCAATGGGGTCGGCTTTGTACTCCCATATTAAAAATAATAAATTAGAAAGCTCAGGTAGTTCAATAACTGAAGGAATTGGAACTGGTAGAATTACTAAGAATTTTGATAAAGCTTTAGTAGACAATGCTTTTCAGACAGAAGATACTGAAGCTCTTAATATTGTTTATGAGTTAATTCAAAAGCAAAAAATTGTTCTTGGTGGTTCTTCAGGTATTAATATAGCTGGAGCTATAAAACTAGCTAAAGAAATGGGTCCTGGAAAAACAATAGTAACTATTCTTTGTGATCATGGCAAAAGATATGCTAGTAAAATTTTTAATAAAGAATTTTTAAAAAGTAAAAATTTACCAATACCTAATTGGCTATAAAATTTGGCTTAAGAAAAGTTTCGTTCTATCTGATTTAGGATTATTAAAAAAATCTTTTGTTTTAGCTTTTTCTACAATTCTTCCTTCATCCATAAAAATCATGTTATCAGCAACTTCTTTAGCAAAACCCATTTCATGAGTTACAACAATCATGGTCATTCCTGCTTTTGCCAAATCTACCATGGCGTCTAAAACTTCTTTAATCATTTCAGGATCTAATGCAGACGTAGGTTCGTCAAAAAGCATAATCTTTGGTTCCATACATAAAGCTCTAGCTAACGCTGCACGTTGTTGTTGACCTCCTGATAATTGACCGGGGAATTTTAAAGCTTGATCATCAATTTGAACTCTTTTTAAATTCTGCATTGCAATTTCTTCTGCTTGTTTTTTTGGAAGCTTTTTTACCCAAATAGGTGCGAGCGTGCAATTATCAAGAATTGATAAATGTGGAAATAAATTAAATTGCTGAAATACCATTCCAACTTCGGCCCTAATTTTTTCTATATCTTTTGTGTTTTCAGAAATTTCATTACCATCTACAACTATGTGTCCCTCTTGATGCTCTTCAAGTCTATTAATACATCTTATTAAAGTTGATTTACCAGATCCTGATGGACCACAAATAACAATTTTTTCTTGTTGATTTACTTCAAGATTTACATCTTTTAACGCTTGAAATTTATCAAACCATTTATTTACATTTCTTAGCTCAATTATTTTACTCATTCTATCTTTCTGTACTTAATCTTTTTTCCAATCTTTGACTATATCTACTCATAGCATAACAAATTACCCAAAAAACTAAACCAGCAAAAACGTAACCTTCAATTGCCATTCCGAGCCATTTTGGATTTGTTTTTGCCAAACCTATCATACCAGCAAGTTCTAGCAACCCTACCACGAAAATTAAAGGTGTATCTTTTACTAAAGCTAAGAATGTATTTGCTATGCCAGGAATAACTAATTTTAACGCTTGAGGTAAAATAACAAGCAAATGCATTCTCCAATATCCCATTCCTAAAGACTTAGAAGCATCATACTGTCCTCTTGGAAGGGCTTGTAGCCCTCCTCTAATAACTTCTGCCATGTATGCAGCTTCAAATAAAGTGATAGCTATAATAACTCTCATCAATTTATCCATATATGTTCCATCTGGTAAAAACATTGGAAACATTACAGCCGACATAAATAAAACAGTTATAAGCGGAACACCTCTCCAAATTTCAATAAACCCTATAGATGAATATTTGATTACGGGAAGTTCTGACCTTCTTCCTAAGGCTAAAAACATTCCAATAGGAAAACATAATATAAGTGCAAAGGCAGAAACTATCAAAGTTAGTGAAAGTCCGCCCCAAGCTCCAGTTTCGATCCATTTTAATCCAAATATACCTCCTGAAATTAATTTAATTCCAATAATCGGATAAATAAAAAGCATAAATAAAATTATAAACTTTTTATATTTTGCAGGAACGAAAAAAGCAGCACCTACTAAAACAAATAAAATGAAAAAAGCTGTATTTATTCTCCATTGTTCTGGGTTAGGATACATTCCATACATAAATCTTTTAAACCAAACTTTAACAAAAACCCAACAAGCTCCACCACTTGTGCAGTCTTCTTTTGCAGAACCTGTAAAATCAGCATCAAAAACTAACCAATTTAACAAAGGTGGAGTATATTTAAAAAGTATAAATATTATTAATAAAGTAAGAACTGAATTAAAAGTTGTAGAATTTACATTTTTATTAAAATTATCCAAAATTCTAATACCACTGTATTCAATTCTAATAAAATATAAGCCTAAAGAACCAGCTATTAGAGGAAAAAAATAGCTTAATGTATTTGGTAAAAATCCAGTTATATTAGTACTTAGAAATGTGCTTCCAAAAAAATCGACAAAACCTAGGGCAATTAAAGGTAATCCAATACTTAAAGAAGTATTTAAATTACCACGGTTAGGTTTAAAAATTTGTATCATTATTATTTTTCCTTAATAGCCATTTTTTTATTGTACGAGTTCATTAATACAGAGATTGTTAAACTCAAAAATAAGTAAGTACCCATAGTTATTGATATAATTTCAATAGCCCTACCTGTTTGCATTAAAGCTGTACCAGCAAAAACCAGAACAATATCTGGATAGGCAATGGCAGCAGCCAAAGAGGAATTTTTTGTTAAATTTAAATATTGATTAGTAGTTGGTGGAATAATTATTCTTAAGGCTTGAGGCATTACAACAAGTTTTAAAATTTGTCCCCTAGTTAAACCAATGCTTGCTGCGGCTTCTTTTTGACCTTTTCCAACTCCTTCAATACCAGCTCTAACATTTTCAGCTACGAATGTTGCAGTGTACATTGATAGAGCTAAAGCTAGTGAAATTAATTCAGGTATTATACTTACTCCACCTTTAAAATTATAAACTGTATCTGAGAGCTGATTAAGTTCTGGGTATTGAAATTGCAAAGTAACTCCTCCTAAAAGAAAAGTAAGTGCAGGTAAAATTATTATTATACTTAAGGAAATCAAACCTGCAGGTACATGTTTACCGATTTCCTCTCTTTGTTTTTTTGCATATTTAAAAACATAAAATATTGCAACTAATGAAGCTATAAATGAGGAAAAAAAAAGTGAAAAATTAGTCCACAAAAATTTTGGGACATACCAGCCTTTAATCGTTAAAAATGACATATCGTTAAAATTAATAGCATTTTCAGGTAATGGTAAAAGCCTTAAAGCTCCGTAGTACCAAAAAAAGATTTGTAATAATAATGGTATATTTCTAAAAATTTCTACATACCATTCAGCTGCTTTAGCTATTAAGTAGTTTTGAGATAAACGACCAATACCGATTGTTACACCAAGTATTGTGCAAAGTATAATCCCAATAATTGAAACTAAAAGCGTGTTGAGTAAACCAACTAGAAAAGCTCTTCCATAAGAATAAGAACCATCGTAATCGATCATAGAAAAGGTAATATCAAAAGAAGCTTCCTGACTTAAAAATCCATATCCAAAAGATATACCTCTATTGCCCATATTAATTTGGGCGTTATAAGAAAAATAAGCAAAAACAAAAATTATAAAGAAAATGGTTAAGACTTGAGGTATTAATCGTTTCTTATTTTTGAAATCTATTTTAAAATTTTTTAAATTCATTTTATGGAGAATAAAAAAAAGGGCCAGATAAATCCAGCCCTTTCTATTTTTATTAGTAATTATCTTGCAGGTGGTACGTAAAGAATTCCACCTTTAGTCCATAATTGATTAGGACCTCTATTAGGTAAAATACCAGTATCAGCTATGTGTTTTTTGTAGCTTTCACCGTAGTTTCCAACTTGCTCAATAATTCTTAAGCTCCATTCATTATCTAAACCGAATGCCGCGCCTAATTCTCCTTCAGAACCAACTAATCTTTTAATTTGTGGGTTTTCAGAGTCTTTTAGACTAGAAGCGTTTGATGAATTAATACCATACTCTTCTGCTTCAATCATAGTATTTAAAGACCATCTAACGATATCTTCCCATACAGCGTCTCCTTGTCTTACAACAGGACCTAATGGTTCTTTTGATATCGTTTCAGGTAATACTTTATGATCGTCCGGGTTAGACATTTTAGTTCTTTGTGCTGCTAAACCAGATTTGTCAGTTGTGTAAGTATCACATCTTCCAGCATCATAAGCTTGAACTACTTCGTCTGCTTTTTCAAAAGCGATTGGTTCGTAGCTAATGTTTTTAGAGTTAAAGAAGTCTCTCATGTTTAATTCAGTAGTCGTACCTGTATTTGTACAAGCAGAAATACCGTTTTTAAAATCATTCACAGAATTAATTCCAGAATTTTTTCTAACCATGAAACCTTGACCATCATAAAAGTTTACTCCAACAAAAGTTAAACCAATGTCAGCGTCTCTTGATAATGTCCAGGTTGTGTTACGTGCAAGCACATCGATTTCACCCGATGTTAAAGCAGTAAATCTTTCTTTGGCACTTAACGGAGTGTATTTAACTTTGTCAGCATCGCCTAATACAGCAGCTGCAACAGCTCTACATACGTCTACGTCAATACCAGTCCAATTTCCAGATGCATCAGCATTTGAGAAACCAGGCAGTCCTTGCGAAACACCACATTTCACAAAACCAGCTTTCTTAGTGTTGTCTAAAGTTTTAGATTTTTTTGAACCAGCACCGCCTCCACCTTGGCCGCAAGCAACCAAAAGTAAAGAAGCTAATCCAACAAAAATCAAAGTTTTTAATGATTTGATCATATTAATGATTTCCTCTTTTTATATTTATTGTTAACAATATTTTTGAAACTAAATTTCAAAAGTGGTCGATTATGATTTATTTTTTTTTGAATTACAATTTTTCATATGAACTATATCTAGTGAATAGATAAATTTTATATCTAAATACCAATAAATACAACCAATCTAAGTTAGTTAACTTTAGTCATCTCGTATATTCTGCTCACTGTTCTTTTAAAGGTTTCAAAGTGCTTTTTTGAAGAATTCAAATTAGTAATGTTATCTGCAAGAGACAAAGTTAAACTAATTTTTTTTTCATAAAAAATATCTACCAAAGTTATAAATCTTAATTGTTGATTAGAATTTTCATCATCAAAGTTTGGTATCTCCTCAATAAATACATGATTACAAGTTTGTGCAATATTTATGTAGTCTTCAGCTCCTAAATTTACATCACATAAATCACTAAAATTAAATCTTGTAACACCATTAAAAAAGTTAGTGATTTCTAAATTTCTACCCTTTGTTGTTATTATTTTTTTTTCTTGTTTTTTATTTCTGGTCAACTCACGAAAAATTTTATTAATCTTAAAAGCAACTTTTTCATTTAATGGATAAAAAATTCTTATTGCTTGTTCTTTATTAAGCTGTCTATAATCATCATTTAAAAGTAATTCTTTTTGTATCGAGGATCTTCTTATTACAGAAATGAAAGGTAAAAACTTTTCTCTTTGTAAACCGTCTTTATAAAGATCATTTAATTTAGTATTTGTAGTGATTATAATTTTTATGTTTTGTGAAAAAATAATCTCAAATAGTTTTCCTAATATCATAGCATCGACAATATTAGTCACTTGAAATTCATCTAAATATAATAAATCATACTTGCTCTTTAGATTTTTAACAAATGTTCTTATTGAATTATCATCATCTTTTTCATGTCTAAAATCATGAAAATTTATCATAAATTCATTAAAGTGTAATCTAAGTTTTTTAATTTTAAGATTGTCGTATATAAAATTAAGTAACATTGTTTTGCCTACACCTACATTTCCATGAAGGTAGAAACATAATTTTTTTCTATTTTTAAAAAGATAATTAAAAAAATTCTTTTCAGAATTAATAAATCTATCAAATAAATTAATTACTTCAATTTGCTGATCATTAATATCAAATTTTTTTAATTTGCAAAATTTTAGAAACGAGTCTTCAAAATTTTGATCTGGCATCTATTAAATATTATGTAATACGGCTTTAGCACATTTTGCTGTATTGCTATTACCATTTAGATCTTTAGTTCTATTTTCCTTTATCAATAAAGTTTTTTCGATTGAGCGAATAATTGTTTTAGCAGCTTCAGTTTCTCCCAAGTGTTCCAACATCATTGCGCCTGACCAAATTTGGCCAATTGGGTTAGCTATACCTTTTCCAGAAATATCAGGAGCCGAACCATGTACTGGCTCAAATAAAGATGGAAATTTTTTTTCTGGATTAATATTTCCTGATGGAGCTATACCAATTGTTCCTGTACAAGCTGGACCCAAATCTGACAAAATATCGCCGAATAAGTTAGAAGCAACGACTACATCAAACCATTCGGGTGTAAGCACAAATCTTGCTGCTAAAATATCTATATGAAATTGGTCTGTTTTTATCTCAGGATAATTTTTTTTAATAATTTCAAATCTTTTATCCCAAAATGGCATCGTAATTGAAATACCATTTGATTTTGTTGCGTTGGTTACTTTCTTCCTACCTTTTAATTTAGCTAGTTCAAATGCAAATTTTTGTACGCGTTCAACTCCATGTCTTGACATAATAGTTTCTTGAATAGCAATCTCACGCTCTGTGTCTTTATACATAAGCCCGCCAACTGATGAATACTCTCCTTCTGTATTTTCCCTAACAATTAGCATATCAATATCTCCTGATTTTTTATTTGCTAAAGGACAAGGAACACCCTCAAATAATTTAACAGGTCTTAGATTAACATATTGATCAAATTCTCGTCTAAATTTTAGCAGAGAACCCCATAAACTAATATGATCTGGAACTTTAGCTGGGTCTCCAACTGCACCAAAATAAATGGCGTCGTGTGAACCAATTTTTTCCTTCCAATCATCTGGAAGCATTTTTCCATTTTTTTGATAATAATCGCACGAAGCAAAATCAAATTCATCAAATTGAATTTGAAATTGATGTTTTTTTGCTGTTTCCTTTAAAACTTTAATACTTTCTGGAACAATTTCTTTGCCAATACCATCTCCTGCAATTGTAGCAATTTTATAATTCTTCATAAATTTATTATAGCTTTTTTTCCCAATTCAAACAGCTTTTTACAATTTTACTCAATTTGTTGTATCTTGGACTCCAATCAATAAAATTTTTAAGTCTGTTGTTTGATGCAATAATCTTAACTATATCTTTTTTTCTTCTTTTAGTACCTATTATTTTTGTATATTTAGAACCCTGTTTTTTAAATTCATTAGCTACTTCTAAAACTGATACACCTTTATTGTACCCACAATTTAAAGTTCTAGACACACTTAATTTATTAATTCTTTCTAAAACTTTGAAGTGTATTTTAGCAATATCAAAAACATGAATAAAGTCTCTTATGCACGATCCATCCTTTGTTTTGTAGTTAGTTCCATAAACTTTTAATATAGCTTTTTTTTTAACTATTTGACTTGAGTAATTTTTAAACAAGTTATCACTTTTATTTAGTAAACCTATTTTTCCACTTGGGCTTGCCCCGGCTATATTAAAATATCTTAAGATACCGTAATTTATTCCAAGTTTTTTACACTTAGTTCTAATCAACTTTTCTGCTTTTACTTTTGTTTTTCCGTAAATACTTTTTGGACTTATTTTAGAATTTTCTGTTACTCTAAAATTGCCATCTTTATAAACAGCTGCTGTTGAAGAAAATAAAAAATTTTTAACATCAGATCCTTTAATCGCTTCTAGTACACTAAGTGTACCATTAACGTTATTTTTATAATACTTTTTAGGTTTTTTTTCCCCTTCACTAATTATTAGACTGCCTGCTAAATGAATTAGTGAATCTATATTATTTTTAATAATTATTTTTTTTAACCTATTTGTTTCAAGGATATTAAATTTAAAAAATTTTACTTTATTATTGATTAATTTTTTGTGCCCGGTACTAAGATTATCAACTGTAAAAACTTTTTTTCTTTCTTTTATAAGAATTTCAATTATATGCGAACCAATGTACCCCGCACCTCCAGTAACTAATATATTTTTTATCATTTATATTTAGTATTTATCAATGGTATTTATAAAACTAGCATAAATTTTTATAAATAAAAAATGGCGCGCTCTGGAGGATTCGAACCTCCGACCCTCGGTTTAGAAAACCGATGCTCTATCCAGCTGAGCTAAGAGCGCATGAATAGTATCTCTTTTACTTAAAAACATACTAGATGGTCAATATAAATCGGAGTTTTTACGCCAAATTTTTCTTCAACCTCATGTTGATGAATATGATGTGAATGCACAAAAACAGGGATTAGATCTTCGTTTTTAGTTTTTAAAGTATATATAAAGTTTGTGCCTCTAAATTTTCTATCAATTACTTCTAATTTTAAATTGCTTTTATCATCGTGTTCTAAATCCTCAGGTTGGACAAGTAACTTTACTGCAGTTCCTTTTTTATATTTTTTAACAAAATTTCCTTTAATAATCCCTAAACACTTGTGCTCTACACTTGTTTCATCGAGTACTTTTGCGTCTACTAAAATTCCTCTATTTAAAAAATTAACTACTTCTATGGAATTTGGATAATGATGAATGTTATAGGGTGTATCGTATTGTTTCATTGTTTGACTTAAAAGTATTCCACAAAAATCAGCCATATAAAAAGCCTCGTAGGAATCATGAGTAACAATTATAGTGGTTATTTTTTTTTCCTTAAGAATTTTTTTAATGTTTTGTTGTAATTCAACTTTTAAACTCTGGTCTATATTAGAAAAAGGTTCATCAAGTAATAGCAAGTCTGGATTGGAAATTAATGATCTAGCTAATGAAACTCTTTGAGCTTCGCCAGCACTTATTTGATGTGGATATTTTTCTTCAAGACCCTCTAAATGTAAAACTTTAATTAATTCATTAACGTTAAAATCATATTTTGCATCTCTATTTCTTTTAGCACCAAAATTAATATTTTCTATAATAGTATAATGAGGAAATAAACTATTATCCTGAAATGAAAGAGCGACGTTTCTATTTTCAGGATCAATATGTACATTTTCGGAAGAAAGTATTTTCCCTTTTAGTGCAATCGAACCTTTAGGTATTTTTTGTAGACCAGCAATAGACCTCAAAATAGTTGTTTTTCCAATTCCAGATGGCCCAAGTAAACAAACTATATCACCTTCATTTTTTATAGTAAGGTTAAAATCTAAAACTTTATTGAGTTTACTTGCAACAAAAGTAGTATTTTGAATTTCCAAAAAATTATTAAACATAAATTTTTAATATAATACTATTTATCTGAAAGTATATATTTTGAAGTGAAAAAAATTAATATAGAAGACCAAAATATTAAAAATAATGAAGGTAGAGCTGCGGCTTCTAGTAAGTCTTGGGATGCATAGGAATAGGCTTTTGTTGCAAATGTATCAAAATTAAATGGTCTTAGTATTAATGTAATTGGCAATTCTTTTATAATTTCTATGGCAATTAAAATACCGATAAGCAAAATACTATTTTTTAGATAAGGTAAGTGAATTTTTCTTACGGTCCTTAATTTTGTATAACCAAGTAAGTAGGAACTTTCATCTATTGATTGATTAATCTTAAGATAATTTGATTTAATGCCATTAAAAGCTAGAGAATAAAATCTAATGAAATAAGCAAGAACTAATCCTAAGATTGATCCAATAAATATTTTTTTTATACTTAAAAATCCAAAACTTAAAGTTAAGAAATCACTAAACCATGAAAAAAAAGTTATAAAGGCTAATGCCAATATAACCCCAGGAATTGCATATCCTGAAATTGAAAAAAGACTTATATAATTTAAAAATTTACTTTTAGATATTCTGTTTCCATAATTTATTAAAAAAGAAAATAATAATAATACAAAACTAGCTATAAAGACTAACAATACAGTATTTAGATTTAATGACCACAAATTTATATCTTGAAAATATTTGGGGAATCTTAATGTCCAGTACATCATTTGTAATGTCGGAAAGACAAAGCTAAAAAAAATAATAAAGAACAAAAAATTATTGGTAAATAAAATTTTTTACCTTGAAGATCAATTTTAGGTATAGGTTTATAACCATTTGATGGTTGGTGATACTTTGCTCCTCCTCTAGAATAATTTTCTAAAAAAAATAAAAGTAAAATCAATAACAGTAGAATAAAAGATAATTGATTTGCAGTATGGAGATCATCATATGATAACCAAGAGTTATAAATTCCAGTTGTAAGGGTTGATACACTAAAAAATTCAACTGTTCCAAAATCAGACACACATTCCATGGCTACTAAAGATAATCCTGCAACTATTGCCGGCCTAGCAGATGGTAAAATAATTTTAAAAAAACTTTCTTTAGCAGAAAAACCAAGATTTTTACTTACTTCTATTAAATTATTTGATTGATAATAAAAAGAAGCTCTAGTTAAAACATAAACATATCCAAATAAAGAAAAGGACATAGATATTATAGCACCAATCATTCCATCAAATTTAGGAATATATTTGTTATAATCACCTTCACCAAACATCCATTTTAAAAAAGTAAATAAAGTTCCAAAATTTTCAAAAAAAGCAGTCAAAGAATATGCATATATGTATGCCGGTACTGCAAAGGAAAGAATTAAACTCCATTTAAAAAAATTTATCCCTGGAAAATTATAAAAAGATACGAAATAAGCCGAGAGAACTCCAAATATAAAAGTTAATAACAACACACCTGCTAAGATTATTGATGTATTTGAAATATAATTAATTAAAAAAGTATCTTTTAATAATAAATAGTAATCACTTGTAGATCCAAAAAAACTTAAAAAAACTGTTATAATTGGTAAAGCTACTAGTAAAGAAACTAATAAAGAACTTAGATACCAATAATTTATGTTTTTAATCATATTTTACATCTCTGACTAAAGCGGCTTTAATCCGAGGGGATTAATGAGCTGGCATTTAAGCCAGAGACTTTGACGTCAAATTTAATCTTTTTTAAATAAAGATGATACAATTTTTTTTATTTCTTGAATTTTAATTTCCGAAACTTTTCTATCAGCTAATTGTTGCTGCATTTTTCTAGCTTCATTTAAACAAGGCGGACAACCAGTTTTAAGCATATTTAAATTTAAAACTTTCTTATTTGACTGCCTCATTTTTATTAACAAACTAACCTATTTCCAACCTGCGCCAGTCATAACTTCTAAAGCTGATGCTTGTTTTTTTCCGTAATTAGCAACTTTTGTTTTTAGATCTTGTTTAAAATCTAAGCCCATATTTACTACTAAAGGATGAGGTGAGACTCCAGAAATCATAGGATATTCAAAAGTATTATTTACTATGTGTTCTTGTGCTTCTTTACTTAATAAAAACTCCACTAATTTAATAGCATTTTCTTTATTAGGAGCCCCTTTTACTAATCCAGCGCCACTAATATTCATGTGAGTTCCTCTATCATTTTGATTTGGGAAAAAAGGTTTAACTTTTTTTGCAGCTGCTTGTTGTTCAGGTCCTTTATTACCTGATAACATTAAAGCTAAATAGTAAGTGTTAGCTACAGCTATATCAGCTTCACCAGCTGCAACAGCTAATATTTGAGCTCTATCATTTCCTTTTGGATCTCTAGCCATGTTTGAAACAATACCTTTTGACCAATCGGCCATAGCTCCTTTGCCATTATTTGTAATCAATGAAGCAACTAAAGATTGATTGTAAATGTTGTTTGAAGCTCTTATAACAAGTCTTCCTTTCCATTTAGGGTCTGCTAGACTTTCATAAGTTAATCCTGAAAGTTCTGCACCACTTACACGTTCCGGTGCAAAGTAAACTATTCTTGCTCTTTTAGCTATTCCTACCCACTTCGAAGTTCTGAAGTTACTTGAAACTGCTGATTTTATTTTAGAAGTACTTAAACCACTTTGAAGCATTCCTTTTTTATCAAAAGCCCCTAATCTTCCTGCGTCAGCTGTTATGTAAAGATCAGCCTGACTATCTGCGCCTTCTTCAATTATTCTTTTTTCTAGCGCTCCAGATTTACCAGACACAACATTCACTTTAATACCAGTTTTATTTGTAAACTTTTCATAAAGTTGAACATCTGAGTCGTAATGTCTTGCACTAAAAATATTTACTTCACTTGCATGCACTATACTGAATACGAAGCTAGACAAGTAAGCAATTAACCCCGCAAATATTATTATTTTTTTCATAAATTCCTCTTTTTTTGATAATGATTATCATTTACAGTAATATGATAATGATTATCATTAACATTAATGTCGCACATAAAATAGGAGCTTCTACTTTTAATTGATTTGGGTAGTTAAATAGAGTTTAATAAGTCATGCTTCAGATTAATCCTAAAAAGTTTAAAGAAATTAAAAACAAAACAATCCCAAATCCGTTAAGACCACGATTCAGAAACAAATCTCAATCAAATATTTATTTTCTGTCTCAAAGAAAAGTAACAGGTGAAAAAAAAGATTTATTATTAAAAAGAGTTAAAATAGCTACACTTTTAACAACAATGATAGTAGGTGGTTATTTTTTATCTAATTGATCCTAGCAGAGACTGATCCTAATTTCTTTATAATTCCCTTATATATTCCTTTACCTAAAATTGGAACAACACCTACTGATGAACCAGTAAAAACATAAAATGCTTCTGTGAGTTTAATATTATCTTTCTGAAGCTTCCTCAAAACAAAAAGTAAAGAATTCATGGGATCAATATAAACAGTATTTGTATTACCATAAACAGTTTGATTAATTTTTTTATTAGAAATGTTGGTTTTTAAATTTTTTACATTATTATTTTTAAAATTCTTTTTTTTACCTAGAACAAATTTAACGTTAGCGCCAAAATCAGAACATAGGTCTCCTAAACTTTTAATTCCTTTTTTTTTCTGTCTATACCCAACAACTTCAATACAGGGGGCTATATGAGAGATAAATTTTTTTACATTACTTTTTGTTAATTTATTATCAAAATCAAAAAAATTTGATTTTAT
>Ga0233444_10003913_pt1 | contig 14498 bp, 16 predicted proteins | sample SI_124_October20_6_FD_182792 | JGI IMG/M metagenome (GOLD analysis project Ga0233444, IMG submission 182792) | Seawater microbial communities from Saanich Inlet, British Columbia, Canada - SI_124_October2016_10_MG | ecosystem: Environmental > Aquatic > Marine > Inlet | place: Canada: British...
TAGATAACGTAATGAGGAGACTAATGAGCTACGATTTCTTGATTATAATAATATCATTTTTAAAACTAAAGTTAAAATATAAATAACAGCTACAAAAATCAAAATTGTAAGCAGCCAATATAATATAATTAATCTGTCTTTAAATATTTTTTGTTTTTCTACTAAATCAGAATCTTTTACTTTTATAACCGATTTATTAAATTCATTTTTATCATAATGATCATAGGTAAATTTCCAAAAAGCATCTGGGCTGTTGTGATCATTTTCTATGTCAAGACTTTTTAAATAATTTGTTAAAAAATTACTTAAAAAAATTAAGACTACTAAAAATGAAATGGACCAAAGTAAAATCATTTAATCTTTCAAAACCTCGATCGTTAAAAGTTTTTTCATTAAATTATCGAAGTATACAATTTGGGTTAAATCCAATTAAATCATCCATCCCATCAGGCACATGCATCTTTCTTTTACTTAAATATATTGGATCATGTTCCAGTTTTACACCAGCAACTATCTCCATTAGTGTGTCTATAGCTATTGCCATTTGGTGAGTATGTGGTGTGGCCTTGGTTGGGTCTTTGATTTCATTTCTATTATCACCACTAAACTTTCTACTTCTAAATTTTTCTTCATCCGTAATTGCTAAGTTGACTAGCTTTGCAGAATTTACAAGTTTATTTTGTATATGTTCTGGCACTTTCGCACCCCATAGTTTCGCGATATAAATATATCCAAGGGCAATATCTACTCCATATGAATGATACCACTGCGCTCTAACACCTCTAAAAGAATTATTGTTAATATATCCATCGTCATAAAATAACTTATCAATTTCTTTAAAAGTATGATTAATTTCTTTGGCAGCAAGTTTCTTATTGTCCGTCCATGAGGCATAAACTAATGTCGACAAACCACCGTTAGCCATTGCATAGAATCCTTTTTCATTTTTCCTAAACTGTATTGGTTTTAGAAACTTTTTGTACATTTTGTTAATATACTTATTTACTATTTTAAGTTCTTCTGGATCTAATTCAGATTTAAGCCAAATTGCAATGATCATATAGTTTCCAAACCATTGTGATGCAAATTCATACTCATGATACCAACAAGGTGCATTTTGATTACCATTTGCATAGCACTTAGGTTTTTCTTTTAATTCCTCATATCCAATACTGTTATGTAAAGTATTTGCTTTTGCTAGTTTTATTAAAAATTTTTTTGCGATATCTATGTTAGATTGGTTCTTGTTACCAATTGCATTATGTGTTGAAGCCATCATTACTTTAATGGGCACAGTAATAGGATCATGATCAACATAAATAGAATTACTATTTTCTGTATGATATTTTGCCCAATCAAAACCAACCACACTTTCAACTGTTTTAACGACAGACGAATTGCTAAATGATTTATCGGCAGGAATTGCTGAACAAGTCTTAATCTCTTTTATATAATAGTTGCCAGGAAACGTGATATCTTCAGATTTTACTTTAGCATAAGCATTCCCACTCAACAACAAACCCAGAACTATGATCGCTAAAAGCTTTTTCATTAAATCATCTTAACAGATTTATCTCTCTGACTTCTAGTCCACTTCTAGTCTGCACAAATTAATTTGCCTTGATTTCTAATACTAAGTGAAGGGTTAAATAAGAAAGTTAGGATTGATAATGTTTTGAGACTACCTGAGACTATCAGAGATAGTTAGCAATGTGAATCCCCCGCCTTTTAAGTCCTTTGTGTCTACCAATTTCACCACGAGGGCACGTTTTTATTTTTATTGTTTTTGTTAATATATTAATACATTGGGGTTTTAAAGTAGCAAAAATAATTAATTTATCTCCAGATTATCTTATTCTAAAGTAAAGCTATATACTTTATATCCGTCTAATTCATATGCGGGTAATAGCACGTGTTGTTTTCCTTTTACTTCATAAACTGTAGGAGGAGCCGAACCTGCTGAGTGCATTTTATAGCTCCATAATTCATCTCCTGTTTCACTGTTAAAAGCCCTAAAAAGATTATCATCAGTTCCTGATGCAAAAATTATGTTTCCTGATGTAGCTGTTAATCCAGCTCTATTAGCTGATCCAGTATTATAAATATTTTTTTTTTCAAGTTCTTTTATTTTTCCAAAAGGTATTTGCCACTTAATTTTTCCAGTATTTAAATTTAAGGCAGTAATCGCACCCCAAGGAGGTTTAATCCCTGGAAAACCATTGTTATCTAGAAAGGCCTCTGACTCATGGTAATAAGATAATCTGTTATCTTTATCTTCTACAATATTATTAACATAAACTTGATTGTCACTTGTGATGTATAAAATATTGTTTGCAGTATCGATTGATCCCCCTGCCCACCTAACACAAGAACCTATAGTTAAATTTCTTTTACCTAATAGCTGCGGTGATGGAAAAACAAAATTATACTCATCTTTTTCATTATTAAATTCGTTAATAAATTCTTTATCAAATTCTGTTAAATAATTTTTTTTGAATGTACTCCTGCATATTTTTTCAGGTAACTTTAAATTAATTTGATATTTAGATGTTCTTTCTCCTGGAATGTTTGATGTTGGTGCTTTTTCATAAATAATATCAAATAATGGTTTACCTGTTTCTCTATCTAAAATAATAGTATTTCCTAGTTTAGAAATAGCGACGACTACATCTACATTGATACTATTTTTTTTTATCATGGTTAAAATTGGAGGAGCGGCTAAATCATAATTCCAAATATCATGAGGGATCTCTTGAAAATACCACTTAATATCTTTTTTATTTAAATCGAATGCTACTAAACTGTTTGCATATAAATTTTCGCCAGGTCTAAATACACCTACAAGCCATGGTTCAGGGTTGCCGGTGGTAAAGAAAAGCAAACCCCTTTTTTCATCTAAAGATAATCCACCCCAAGGACTTCCTTTTGTGAAATTTGAAAAAATTAAACTGTTTTTTGTTTTATTGGTTTTATACTTCCAATTAATTTTTCCATCACTAAGATTAAAAGATTTAATAACACTATCTGTTGTGATTAAAATTATTTGATCATTAAATATTACCGGTGGTAAAGGTGTAAGTCCAACTTTAATTTTTCCTTTATCTCCGAAATTATTTACAGGATTACCTTTTAAATCAATGCAATATAAAAATTTTCTGTTATCAGTAAAATATATTTTGTCTTTCCATAAAATTAAGCCACGTTTTGCTGCTATTCCATCGGGAACTTTAAACTCCCAAATTTTTTTTCCACTGTCGCCCTCTAGAGCAACAATTTTATTATCTACATCCGGAATGTAGATTCTATTTTTATAAAATATAGGATTAGCTTGATTTTCTTTTTTTGATACAGAGTCTAATTTTGCTTCATAAGTCCAAGCTAATTTTAATTGATTAATATTTTCAGAATTAATTTTTGATAAATTTGAAAAACGAGTAGAAAAATAATTACCATGGCTTCTGGTCCAGTCATTATTTATTGAATAAGCATCAACATTATACAATGGTTTGCTAAAATTTTTGGTGATTGCCTTAGTTATTTTAGTATTCGGCAATTTAGACCTTTCGTCTGCTGACTCTACGCCCCACCTTTGTTCAAAAGAATTAGGAAAAAAATTTTCGTATAATTTTAGATAATTGTTTCTCAAATAGTTAGAAACTCTAATAGAATAGCGACTATTTAAATTAATTTTACTTAATTCAAATTTAGATCGATTGACATAATGCCTATCATAATCGGTTGCATCAATAAGAAATAATAAAGATAATAAAGTTAAAATTGCAGTAAATAGTATAGTTGTAATTTTAAAGAACTTAATTAAAATTTGCATATAAAAAATTACACTACTACATTTAAAAATTATTTTATATACAATTAATTAGTTTTGAATGAAAAAAATATTATTATATAATTCCGGTGGTGGCCTTGGGGACTCTATACAAATTATACCTTTGATTCTAAGTTTAAAAAATCATTATAGACGATCTAATATTTTTTACTTAGGAGCTCACTCAAATCATTTTGATGATAAATTAAAAGAATACAATATTAAAATTGAGACTTTAGATTTGAATTTAAGATACTTTGGTTTTCGTTGGTGGCACCTTTTATTTTGTAAAAATAATTTTAATAAAAGAAACGAAAATAAATTTGATTTAATTATTGACCTACAATCAAAATTTAGAAACTCATTAATTTTAAAACAAATTCCACACAAACATTTCTATTCCACTACATTTAATAACCTGTTTTCAAATAAAAAAGTTAAATATAATTCAAAAAAACATATAGAAAATTTATGTATTTTTTTAGAAGAAAAAATTAAAACAATTAATTTCAAATGTAGTAAATTACCAAGAAATTTAATTAATGAGGCCAAAAGATTATTACCAAAAACAAATTATATAGGTTTTTCATTAACACAAGGAAATAAATATAGAAAAAAGAGTTGGTCTATATACAAATTTATTTCCCTAGCTAATAAATCCTTAATTAAAAAAAAAATTCCAGTTTTTTTTATTGAAAAAAATCAAGAACATTTAATTGAAAAAATAAGAAATCAAGTTCCTGGAGCTTTATTTCCAGAAACAAGTTCTAATTTATCATCCCCTGCTTTAGTTACAGCTTTATCTTCAAGACTTGATCTGGCGGTTTCTATTGATAATGGTATAATGCACATGATGTCGCTCGCAGACATTCCAATGATTGTTTTATTTGGACCTACTAGTTCTGAAAAATTTGCACCTAAGAATAATTATACGAAAGTAATAGATAGTAAGAAACTTTATGGTGTTAATGATATAGACGCGATACGAGTTGATGAAGTTTATAACTTAATTTAATTTTAAGATTTCAATTTTTTTTAACTTTACCAGTTTCATCAATTCTTTATTTACACTCTTTAAATTCGTCATAGAAGTCGATCTTGAAACAATGGATACACCTATTTTGCCAAGTCTAAAAAAGGGGTAGCTTCCAATATCAACAGATTTTTTATATTTTTTTTGGATTAAGCCTAGTTGTCTAGAAATATTGCTCTCTACAGTGTAAAGATTAATTGTTTTACTGTGAACCTTTAAGCCTTTAATCAAATATCTTTTACAATTCTCAATCATAGAATTTAAAATTGAAGGCACGCCTGGTAGGGATAAAACATTTTTAATTATAAAACCTGGAGCGGCACTTGATGGGTTATAAATTAATTTTGATCCTCTGGGCATTTTTGCCATTTTTTTTCTTCCATCATTAAATTTTTTTTTTCCATAATAGTTCTCTAAAATTGTATAAGCTTCTCTGTGATACTCGTATTTGAACTTAAAAGCCTTAGAGATTGATTGAGCTGTAATATCGTCATGAGTTGGTCCTATTCCACCTGTGGTGAATACATACCTAAATCTTTTCGAAAGTAACAAAATATTTTCTATTATAATTTTTTCTATGTCGGGTATAATCCTAACCTCGCTCACTGTTATTCCGCATTCAGAGTTCAACCAATTCGAGATAAATGGGGTATTTTTATCCTGGGTACGACCAGAAAGTATTTCATTGCCAATTATTAAAATTGCAGCATTTACTTTTTTTATTTTTTTCTTCATAAAAGTTATAATTATACATGAACTTTGGAAATACATTAATATCAGGGCAATTTATAAAAAGATACAAGCGTTTTTTTGTTGATATAAAAATTCGAGATCAAATTGTAACCGCACATTGTCCTAATACTGGCTCCATGTATGGTCTTTTAAAAGAGGGGAATAAAGTATGGATTAGTGAATCAAAAAACCCAAAAAGAAAATTAAAATATACATTAGAGATTATCGAGGATAATAAATCAAAAGTCGGTGTTAATACTCACTTAACTAATAAAATTGTGCTACACGCTCTTCAAAATAATTTAATTAAAGAATTAAAAAATATTTCTAAGATAAAACCTGAGACTAAATTTGGTAAAAATACACGATTTGATTTTTTAATTAGTAATAATCAAGATAAAATTTTTCTTGAAGTTAAAAATGTCACTTTATCAAGAAAAAAAAAAATTGCAGAATTTCCTGATGCAATAACAAGTAGAGGACTTAAACATATCAATGAGCTTGTAAAAGCTGAAAAAAAAAATTATAAAATTTTTATATTGTATTTAATACAAAGAGATGATTGTGAGATTTTTACTATCGCAAAAGATATAGATCCAGATTATGCAAATGCTTTGGGCCAAGCTGTTAAAAAAAATTTAAATATTCTTTGCTATGATTGTAAATTTTCTTCAAAAGGAATAAAACTTAATAAGCAAATAAAAATTGACATTTAATGGATAAAGATTTTAAAAAAGCATTCGAAAAAACTAAAATAGCTGGAAAAATAGCCTCTGGTGCTTTGGATGAAATAAATAAAATTATTAGACCTGGTATTTCAACAGATGAAATAGATAAAGTCTGCTATGAGTATCTCAACGATCATAAGGCCTACTCTGCTCCTTTATTTTATAGAGGCTTTCCCAAATCATGTTGCACTTCAACTAATCACGTTGTTTGCCACGGAATACCATCTGATAAAATTTTAAAAGAGGGAGATATTGTGAATGTAGATGTTACTGCATTTAAAGATGGTTGGCATGGTGATACAAGTAGAATGTTTAAAATAGGAGAAATTTCAATTAAAGCTGAAAAACTAATTAATACCACTTATGAAGCAATGATGATGGCAATTAATATAGTTAAAGATGGAGTTCATTTAGGTGACATTGGATCAATAATTCAACAACATGTCGAATCTGAAGGATTTTCTGTAGTCCAAGATTTTTGCGGTCATGGTATTGGGGAAACCTTCCATAAGGAACCAAATATTTTACATTACGGAGAAAAGGGAACTGGAAAAAAGATAAAAACAGGAATGATTTTTACTATTGAACCAATGATAAATAGTGGAAATTATGAAACTAAAATATTAAATGATGGTTGGACAGCTGTAACTAAAGATAAATCTTTGTCAGCACAATTTGAACATACAATAGGTGTAACAAAAGATGGTTGTGAAGTTTTTACTCAATCAAATAATATTAGTTAAATTTTATGATTGAAAGATATTCGAGAAAAGAAATTAAGAGTATTTGGGAAGACTATAACAGATATTCCATTTGGCTAGAGATCGAACTTGCTGCAGCTGAAGCTATGGAAAAACTAAAAATTATTCCTAAAGGTGTTGTAAAAAAAGTTAGAAAAAATGCAAAAATAATTCCTGAGAGAATCCTACAAATAGAACAAAAAGTAAAACATGATATCATAGCTTTCTTGACTTCAATTACTGAAAAAGCAGGAAAAGAGGCAAGGTATTTGCATAAAGGAATGACTTCATCAGATGTGTTAGATACATGTTTCAATCTTCAATTAAAACAATCTGGAGAAATCTTATTAAAAGATATTGATCAATTACTTGAGTCAATTAAAAAACAAGCTGTTAAACATAAGTTTACTTTATGTATAGGAAGAAGCCACGGCATTCATGCAGAACCTATTACTTTTGGTTTAAAAATGTTAACTTTTTATCAAGAATTTTTACGAAATAGAAAAAGATTAAAAAATTCTATAGAAGAAATATCAACTTGCGCAATCTCGGGAGCCGTTGGAACCTTTGCAAATATAGATCCAAGAGTTGAGAGTTATGTTGCTAAAAAATTAAGACTAAAAATAGAACCAGTTTCTACGCAAGTGATACCTAGAGACAGACATGCGCAGTTTTTTTCAACACTAGGAATTATAGCAAGTTCAATTGAAAGATTTGCAGTTGAAATAAGACACCTCCAAAGAACAGAGGTTCTAGAGGTAGAAGAATTTTTTGGAAAAAAACAAAAAGGTTCATCTGCTATGCCACATAAAAAAAATCCAATTCTAAGTGAAAACCTAACTGGATTAGCAAGGTTAATTAGATCGAGTGTTATTCCTGCGTTAGAAAATGTCGCCCTATGGCATGAAAGAGATATTTCTCATTCAGCAGTAGAGAGAAATATAGGGCCAGATGCCACCATAGCTTTAGACTTTGCTCTTAACAGATTAAGCAATGTTGTAAAAAATTTAAATGTATACCCAAAAAAAATGCAAAAAAATTTAGATATTACAAATGGTGTATTTTTTTCACAAAGAGTTCTGTTAGAATTAACTACCGCAGGATTTACTAGAGAAGAATCCTACAAAATTGTTCAAAGAAATGCGATGCAAGCATGGGATGAGGGCTCTTCATTTTATGATAAAATCCTCTCTGACAAAAAAATAACAAATAAAATACCTGTTAATAAACTTAAAAAACTATTTGATTTTAGTTACCATACAAAAAAAATTAATATAATTTTTAAGAGAAGCCTAAAAAAATAATCAATGAATAAAGGTAAAAAACTATACGAAGGTAAAGCTAAAATTCTTTATGAAACAAAAGATAAAGATTTAATCATTCAACATTTTAAGGATGATGCAACAGCCTTTAATAATTTAAAGAAAGCAAGTGTAGAAGGTAAAGGAGTTCTTAATAATAGAATATCTGAATATATTTTAACTAACCTCGCTCAATGTGGAATTAAAACACATCTTATTAAACGATTAAACATGAGAGAACAATTAATTAAAAAAGCTGAAGTATTTCCTATAGAATTTATAGTAAGAAATATTGCAACTGGATCACTCACCAAAAGACTGGGTATACCAGAAGGAACAGTGATGGAACAACCGCTTTTAGAATATTGCTATAAAAAAGATGAGCTTAATGATCCACTAATATCTAAAGAACATATTTTTTCATTTGGTTGGGCTTCGCAAAAAGAAATTCAAACAATCGATAAAATGACATTAAGGATTAACGATTTGTTATTAGGTATGTTTAGAGGGATAGGTATTAAACTTGTAGATTTTAAAATTGAATATGGAAAAGCATGGAATAAAGATACCGAAGAAAAAGAAATAGTTCTAGCAGACGAAATAAGTCCTGACACCTGTCGTTTATGGGACTCTAAAACTGAAAAAAAATTAGATAAAGATAGATTTAGAAAAAATTTAGGTAATATAATTCAAGGATATCAAGAAGTTGCAAGAAGATTAGGTATTATGCCCGAAGAGACAAATATAAGCGAAGTTAATTTTGGAAAAACAATTCCTATAAAATTTAAAAGAAAAAAATAAATTGAAATTCTCTGTAACAGTTACTCTTAAAAAAGATGTTTTAGATCCTCAGGGTAAAGTTGTTGAGAATACTCTGTTTAATATGGGAATGAACAATTTAAAAAATATAAGACAAGGTAAATATTTTCAAATAGAAGTAAATGAAAGTGATCAAAAAACTGCTGAACAAAAAGTTGATGAAATGTGCAAAAAACTTTTAGTTAATCTCATCATTGAAGATTATAAAATCAGTAAAATTTAATGAAATCATCTGTAATTGTTTTTCCTGGCTCCAATTGTGACAGAGATATAGCTGTAGCACTAGAAAAAATGAAATTTAAAAACCAGATGATTTGGCATAAAGAAACAAAATTACCGAAGTCTGATTTAATAGTCTTGCCTGGTGGATTTTCTTATGGAGATTACTTAAGATCTGGAGCCATTGCTGGTAAATCACTAATTATTGAAGAAGTTATTAAAGCAGCTAAATCTGGTTGCCTCGTTCTTGGTATTTGTAATGGATTTCAAATTTTGACTGAAACAGGTCTATTAAAAGGAACTCTATTAAGAAATAAAAATTTAAAATTTATTAATAAAGATGTTCAAATAAAAGTAATTAACAATAATACAAAGTTTTCTAATAAATATAAAAAAAATCAAATAATAAAAATCAACATAGCACATAATGAAGGAAACTATTTTACAGACTCTAAACATTTAGATGAATTAAATAAAGAAAACTTAATTGCTTTTAAATATTGCGATGAAATAGGAAATATTAACAAAGACTCGAATCCTAACGGATCTTTAGAAAATATTGCTGGAATTTTAAATTCAAAAAAAAATATTTTAGGAATGATGCCACATCCTGAGAGGATGATTGATGAAATCATATCGAATAAAGATGGGATTAATTTATTTTCAAGTTTACTTAATTAAATGAAAATTTCAGATCAAATAATTGAAAAGCATGGGTTTAAACCAGATGAATTTAAAAATATTAAAAAACTTTTAAAAAGAGAGCCTAATATATTAGAACTTGGAATTTTTTCAGCTATGTGGAATGAACACTGTTCTTACAAATCTTCACGAATTCACTTAAAAAAATTACCCACTAAAGGCAAAGAAGTGATTCAGGGTCCAGGTGAAAACGCAGGTGTAATTGACATTGGCGATAATGATGCAATAGTTTTTAAAATAGAAAGTCACAACCATCCTTCTTATATTGAGCCATACCAAGGTGCAGCAACAGGTATTGGAGGAATATTAAGAGATGTTTTCACCATGGGGGCCAGACCAATAGCTTTATTAAACTCAATACACTTTGGGTCTCCTGACCACCCTAAAACAAAAAGTTTACTCAATGGAGTTGTTTCTGGCATTGGAGGATACGGAAATTGCATAGGAATACCTACAGTAGCTGGAGAGACCAAATTTAATGAAACTTACAATGAAAATATTTTAGTAAATGCTATGGCTGTAGGTCATGCAAAAAAAAATAAAATTTTTTATTCTAAAGCAAAAGGTCTAAATAAATCTGTAGTTTATGTAGGTTCAAAAACTGGTAGAGATGGAATTCACGGGGCCTCGATGGCTTCAGCAGAATTTGATGAAAATTCTGAAGAAAAGAAACCGACAGTTCAAGTAGGAGATCCGTTTACTGAAAAATTATTAATGGAAGCTTGTTTAGAATTAATGAAAGACAATTCTATAATTTCAATTCAAGACATGGGTGCGGCTGGATTAACATCTTCAAGTGTAGAGATGGCTTCTAAAGGTGAGCTTGGAATAGAACTTGAATTAGATAAGGTTCCATGCAGAGAAGAAAATATGACACCTTATGAAATGATGTTATCTGAAAGTCAAGAACGAATGCTTATTATACTAGAGGAAGGTAAAGAAAAAAATGCAAAAAAAATATTTGATAAATGGGATTTAGATTTTGTGGTAATTGGAAAAACTACTAAAACAAACAAACTTATTCTAAAATTCAACAATAAAATTATAGGTGAAATACCTATTGATGCCTTAGCCTCAAAAGCACCTCAATATAATAGAAAGTGGATTAAAAAAAAACCTCAAAAAAAGAAAATTGATGTAAAAAATTTAAAAAAAATAAAAATTGAAGATGCTTTAGTTAAAATTTTATCAAGTCCTAATCATTCAAATAAAAATTGGGTTACCAGTCAATATGATCAAGCAGTGATGTGTAATACGGTACAAAAATCTGGTTCAGATGCCGCAATAATTAGGATTCATAACCAAGACAAAGCAATAGCTGTTTCAGTCGACTCCTCAGCAAATTACTGTAAATCCTATCCAATCATTGGAGGTAAACAAATAGTTTGTGAAAATTGGAGAAATTTAATTACTGTTGGAGCAAAACCTTTAGCGATAACTAACTGCTTAAATTTTGGTAATCCAGAAAATCAAGAAATTATGGGAGAATTCGTGGAATGTTTAGAAGGTATTAAAGAAGCTTGTGAATTCTTAAACTATCCAGTCGTTTCAGGAAACGTATCTTTTTATAATGGTACTAATAAGAAAAATATCTACCCCACTCCAGTCATTGGAGGTGTTGGTTTAATAAAAAAATTATCTAAACCTTTAAGTCTTAATTTTAAAAAAGATAAGAGTAATTTAATACTTATTGGAAAAACATTTGGTCACTTGGAGCAAAGCTGTTTTTTAAGAGAAAATTATTCAATTGCTGAAGGTATGCCTCCAGAAATTAACCTATTGAATGAAAAAAATAATGGTGAAATTCTATTAAAATTAATTGATAATAAGTTGGTACTGTCAACTCACGATGTTTCAAATGGTGGATTAATTACAGCGCTTTCTGAAATGTCTATTGGATCTCAGTATGGAGCAAGAATATTTAAGCCAAAAAAATTGACAAATTTATTTGAATATTTTTTTGGAGAAGATCAAGCTAGGTATATTATTGAAATTGAAAAAAATAACTTAAATAAAGTTGAAAAAATGTTAAAAGATGACAATATTTACTACGAAAATATTGGCTTAACACAAAAAGAATTTTTTGAAATTGAAAAAGAGTTAAAAATAAATATTAATGATTTATTTAAAATAAACAATGAATGGTATAGTAATTATTAATGCCTTTACCTTTAAAAGAAATAACAAAATTAATTAAAGAGTCTATTCCTGACGCTACAATTGAAATAAAAGATTTAATGGGAGATAATAATCATTATGCAGCAACAATTAAATCATCTCAATTTAACAATTTAAGCAAAATTGAACAACATAAACTTGTGTATAAATCATTAAAAGGTAAAATGGGTAATGAGTTGCACGCTCTATCAATTACAACCGAAGGAAAATAATGGAATATAAAGAAAAAATAGAAAATTTAATTAGTGAAAATGATGTTTGTTTATTTATGAAAGGTACTCCTGACTCACCTCAGTGTGGTTTTTCAATGGCTGTATCAAACGTGCTTAAACATCTGAATATAAATTTCAAAGGTATAAATGTTCTTGAAGATGAAAAACTAAGACAAAGTATCAAAGAATTTAGTGACTGGCCAACAATACCTCAGCTTTATGTGAAAAAAGAATTTATCGGTGGATGTGACATTGTTAAAGAGATGTTTGAAAAAGGTGAATTAAAAAAACTTTTCAATGATAAAAAAATTATTTAACTTAACTTTTTGTTATAAAGCTAATATCTGAGTCGTCAAGATTCCCTTTAAAATTTTCAATTTTTTTTATTGAATTCATTATAATAGTCTGCTCATTTTCAGATAGTATATCTGATACTGATACTTTTTTATCTAATAAGTTTTTCAAAAACTCATCAATAAAAATATGATTAATATTTCTATTATACTGATGATAGTTTGGATATTTAAAATCTTCAATAATGTATAATCCATTTTTTTTTACTAACTTTAAAAAAAATTTTATCCCTATTAAAATATCACTTAAATTATGTGAACCGTCATCAATTATTATATCAAATTCTTTAATTTTATATTTTTTATATATTTGATCTAAAATTTTTTTAATCTTATTTTCTTTTTTTATATCAACATCGAAAACCTTAATTTTTTTAGATCTATACTTAAAATTTGAAATATTCACATCAAAACAAAAAACATTTGATGATGGAAGATATTTTGCAAAAGCAGCGGCTGATGCTCCAGCATAAGAACCTATTTCTAAAATATTAATTTTTTTATTTTTAATTTTTTTTAATTTATCTTCATAGAATATAGAATAACCATGGCCTTTTTGTTTATCTTTTATAAAAACATTAGCTTTATCACTTCCATAAAAGTGAAGAAGCTCGTCCAATGTATCCAATTGAATGTTGTCAGAATCAATTGAGATTTTTTTTTTAAATTTGTAAATTAATCTTCTTTTAAGTTGACTTAAAAAATTCAATTATCTTGAATAATATTCAATAACTAAACTTGGTTCCATAATAACTGGGAATGGAACTTCTGAGAATTTTGGTATTCTTATTAGTTTAGCTGTTTTATTTTTATCGTCTAACTGTATATATTCTGGAACATCTCTCTCTTTACTTTGTAGAGATCCGTCTATTACAGTTAATTTTTTTGATTTTTCTCTTACTTCTATTAAATCATCACTGTTAACAACGTAACTTGCTATATTAACTCTTTTTTTATTTACTTTGATATGTCCATGATTGATCATTTGCCTAGCAGCAAAAACTGTTGTAGCGAATTTAGCTCTATAAATTACTGTATCAAGTCTACTTTCTAGTAAAGCAATTAAATTTTCTGTCGTGTCCCCTCTTTTAGAGAGTGCTTTTCTATAAATATTTCTAAATTGCCTTTCATTAATATTTCCATAATAAGCTTTTAGTTTTTGCTTAGCTTGTAATTGAATTCCATAATCTGTCGGTTTGCCTTTTTTGTTTTGTCCATGTTGACCTGGTGGATAAGCTCTAGAATTAAATGGGCTTTTTGGTCTACCCCAAATATTAGCTTTGAGCCTTCTATCAACTTTATGTTTAGATTTAAGTCTTTTTGTCATATTTGATATTTGAGTGTTTATAAGCCTTAGAGTTAATTTGTCAATTAAGCTTTAATGTTTTTTTTGCTAAGTGAACTGATAATACTAGCTAAAATCCTTAATTCTTTATCATTCGGCTCTAATCTATATATTAAATTATTTATATTCATCAACATTGATTGTTTTTTTTCTACTGGAGTAAAAAAATCTTTTTTTTCAAGAAGATTTACTAAATGATTAACAACAGACAAAAGCTTTGATTTGGTGGATATTTTTAAACCATTATTAATCGTCTTTATTTTTTTTTCATTTATTATTGAAAATATTTCATAACAAATAATAGTTAAAG
>Ga0233444_10003917_pt1 | contig 14495 bp, 12 predicted proteins | sample SI_124_October20_6_FD_182792 | JGI IMG/M metagenome (GOLD analysis project Ga0233444, IMG submission 182792) | Seawater microbial communities from Saanich Inlet, British Columbia, Canada - SI_124_October2016_10_MG | ecosystem: Environmental > Aquatic > Marine > Inlet | place: Canada: British...
CGAGGCTGAGGCGCGCGCGCTGACCCTGTGCGTCAACAACGGCGGCCGCGGCTGCAAGATTTCCTCAACCACCAAATGCGGCGCAATGGCCTTCTATACGACCCGCATCCGCCGAACCCGTTATTGGGGAGCCTACACCGCCGAAGGCGCAACACTTGGCCAGGCCATTGATGCTGCCTCGGCACGCTGCCGCAAGGAGGGCCGCAGCGCGGCAGATTGCAACATCCGCGCTTCGTTCTGCGCCGACGGCAGCCACAAGAGCTGATCGCCTCGCGTAAATGGGCCGCGCATTTTATTCCGCCGGGATCACATCCACCGCCACGGCGAGCTTTTGTTTGCGCGATCCGACGATCACACCATCGACAGGCGAAACATCCGTATAATCGCGACCCACAGCCAGAACCACGTGATCGTTGCCAATCACCAGATCGTTGGTCGGATCGAAACCCATCCAGCCAAGCTCCTCACCGCACCAGACCGATACCCATGCATGCGTCGCATCCGCGCCCTGAAGCCGCGGGCGCCCTGGTGGCGGGGTGGTTCGCAGATACCCGCTGACATAGGCCACCGGGAGTCCCAAACCGCGCAGCCCTGCGATCATGATGTGTGCGAAATCCTGGCACACCCCGCGCCGCTTCTTGAAAACGTCCTGCAAAGGCGTCGCGATTTCCGTCGCTTTGGAGTCGTAAACAAAGTCCTGATTGATCCGCCGCATCAGGTCTGCCACTGAGCCGAAAATTCCACCTGCCGTCGAAAAGCTCGCCGCTGCATAGTCGGTGATCGGTGACAGGATCGGCACCAGCGGGCTTGCGAACAGGTAACCCACCGGAGAACTTGCCGCGAGGTCGTTCGTCGTGAAGGCCGCCTCGCGCACCTTCTCCCAAGGCGGAGATTTCATATCCCGAGATGGCGGGATGCGCGCGACGTCCACGCGCGAGCGCGCATCGATACGCAGAACGCGATGGGCAGCCTCGATCACAATGCTTTCAGTGCGGGTACCGAAAAAATCGGTTCTGAGCGTTCGTTCCAATGGAATCGGCTTGATCTCGACGCTATGCGAGATCAACTGCTGTCCATCGCCAGTTTTTGGTTCGAGCCTCAGCGAACACCGTGCGAAGCTGACCGGGCTTTCATAGGAATATGTCGTGACATGACGGATGTCGTAGATCACGCGAACCCCGTCAGCTTCTCCGGGCGCAATGCGCTACTGCCATGCGGAAAATAATGTGAACCGATGGCATCGGCGAGGTTGAGCAAATTTTGCTCGAGCGCGAACAGGGCTTTGGTGTCGAACGCCTCTGCCTCACCCGCCGTCATCGCGGCTTGAAGCGTCACAGCGAGACGATGCGGCGGATCAATCAACCCGCCTTCTCGCATGCTCGGAAGACTGGCGATGTGCTCATTGAGCGCGGCGATCTGAAACGCCACCGAACGCGGATTGTATGTATCCAACACCACGAGGTCGCGTACCGGTGCCAGCAGTGGTCCCACCAGATAGCGAGAGCGATAGGTAATCTGGCAATCGACCAGGGTCAGCAGTAGATCAAGGTCCTCGCCCGTCGCGGTGTCATAGGCGAACTGGCGGGCAAAACGCGCGGTGTTGATCGCGCGTTCGACGCGTCGCCCCATTTCGAGAAAGCGCCAGCCAGCCGCGCGGTTCATGTTCTCCTGCGCCAGGCCTGCGAATGTCGCCAGCGACTGCAGCGTCCATTCCGCCGCCTCCAGCAGAGCCTCGTCGTCCTCGGCCCTTTCCGACAGACGCTCCACCATGCCGGTGATGACATGCCATGCGTCGGGGGACAGCCGCTCGCGCAACGTCCTTGCCGTGCGCTGCGCCGAGCGAACCAGCGAGAGCGCGGAGCCGAATTTGTCGTGCGCCTGCAACGACTGCGCGGCGGTAGTAGCCAGCTTGGCGCGCGCCGAGGGCGTGGTCGCCCCCCAGGCAACGAGCAGCCGCTGAATCCGTTCGATCACCGGCTGCATAGGCGACGGGCCCTTGCCAGGTTCGCGCAACGCGCCACCCAGCCCGCGCACCAGCCGCAGCGTAGCTTCCGCGCGTTCCAGATAGCGGCCGAGCCAGAACAGATTGTCCGCTGCGCGGCTAGGCACCCACCCGGCGATGCGCTTTATGCGAACGGAATCGCTGGGCGGCAGCAATGTCGAGGTGGCGACTTCCTTCTCCGACACCACCCAGACGTCGGCCGCTCGGGTACCCTCACCCATAGACACGGCGCGCGCATCGGGTTGATCGGCGATACGGCAAAATCCACCCGGCAGAATGGTCCAGCCGTTTGGTGTCGCGGCAGCAAACACCCGAAGCACGAACGGACGCGGAGAGATGTGTCCCATGTCCCAGACCGGCGTGGTGGAAAGGCGCACCATCTCCTGCCCGACATAATCGATCCCGCGCTTATTGATGGCGTCTACCAGTTGTGCGCGCTCTTCCCTGGACAGCGAGCCGCCGATAATCGGACCACGCCCGGGAAATCCGGGCACCGACTGGCCATAAGCGCCTTCGATTGCCATTTCGTCGAGCCGCGACAGCACCTCCTCGCGCGCCGATTTTTGTCCGCACCACCACGTCGCGATATGCGGCATCTTCAGCCCTTCGCCGAAGAAGCGATGGCTCAGGCTGGGCAGAAATCCAGCAACGTTCGCGCTTCCATCACGCCGGATCCGGGCATGTTGGCCACTGCTACACCGCCCTTTCTGACGACATCGATCAAACCCGGCACACCAAGCATGGATCGTGCGTCGAGTTCGAGCGGATCGAGCGAATTGGAATCGACCCTCCGCAACAGCACGTCCAGCCGTTTCAGACCTGCAACGGTGCGAACATGCAGCCGATCCTCGCTCACCGCGAGATCGTCGCCCTCCACCAAAAGAAATCCCAGATAGCGCGCCAGCGTGGCGTGTTCGAAGTACGTCTCGCTCAAATTGCCGGGCGTCAACAGGCCGATGCGCGGCTCGTCGCGATCCGCGATTCCTCGCAAACTATCGCGGAACGCTTCAAAAAATGGCGCGACTCGTTCGACATTCATCGATGTGTAGAGGTTTGTCAGCGCGCGCGACAACACCAGCCGGTTCTCAAGCGCATAGCCCGCGCCGGATGGCGCCTGTGTGCGATCATTCAACACCCACCAGCGTCCGTCGGGGCCACGGCCGATGTCGGCGGCATAGAGATTGAGATATTGGCCACCGGGCGGCGACACGCCGCTGACGGAGCGCAGATATTCTGAACTTCCTGCGATAGCGGCCGCAGGCAACGCCCCATCGGCGATCAATCGGCCTTCGCCATACAGATCGCGCAAAATCTGCTCGAAAAGCTCTGCCCGCTGGGCGACACCTTGCGAAATCTGATTCCATTCGGCTTCATCGATCAGCAGAGGCAGGTGACTGAGCGGCCACATCCGGTCTGCCGCGTCCCCCGGCGTCCGGTAGGTAACGCCAGCCTCGCGCATGTGCTGATCGGCGGACGCAAAACGGCGCTCAATTTCGCCCGGCGCTAGCGTGGAGAACGCATCAAAGAACCGTGCCCAGACCTCACGGGGCTCGCCTTTGGCGTCGAGAAACTCGTCGGGGATTCCCGGGAGTGGTGTGTAACCACGCGTGCAGTCAAGAAGGTCTTGCTGCACCCGCCGCGATCCGGTCTCTCCGTTCCTCGTGTCCGCCATCCCGACTCGCTTTCTGCTTTCCGCGATAATTTCGCCGATTATGGCGGCGGCCTCAATGCGGGGGTGGCGTCCGGAGGTCCAGAGTCAGGGGAAATTCGAGGGTTCTTTCCTCGGAAGGCACGGATATTGGGCCGGGCGAGTGGCCATGATCCTGAAACCGTGCCAGCCGCCGCGCCTCAGCTTCGTAGCTATTGACCGGTTTGGTCTCGTAGCTGCGCCCCCCGGGGTGAGCGACGTGATAGACGCAGCCGCCGAGCGAGCGTCCATTCCAAGTATCGATAATATCGAAGGTCAGTGGCGCATGAACCGGGACGGTCGGATGAAGCCCGGACGATGGTTGCCAAGCCTTAAAGCGCACGCCGGCAACGCCCTCACCTGAGCGCCCGGTATCTGTCAGCGGCAAGCGACGGCCATTGCAGGTGACGACGTGCCGTCCCTGGACGAGACCACTGACCTTGACCTGCAGGCGCTCCACGGAGGAGTCCACGTAACGCACCGTGCCACCGCCGGTGCTTTCCTCGCCGAGCACATGCCAGGGCTCCAGCGCCTGACGCAACTCCAGCGTCACGCCGCTGTGCTGCACCCTGCCAAAAAGTGGAAAGCGGAATTCAAGCTGCGCCTCGAACCATTCGGGCTCGAAGTCGTAGCCCGCCTCTTCCAAATCCGACAGCACGTCCTTGAAATCCTGCCAGAGAAAATACGGCAGCATGAAACGATCGTGCAGCGTCGTGCCCCAGCGCACAAAACGACCGTCCTGTGGTTCGCGCCAGAACTTTGCGATCAGCGCGCGGATCACAAGTTGCTGCGCCAAACTCATGCGCGCATCGGGGGGCATTTCAAGCGCGCGGAATTCAACCAGACCGAGGCGACCCGTCGGACTGTCCGGCGAGTACAGTTTATCGATGCAGATTTCTGCGCGATGGGTGTTGCCGGTAATATCCACCAGCAGATGCCTGAACGTGCGATCGACCAGCCACAGCGGGACTTTTTCGCCTTTCGGCGGGATCTGTGCCATGGCGATTTCGAGTTCATAAAGAGCATCGTGTCGCGCCTCGTCGATACGCGGTGCCTGACTGGTCGGACCGATGAACATGCCCGAGAACAGATACGATAAAGATGGATGGCGCTGCCAAAACAGCACCACGCTCTTGAGCAGATCAGGCCGTCGCAGGAAGGGCGAATCCGCAGGAGTCCCGCCGCCGATCACGACATGATTTCCGCCGCCGGTGCCGGTGTGGCGGCCGTCGATCAGAAAACGGTTCGCGCCGAGGCGAACATGCGCCGCCTCCTGGTAGAGACCGATTGTCGTATCGACAATCTCGCGCCAGTTTTTTGCCGGATGAACATTGATCTCGATCACGCCGGGATCAGGGGTGACTTTGATCACCTCGACACGCGGGTCGTAAGGCGGCGCATAGCCTTCGACATGAACCTGAAGTTTCATGTCCTCAGCGGTCGCCTCGACCACGGCGATCAATTCAAGATAATCGTCGAGCTTCTCGACCGGTGGCATGAACGCACACAGAATCCCGTCACGGATTTCGATCGACAAGGCCGTGCGGACACCGCCCTTGCCGTCCCCAACCTGCTGCTCCTGGATGAACTGACGCGGCGCGACGCCCATCTGCGAGCCGTCGTCGAATACGGGAGGTCGCGCGGCCGGTTCGGGTGGTGGTGAGCCGCCATCGAACACCGGCAGCGGTCCGCGTTCCTCCATTGGATCCTGCTCGACGATGTAGGGATAGTCTTCCGGCGGAATCCATTGCAACGAACTCATTGGCAGCCGCAGCCCGAGCGGCGAATCGCCTGGCATCAGAAACAGGTTTCCACGCCGCAAATTCCATTTCTCGCTGCGCCAGCGGCTCGCAGCTTTCGCGTTCCAGCGCTGCACCGGCAGCACAAAACCACGCGGCACGTTCAATCCCTGCTGAAACACCTGCGCCATCCGCGAACGCTCTTCGGGATCCGCCAGTTTTGAATCGCTCGGATCAACGTTGCCGGGAAGACTGTTCTCCTTCAGCAACCAGTGTGCCTGATCCTCGTAAGCGGGAAGTACATTGCTCGCATCCACGCCCAGTTTCTCGGCAACATGCGCTGCAAACTTTTCCGCCTGCTCAATCTTCGCCGAGCGCGGACCTTCCATCGGCGCGATCAAATCCGGATTTCGCCAGATCGGCACACCATCTTTGCGCCAGTAAAGCCCGAACGCCCAGCGCGGCAGACTCTCGCCGGGATACCATTTGCCCTGTCCGTAATGCAGCAAGCCTCCCGGCGCGAACCGCGTGCGCAAACGACGGATGAGGTCGTCAGCGATACCGCGCTTTGTCGGGCCGACCGCAGCGGTATTCCACTCGGCAGATTCCAGATCGTCGATAGAGACAAACGTCCGCCGCCAGATCAGCATCGATCTTTTCGCCGAGCGAATCGAGACGTCGCCAGGAGTCATCAGAGAATGGCTTGGTGATGCGCGGCGCTTCATTGATGCGCGTCACCTTCATTTCGAAGCCAAACTCGACGTTCGCCGAACCGACGTTGCCGCTGATCGGCGCGGCCGTTCGGTAATGCGGGGACGCGGCCACGGGAATGTGCCCCTCACCTGTCAGCATACCGGATGTCACGTCGAATCCAATCCATCCAGCGCCCGGCAGATAGACTTCCGCCCATGCATGCAGATCCGTGAAATCAGTCTCGACTTCGCGCGGTCCCTGTAGCGGGTCGATGTCGGGACGCAATTGAATGAGATAGCCCGAGACAAACCGCGCGGCCAATCCGAGATGGCGCAGCGCCTGGATCAGAAGCCACGCGGAATCGCGGCAAGAACCTGCACCGCTTTGCAGCGTTTCCTCGGGCGTCTGGATGCCTGGCTCCATGCGGATGACGTAGCTGACCCTGTCGCGCAGCTTTGCGTTGAGATCAACGAGGAAGTTCACCGTGTTGGTCGGTTCGCGCGGAATGCTTGCAAGATACTGCGCAAGCGATGGTGTCACAGGTTCGGTCTTCAGATATGGCGCGAGTTCGTCCGCGATATCCGGCGGATACAGAAACGGAAACGTTTCGGCATAAGGTTCGACAAAGAAATCGAACGGATTGACCACCGCCATGTTGGCGATGAAACCCACCTCGATCTTGAACTCGCGTGTCGGTTCCGGAAATACGAAACGCGCGAGCCAGTTCCCCTGCGGATCCTGCTGCCAGTTGACGAAATGCGTCTCGGGCAGAACTTTCAGCGAATAGCTGGAAATGCGGGTGCGGGAATGCGGCGCCGGCCTCAGCCGGATGACCTGCGGTCCGAGGCTGACTGGCTGGTCATACTTATAGCGTGTGACGTGGTGCAGGGCGACGGCAATGGACACGACGCGACAACCTCGATGGCTCGTTTTTTGAGCAGAACACCTGAACAAGCCGCTATCAAGCGCTAACAACGGGCAAGGACTGCCTAACGCATTGGCGAATCGAGGTTTCGTGCCGAAATTCCGAGCGATTTGATCCGCGACGCCAGCGTGGTCGGCTTGATGGCCAGCAGTTCCGCTGCGCCGCCCTTTCCGAAAACCTTGCCGCCGGACACCTTCAGCGCCGCCAGAATGTTGTTGCGCTCGTGCTCACGCATTTCATCATCGGTCATGATGGGCTGCGGTGAATTCTCGGGACGGCGCGATGCGGCGAGTAATTCAGTTTCGCCCTGCTGGATCGGCAGATCAATCCGCAGCCGGCCGTTCTGAGCCAGGATCGCCGCGCGCTCGATCACATTCTGCAGTTCGCGAACGTTGCCAGGCCAATCATATAGCATCAGGCGGCGCACATCGCCTTCCGACAATCGCAGATCGGACTTGAACGATCTGCTTTCGCTGGCCAGGAAATGCTGCGCCAGCAACGGAATATCCTCGCGACGATCACGTAGCGGCACGGTCTCAACCGGAAATACGTTGAGCCGGAAGTAAAGATCCTCGCGAAAGCGCCCCTGCTTCACCTCCTGTTTCGTGCAAATCACAATGTCGGGCAAATTCCTGCCGTACAAATATTACGGCGCAACCGGAAATCAGCAAGAGTACGGCTTCAAGGAAGGCTGACTTTCCGCGAGATCATGGCATCAGGCGGATGGCGTCGTTAAAGAAATCCGGACCGCCGAAATTACCGGACTTCAGCGCCATCACGGCCTCACCCTTGCCCCAACCGACGCAACGAAGGACCGGAACGCCAGCGGCGATTTCTGGTCCGACCAGAAACGCCGGGATGCCAAGACGGTCCACCACGGCGCCGGATGTCTCGCCTCCCGCGATAACGAGACGCCGCACACCGGCGGCAACAAGCCCCTCGCTGATCGCGGCCAATGTCTGCTCGATGGCGTGACCTGCGGCATCGCGACCGTGTTTGGCCTGAAGCGCTGAAACCTGATCAGGCGTCGAACTGCTGGCAATCAGCACGGGTCCCTTGCCGATATTCGCCCGCGCCCATTCAAGCGCGCGTTCCGCTTCCGCTTCACCCGCAACGATCTCTTCCGGATCGAGGTGCAGCACCGGCATCGATTTTTCCACCTGCGCGATCTGCGCCAGCGTCGCCTGTGAGCAGCTTCCGGCAAGGCATGCAACTGGCCCTCCAATCGCTTTGTGATCCGAGCCCGATGAAGCCGGCGTTACCTTGCCCGACGCGACCAATCCTCGCGCGAGTCCAAGCCCCATCCCGGACGCTCCAACCGACAACCGATGATCGAGGGCAACCTGACCAATAACTTCAAGTTCGGGATCGAACACAGCATCGATAACGGCAGCGCCAGCCCCCTGCTTCGCTAACTCGGCGAGGCGCGCTCGGATCGCGTCGGGACCCTTTGCGACAGCCGCGAGATCGACAAGACCGATCCTGGACCTGCTCTGCCGCGCCAGCACGCGCACCAGATTGGAGTCATGCATCGGATTGAGCGGATGATCCTTCAGCGGGCTTTCGTTGAGCGGGACACTGCCGACGAACAGGTTGCCCTGATAGACCGTGCGCCCCGTGCCTGGAAACGCGGGCGTCACAAGCACGATGTCGTCGCCCGAGTCCGCGCGCAGTGCATCCATCACCGGGCCGATATTCCCGGCGTCGGTGGAATCGAATGTCGAACAGATCTTGAACAAGATATGGGATGCACCGTGGGCCCGAAGCCATTTGTCGGCCTCGCGCGACCGTGTCACCGCCTGAGATGCCTCGATAGAACGGCTTTTCAACGACACCACTACTGCATCGACATCGGGCAGCGCCAGCGCATCGTTTGGGACGCCAATGGTCTGCACTGTGCGCAAACCGCAACGGGTCAGCATGTTGGCGAGATCAGATGCCCCAGTGTAATCGTCGGCAATGCAGCCCAGCGCCAGCGTCACGCGCGCGCTCCCGTTTTCGCGGCATACGGCCCGAACCAGCTGAGGCCATCGACCGTATTTCCCTTCGGTCGATACTCGCAACCAACGAAGCCGTTATAACCGAGCCGGTCCAGTTCATCGAACAGGAACGGGTAGTTCAGTTCCTCTCCCGCCGGTTCGTTGCGTGAGGGCACACTGGCGATCTGGATATGTCCGATTATCGGCATCATCTTCCGCAGGGCGATGGTGACGTCGCCGTGAACGATCTGCCGGTGATAGATATCGAATTGCAGTTTCAGGTTCGGGATGTTGAGGTCGCCAATCACGCCTGCGGCAAAATCGAAATCGTTGAGAAAATAACCTGGCACGTCACGCGGATTGATCGGCTCAAGCATCAGATCGACATTTTCCTTGGCCAGCGCCTCCGCGGTCCATACCACAGAGCGGCAAAATGCATCGACCGTTTTTGGGTCGCTCCGGTCAGCGATGCCCGCCATCAAATGCAGGCGCTTGACGCCCGTCGCTTTGACGTACGGGAGAGCCTGCTTGACGCTAGCCTGCACATCGGCGAAGCGGTTCGGCAAGGCGGCAAACCCACGCTCACCCTTGTTCCAGTCACCTGGAAACAAGTTGAACAATGCTTGCGTCAGGCCATTGCGGTGAAGCCGCTCGCCAACATCGTCAGGCGAATGCTCATAGGGAAACAGAAATTCCACTGCCGCGAAGCCCGCTTTCGCCGCTTCGTCGAAGCGATCGAGAAACGGTACTTCGTTAAACATCATACTGAGATTGGCGGCAAAGTGAGGCATCTCGGCTCCTAATACACAGTCAGTTCTTTTCCCCAGGCAGTTTCGTTCCCGTCACGCGCGCATACATTCGCGCCACCGAGGCATCGTCATCGCGGCCCATACCGGCAGCGGACGTCATCAGAAACATCTGCAAGGCAGCCGCCGATACGGGCACCGGGAATTTCGCGGTTCGTGCCATGTCCTGAATGATACCGAGGTCCTTGACGAAGATATCGACCGCGCTACGCGGCGTGTAATCTCCGTCCAGCACATGCGGCATTCGGTTCTCGAACATCCACGAGTTTCCTGCGGATGCCGTGATCACTTCATAAACTTTGCAAATGTCGAGGCCCTGCTTCGCCGCAAAAGCCATCGCTTCGCTGGCGACAGCGATATGCACTCCGGCCAGCAATTGATTGATCATCTTGAACGCGGCACCCTGCCCCGGCTCATCGCCAAGTTCGTAGAGCTTTGCGGACATCGCGTCGAGCGCCGGCCTCGCTTTGGCAAATGCCGCCTGACTGCCGGACGCAAGAATGGTCAATTCGCCCTGCGCTGCACGTTGCGCCCCACCGCTGATCGGCGCGTCGAGGTAATGCCTGCCGCTCGCCTCAAGCTGTTTAGCCAAGCTCCTGGCCACGTCCGGGTCCATCGTCGCCGAGGATATGAAAACCGCGCCTTTCGGCAGCGTCTCGGCGACGCCTTTAGCACCGAACAGGATAGCCTCAGTCTGCGCCGCGTTCACAACAACGCTGACCACGGCATCGGCGCCGTCTGCTGCCTCTGCCGGCGACGATGTGCCCCGGGCCCCCTCTGCGGCAAGGCGCGCAATGATGTCCGATGCAACGTCACAGCCCGCCACGTCGAATCCGGCACGCATGAGCGACAACGCCATGCCAAAGCCCATCGACCCGAGACCGACGACTCCGACGCGCCCAACTTTGATGGACATGTTTCCTCATTTTGTTGCTTGCTCGTACGTTGGCGTCGAGCGGTTAGAGGTTTGGTAGCATGGCTCGTGGCGCGTCCAAAATGGCATTTGAGCCGCGTTCAAAACCGTGGGAAAAAGCGAGCCGAAAGGCGGCCCCATGACGGAAACACGGCTTCGCGATCAAATTTGCCAATTCGGCCGCTCATTGTTTGAACGGGGCCTGACCCCGGGGTCTTCAGGGAATATCAGTGTCCGCCTTGACGATGGCGGCTGGCTGGTTACACCGACCAATGCCTCACTCGGCTTTCTCGATCCCGCCCGTATTTCGCGGCTGAACGGATCCGGCCGCCTGCTGTCGGGGGACGCTCCCACCAAGGAAATTCCACTCCATGCAGCCCTGTATGAAACGAGGCGTGGCGCACGGGCTGTCGTGCATCTGCACTGCGCCCACTGCGTCGCGTTGTCCATGCTCCCCGAGATCGACCCGAAGGCGGCGCTTCCGCCGCTGACGCCCTATTACATGATGCGCTGTGGCGCGACGGCGCTGTTGCCCTACTTTCGTCCGGGCGATTCTGCGGTGGCGGACGCGATCCGCGGGCTCGCCGGACAATACTCCTGCGTGCTGCTGTCCAATCATGGTCCAGTTGTTGCCGGCGATACACTCGAAGCTGCCGTCTTTGCCATGGAAGAGCTTGAAGAAACAGCAAAGCTCTATTTGATGACCCGCGGCATGAACCCGCGCACTCTAACGCCGGAGCAGGTCACCGATCTTGCCGTCCCGTTTGGAAGCGCAAAACTGGATACCTCGTCATGACTATCACCATTTATCATAACCCTGCCTGCGGAACGTCGCGCAACACGCTCGCAATGATCCGGCAGAGTGGCGAACATCCGAAGGTCATCGAGTATCTCGATACGCCGCCTTCCCGCGACCAACTCGCCTCCCTGATCAAGGCCATGAACATTCCGGTGCGCGCATTGCTCCGCGAAAAAGGTACGCCGTTTGAGGCGCTTGGTCTTGCCGATCCGGCATTGACCGATGACCAGTTGCTGGATGCGATGATGGCCCATCCGATCCTGATCAATCGACCGATCGTCGAGACACCCAAAGGCGTGCGCCTCTGCCGCCCGTCGGAGCTGGTGCTTGAACTGCTGCAAAATCCAGTCACCTCCTTCGTCAAAGAGGATGGCGAGGTCGTCGGTGTCACACAGCCGTAATCTATCTCGGTAAGGGCGCGCTTCAGCCGGCAGTGTATCGGCCCTCGCGATCGCAATATTGGTGGTTGGAAGCCTCGCGTCATCCGCTCAAACGGCTGTCTCCTTCCATAACAAATCACAATCACGCGATACCATCGCGGCGAAATGCTGCGCCGCCAGAAAAACTTCTGAAGCGCATCACCTTGCGTAACGGTGATGCTGCGATAGGCTCTCGCCCGTAAAACGCCAAAAATTAGACCCTACCGGGAGGATAAATCATGTTTTACGCTTTCAAAAATCACGCCCTGACTTCAGTCGCTGCCGTTGCATTTGTCTACGCATCGGCAATTTCCGGATCTGCTCAAACTCCCAACAACAATCTGGACAAGCTCGGCAATTTCCAGAAGACCGGCGTCACTGAAATTCCAACCGTGCCGCAGACCGGCCGCAAGGTCGACGCGATCAAGGCGAACCTTGCCAAGATCAAACTGCCACCTGGCTTCAAAATCAGCCTCTATGCGCTCGTTCCGGACGCCCGGCATATCGCCGTCGGACCGCAAGGTGTCGTGACCTTCGTCGGAACACGCAAGAGTAAGGTCTACGCCGTCACGGATCGTGGCAAGGCTGGTTTTGCGGAAGAAGTGAAAGAGTTCGCTCCGTCTGTCAGCTTCACCATTCCGAACGGTGTTTGCTTCTCCAAGGATGGCTTCCTCTTCGTTGCAGAACAGAACCGTATCCTCAACTTCCCTGCCGCCGAGTTCTTCTATGAGAGCCCGGATATCGCTGTCGCTGTGGTCGTCCCGCAGGGTGAGTTGATCCCCAAGGAAGACGAAAGCTTCAATCACACCGCCCGTGTCTGCCGCGTCGGCGCTGACAACAAGATTTATGTCTCGCTCGGGCAACCATTCAACGTGCCCGCGAAAGACAAACTTGAAGGCTATGCGAAGCACGGGATCGGCGGCATCATCCGCATCGATCAGGATGGCAAGAACCGCGAAGTTTATGCCCAGGGCGTCCGTAATTCGGTCGGCATGGATTTCAACCCGAAGAACAATCAGCTCTGGTTCACGGACAATCAGGTCGACGGCATGGGCGACAACATCCCGCCCGGCGAGTTGAACCGTGCGACCCAGATGGGGCAGAACTTCGGCTTCCCGTATTTCGGCGGCGGCAAGGTTCGCACCGTCGAGTACAAGACCGATACTCCCCCGGCCAACGTCGTGTATCCGGAAGTCGAGATGGACGCCCATGCCGCCGACCTCGGCATGACTTTCTATAACGGCAAGTCGTTTCCGGCCAAATATCGCGGCGGCATCTTCTCGGCCCAGCATGGATCGTGGAATCGCACGGATCCGGTCGGCGCAAGGGTGATGTTCACGTCACTCAAAGCTGACGGCAGTGCCGACAAGACAGAAGTCTTCGCGTCTGGTTGGTTGACGTCGGACGGCGAATATACGGGACGTCCTGTCGACATCGCAACTCTGCGTGACGGCTCGATCCTGGTGTCCGACGATCTCGCCGGCGCGCTCTACAGGATTACCTACGACGGCAAGTAAGCATCAGGCATAACGATATACCCGCTGCGAACGAGCCTAACCTCTTTCGCGGCGGGTCTTTATAGGCGTCATAACGTGACGACGCAAAACGGAAACAAGAAAATGAGCGTGCGCGTATTTGTCGGCCTGCTTGTCTTGAGCGTGATAGTTTCTTCTAGCGGTACAATCCAGGCCGCCGATGCCAAGGCCGGACGCAAAAAGGCTCAGATGTGCTCAGCATGTCATGGCATCGACGGAATTTCCAAGATGCCAATGGCGCCCAACATCGCGGGCTCGCCCGCGATGTATCTGGAAAAGCAAATGAAGGCCTTCCGCTCCGAGGAGCGCAAGGATGAGACCATGAATGTGGTAGCTAAGCCGCTGTCGGACACGGACATCGCCGATCTTGCGGCCTGGTATTCTGGGCTAACAGTCGACGTGACGCTGCCAAACTGATCATTGTGTACGAAAACGTCAGCGCACCCGGGCGATATAATAGGCTAGATCAAGAATTTGCTGATCGGTCACTGACTGAAGCACATCGGCCATGGTCGCATCATAGCCACGGCGGCTGTTGTCCTTGTACTCGCGCATGGTCTTAGCGAGATAATCTTCACGCTGATTGGCAATGCGCGGAACGTTGTCACGGCCAGCGAAGTCGACGTTATGGCAGGCGTTGCAGCGGTACCGCTGCGCCAGATCCTGCGCCTGCAGCATACGCATCGGATCGCCCGCGTCATCCGGTGGAGGCGGATTCTTCAAAGTTCCAATATGGTCGGAGAACGCGCGTAGATCGTCATCCGTCAAATCCTTCGCCATCTCGTTCATGATGTCGAAGGTCCGCATTTTTTCGCGAAACATGTAAAGCTGGATCAACACATAGGCTGGCTGTTGCCCCCCAAGCGATGGCGTATTTTCGATTTCGGACCTTCCGCTTTCGCCGTGACAGGCCAGACACGGCGCGGCGCGCTCCTGAACTGTTTCGGCCCATGCCACCACCGGTATAATGGCAAGGGCAAGAAAAACGAGAAAACAGC
>Ga0233444_10003920_pt1 | contig 14492 bp, 13 predicted proteins | sample SI_124_October20_6_FD_182792 | JGI IMG/M metagenome (GOLD analysis project Ga0233444, IMG submission 182792) | Seawater microbial communities from Saanich Inlet, British Columbia, Canada - SI_124_October2016_10_MG | ecosystem: Environmental > Aquatic > Marine > Inlet | place: Canada: British...
CAAATTCAGGATGAAACGGAAGCAGCATATGCAAGGTTTCCCATATGGCAAAACTTGCGCTCAGCGATTTTGGCGGGAAAAATTCAAATGATATTTTTGGTTTTTTGTTATCCGCCATGTCCATATCCCCGTGTTACAACAATTTCTGTTATGTCCAATTTCAATTGATATGGATTGTCACATAGTCAAAAAAATGACACAATCTCATAATAATCATAATAATTATGAGGAATGATCGTGAATATTGAATTACGTCATTTGCGTAGCATCATGGCTATACATAACGCCGGATCGCTTCAGGCGGCGGCAACACAGCTTCATGTGACACAATCGGCATTATCGCATCAAATAAAAGGCATTCAGGATCAGATTGGCGTTGATCTGTTTATCAAGAACGTAAAACCAATGCGCCTGTCACCCGAAGGCATGCGATTTCTTCATGCCGCTGAGAAGATTCTGCCTGAGATTGAGGCCCTTAAAGCTAACTTTGAGGATTTGCAGGATGGCAGAGCTGGGCGACTTCATATTGCGATTGAATGCCATGCCTGTTTTGAATGGCTGTTTCCCGTGATTAATATGTTCCGCGAAGATTTTCCCGATATTGACATCGATATTCGCCCCGGTTTTGCTTTTCGTGCCCTGCCCGCACTTCATGAAGGCGAGATTGATGTTGTGATTTCGTCTGACCCTGAAGACATTAGCAACATTGAATTTCACGATCTATTTTCTTATGCGCCAACCTTTATTGCCGCAACAAGTAATCCGCTTGCCAAAAAGCCCTTTATTGAAGCAGCTGATTTTACCGATCAGGTGCTTATCACCTATCCGGTGGAACGCAACCGACTTGATATTTTCAGTCAAGTTCTGATTCCCGCAAAGGTCGAACCAAAATCAATACGACAAGTCGAGCTGACCGCGATCATTCTGTTGCTGGTAGATGCCAATAAAGGTGTTTCGGTTTTGCCTGACTGGGTCATTACATCGGCTGAGATGAGCAAAAGCACCGTCACCAAACCCATTACAAAACGAGGTTTGACACGCAAACTATATGCCGCCACACGCAAAAGCGACCAAGACAAACCGTTTATTCAGCGTTTCATTGAGCTTAGCCGTGACGGAACAACATTTATCACGCCTCGTCAAACCGCAGATATAGCGGGTGTTACATCCGGCTAAGATTATGCGACAAGCGCTTCAAAGCCACCTTTTGGTAATGTTTTGATATGTCCGTCAGCAATAGCCTGAGCATAGGCCGCGGTTTTGGCAAAACCGCCAAAGGGATAGAAATGGAAATGCTTTATCATGCAATCCTTGTCGGTTGCCATGCCCTCGGCAAGGTCATCAAGCAATATATGCGGTGATTGCACCGTCATTAATTTGGCCACATTTTTTGCCTGTTTGGCGATAAAGCGCATTGATGGGCCAATGCCAGACACCTGGGCAAAGCGGAACAAAGTCTTGATCGTGGCAGGTCCCGGAATGCCAACACGAATTGGCAGATTATTACCAGCTTCACGGATCGATTTTTCCCATGCCAGAACAATATCAGCCTCAAAACAGAATTGGGTTTCGATATAGAGATTCAACCCATCCCGCTTCGCCAGATCATTTTTCAGCCCAAGCGCTTCGACAATTTCTTCATCACTGATGTCAGGGCTACCTTCGGGGTGACCTGCCACGCCAATATTGTTAATGCCATATTTCTGGATCAAGCCGGTGTTCAGCACTTCGATGCTAGAGGCAAACTGGCCAACCGGATTGTCAACACCACCGCCAATGACCAGAACCTCGCTGACGCCTGCTTTTTGCGTAAAGGCAGACAATAGCGCATCAAGCTGGTCGGTATCTTTCAACGAGCGGGCGGCCAGATGCGGCACCGGATTCATACCATCATTATGCAAGCGTTCGGCAACAGCCACCGTATCCATCGGATCACTGCCAGGCAGGAACGTGACATTGACGGTCGTCCCAGGTGCCAGACAATCGGCAAAACTGTCAATTTTCGATGCCCCATTTGGCGTCACTTCGATTGACCAGTCGGATGCGGCGGCTTGAATTTGTTCAATAGTTGCGGCCATGCGTAACCCTCAAAAAATCACATATAATGTTATCTGAATGCGACACTATAGAGATCGCATATGTTTTTAAACCAATAAAGCAATCAATACATCGTCTTTTCCTATCAATCAGGATGGCTTGACGACGCCTTTCTATCTTCCATTTGCGACATCTAGAATATAAGACATTCCATACAAACCCAACTGCAAAACCAGCCAGATAGCCAGTATCTAACTGGCTGGCTGAAACCCGCCATTTTCGACCAATAATTTGACCCTTTCGGATGGATAGTCACTTTCCAGCTTTTCGGCATGTATCCGGACTTCTGCATCAAGGTCTTCGCCGCATGCGACCGGATCAGCACGGCGCCATTCAGCCAGATAATCATCTGTTGCGTCAGCACCATCACGCATCGCCGCCGCGTCAATCGCAATTGAAAAACGTTTGGACAGTTCGATTTTTGCCTGTTCCCGATTGCGTCCACGCCCCCGTTCGGCAATCACCTGAGCCGGAATATCGCGCCAATAAAGGGTAATAAGATTAGCCATGTCAGTTCCTTGTCAGATTAGTTCAGATTAGTTCAGATTAGCTATGTGCCACGCTAGCCGTCTGGCTGGCGGTGAAAATAAAATCGGTAAAATCACCATATCCGGCGAAACGGTATTCAAAATCAAGTTCTAACATCGCCGCCGCCGCACGTGCTTTTTCCTGTAAGGCCGGATCATGGGTCTGGGCGATGTAAAGTACGCGTTTGTAATTGCCAAAATACATGTTGCGTAATTGTGGATGCTGGCGCAATCCCATGCCTTTCATGACCAGACGTTCAAAATGGCGCACCATATAGTCAGTCAGGAAAAAGGTGCCCAGTTCAGCTTCCATTTCAGCATCAAAATCAGGTTTGCCCATGAACATTTCATAGCAATGCGGACCGGGAATACGCGGGATTGATTCGGACGCTAAATAGGCATCCAGTTCGCCGCCTGTGCCACAATCACCATATATCACAACGATGTCACGATTTGTTTTTCTGGCTTTATCGACTTTTCGCCGGAGACCCGGGACAATTTTTTCAGGATGATTATGCCATGCAGCAGGCAAGCAAGTGAGCTCGACAGAGCCAGCTGGTAGCTGTTTGGTGATATCAAGAATTTCACGCGCCAAGGCACCGCAGGCAATCATCAGGACACCTGCCGGTGCATCGGCATGTGTGGCCGGTACATCGGCATGTGAGGATGGGCTAGCCAACCGCCTGTTCTTTGGCACGGCGTGCCGCAATCATTTCCTTGGCCGTTTCAACAGCAACAGCCGCATCACGGCAATAGGCATCAGCACCCACTGAATCGGCAAAGGCTTCGTTCAACGGCGCGCCGCCAACAAGCACGATATAATCATCGCGGATGCCTTTTTCGATCATCGCGTCAACAACGACTTTCATATATGGCATTGTTGTTGTCAGCAAAGCCGACATGCCAAGAATGTCCGGCTTATGTTCTTCGAGTGCCTCAAGGTAGTTTTCAACCGGATTATTAATGCCAAGGTCAATGACGTCAAAACCAGCCCCTTCAAGCATCATCGAGACAAGGTTCTTGCCAATGTCGTGAATATCGCCTTTGACCGTGCCAATAACCATTGTACCAACACGCGGCGCACCAGTTTCAGCCAGAAGCGGTCGCAACACAACCATGCCGGCCTTCATAGCATTGGCGGCCATCAAAACCTCAGGCACAAACAGAATACCATCGCGGAAATCAATGCCGACAATCGTCATGCCTTCGACAAGGGCTTTGGTCAGAACCTCATAGGGTGTCCATTTACGACCAAGCAGAATATTCACGCCTTCAACAATTTCGTCCTGCAGACCATCATAAAGATCATCATGCATCTGCTGGACAAGTTCATCGTCATCTAGGTCAGCAAGGATAATTTCATCTTCATCAGCCATAATGTGACTCCTGCATCAGGCTTTCGCCTCTGATTGAACCTCAGTCGCATGTTACCATGCCAGTTTGGAAGCGGAACTGCCGCCATCATTCTGAATTCTTGCGATATTCATTTATGAAAATGTGAAACTGACACGACTTTTTCTGCTGCTTTTCCGACATCCTGTCTGAATCAGCCTCACAATTAGGTTTTTTTGACCAGCAAACAGCCGGACATAATTCCTAATCTTCGATTTGATGCTTTTGCAAAAGCGGCACACTGATGATGACAAAAATCAATGAAATGCCCGTGATGCCAAAGACTTTGAAAGTGATCCAGTCATCGGTGCTGAGAGCACGCCACGCAATTTCGTTCGCCACTGCCGTGGTCAGGAACATGAGCGCCCATAACCAGGTTATCAATCCCCAGCCTTTGTCGGTCAGTTTCATCTGGCCACCCATGATTGCGGCTAGTGGGTTGCGCCCCATAAGCCGACCACCAGCAATCGCCGCCGCCAAAAGCAAAGTTACCACCGTCGGTTTGATCTTGATGAATAGCTCATTATCAAAATAGAGCGACAAGCCGCCAAAAAATACCAAAGCCAGACATCCAAAGGCAGCCATCATCGGTATCCGACGTTCTAGCCGCCAGCTGATGGCCAGCGCAACAAGTGTCGCCCCCACCAGCACTTTGATGCTGAACATCAAATCATGATAAAGATAATTTGCCCCAAAGAATAACAGTAAAGGCCCCATATCAAGCAGAAAACGGCGCCCAGAATGCGCTGGTTTTTTATCGGTGCTGTCGGCGTGTGTGTTAGTATCTGTCACAATATTTTCCCTCAAAAAATCAGGCGGCTATTTGCGCTGCCATTGCCTCGCAGGCGGTTGCAGTTTCACGGATAAGCTGGCCACCATCGGCCGAACGCAAGCGCGCCTCTTCGCCAAGGCAACGGCGCCAAAGTTTGGCACCGCGCTGGCCATTATAAAGGCCAAGCATATGGCGGGTGATCGCATGAAGCGGGACGCCAGCGGCGGTTTTTTCATCGGCATAATCAGCCATGCTGGTAGCTATGTTAGCGCGGTTGGGCACAGCAGTACCAAACAAATCATGTGCAATATGCGCTAGCATCATCGGCGTTTTATAGGCGACACGCCCCAGCATCATACCCGCAAAATATGGTGCCAGTTCGCGGACTGTATCCAGCGTTACGATGCCGCCATTGATATGAATATCAATTTGAGGAAACGCGCCAACAAGGCGTTTGACACGATCATAATCCAAAGGGGGAATATCGCGGTTTTCTTTGGGGCTGAGACCTTTTAGCCACGCTTTACGAGCATGCACATATAGCAATGTGACACCCGCTTCACCCACCGCATGGGTGAAAGCATCAAGGCCGGTTTCGGAGTCCATATCATCGATACCAATTCGGCATTTGACCGAAACTGGGACATTGAAGTCCCCCGTGACCGATGCCATGGCTGTGCAACATGCGGCAACCAATTCAGGTTCTGCCATAAGACAAGCGCCAAAACGACCAGATTGTACGCGATCTGACGGACAACCCACATTCAGATTAATTTCAGCGAATCCGTAATCCAGCGCGATTTTGGCTGCTTTTGCCAGTTTTTCCGGATCGCTACCACCAAGTTGTAAAGCCAGAGGATGTTCAGCCGTATCATGACCTAGCAAGCGTTCACGATCGCCATGGATAATTGCATCGGCGGTCACCATTTCGGTAAATAGCAACGCATCAGGCGTAACAAGGCGCAGGAAAAAACGGCAATGCCGATCTGTCCAATCCATCATCGGTGCCACCGATAAACGGCGATCAATATGGTGCCCATTCTGGTTAGTCATGCGTGCCTTATACGACAAAAAATCTAAAAAATCTAACCTTGAGGAGATGTTGGTTTTTTACCCTAGATGGCGGCAAAAGGATTGCGACCTTTGGGATCATCGACCGCCAGCACAAAGGCATCAGGATCATGGCCAATTTCTCTGTCCAGCCGTGCGCGTGCTGTTTCGGCATCAACCCAGCCAGCACCGGTGATCGCCTGCCAGCTATAGGCACCATCAAAATCAAGAATACGTGCCAGAATTTTATGTTGATCCAAACCAGCGTTGATATGAATGAATATCGCACCAGCATCAGCTTCGCCGCGGCGCACCAGAACGCAATCGATTAGTTCCTGACTAGCATAGCGTAATGCCGCCGCAACCAACATGCCCGACTTCAGCCGCGCCATGTCAGCTGACCTGTGGCCTAGCAGAACGCAAAACCCGGATTAATAGACTAGAAGTCACTGCACCGGCCTTTTTGTTCCCAGTCGCCGTAGCGGGTTGGTTCCGGACCCTTGGGACCGTTACGTTCAACCGGCACCGATGTTTTAGCCGCCGCCACATCGAGCTTTACAGGCTTTTCACCATCGTCAGAGGACGCGTCAGTCGTGTTTTTCTTGTCTCGTGCCATGTTAACGTATATGCCCTTTATCACCGTCAAAAACAAGGCGGCTCGGCATAATGCCGATTAAAGGCATCACATATGGTGATGCTGGCTGTTTAACAGACAGTTCGTGAAGCACCTTTTGACGATGGAACACCCGATGAATGATGACGCCCCCCAAAAAGCAGCCCCAGAATTACCAACCTTAAAATTAAAGCCAAAAACAAATAAGACTGGCGTAAAGAGTGGCGCAAAACCACGTTCAAAGCCCATGGCCAAACACGGTGCAAAACCGGACACCGCCAAGACGAAGGCACATACCAAGCCCAAACAAGAAAAACCAGATACGCAATCGATGCTGAAAAGCCGTCAGATATGTTTTGAATTGCTGTGCGCTGTTGAAGAGGGAAGCCAGCTTGACCATGCGCTCAAAGCTCAGGAAGATATAAGCACGCTTGATGACCGTGACCGCCGCTTTGTGCGCTTGCTGGCAACTACCTGTCTGCGCCGTCGTGGACAAATCGAAAAGATTATCGCGCCCATGATTTCGCGGCGGCCTTTTGGAGCCCAAGCACATGCAAACTTGATACTGCTGATGGGCGCGGTGCAGTTGCTTATTTTGAAAACAGGCGCGCATGCCGCCGTCGATAGTACTGTTGAATTGATGCGCCAAGCTGGCTTTGAGCGGCTGTGCGGGATGGCTAATGCCGTCATGCGGCGTTTGACACGTGAAGGCGATGCCCGCTTTGAAACCACAGCGCCGATCGATAATCTGCCTGACTGGCTTTTGCAAAGCTGGAACGAGCATTGGGGTCATGACACCACCAGCAAACTTGCCGATATGGCGATGAATCCGCCGCCGCTTGATATTTCGGCCAAAGCCAATCCCGAAGCCTTGGCAAGTAAGCTGGAAGGCGAATTGATTGATAATTACACGATCCGCCGCGCTTTTGATGGTGATCCATCGCGTCTTGCCGGATTTGCCGACGGTGAATGGTGGGTTCAGGACGCCGCCGCCGCCCTGCCAGCACGGCTACTAGGTGACATCGCGGGGAAAGATGTAATTGATTTATGCGCTGCTCCGGGTGGAAAAACAGCTCAGCTGGTCGCCGCTGGTGCCAATGTCACCGCCATCGATAGTGGCCGCAAACGGGTCGATCGCTTGCGGCGCAACCTTGGTCGCCTTGGCATGAAAGCCACGCTGAAACAAGCTGATGGACGCCAGTTCGTGCCAGATTTGCCTGTTGATGCCATTCTACTTGACGCGCCCTGTTCGGCAACAGGCACCTTGCGTCGTCGCCCCGATATTTTAGGACGTCGCCAGCCCGAAGACATAGAATCTTTGCAGAATTTGCAATGGGAGCTGACAACGACTGCACTTGGCTGGCTTAAGGCCGGAGGCAGGCTTGTCTATGCCACCTGTTCCCTACAACCTGAAGAAGGTGAAGAGATGATCGCCGCGATCATCGAAGCAGGTGAAGATAAAATTGTCATCGATCCGATAACGCCCGCACAAGCAGGGATTTTTGCGCGTTCGCTGACCGAAGCAGGCACTTTGCGTATCCTGCCGCATCAATATGATGATATTGGTGGTGTGGATGGATTTTTTGCCGCACGGCTTATTGCACTGGTGTAACAGGCTTTAAATGACGCATGATAGGCTATGCAGAGGATATGTTTAAGCATTGTGAATAGTCGGAATTATCTGCATGCCATTTGCTGAATGTTGGCTTTCTGCATTAAAGTTCTTTGGGACAACCTCTGGATACAGCGTATATCTATTGCATGACATCGCATGAAAATTACATCACGCCGGGGCATAGCAAGGCATGGAAGATAGGAAAGCTGGAACAGCTGTTCCGTCGCAGTGGCCTGTTTCGCTGGCCACTAGCACGGCATGAGCGTGCGATAATCAATGGTGGTTTGCAGGATAACTGGCGTGGCAATGCTGCTGATGGATCAGTGTTTCTGGGCGCGGCACATGCCGATAGCGAACAAAGCCAAGCTTTTCACAATTTTCACTGGCTTCGCGATTTACGGGCGCGGGGCGGCAATGATGCCCGCACAGCCGCACGCGGGCTTATCGAAACCTGGCTAGACAAAAATAGCAACTGGCACCCCAATCGCTGGCAACCCGATATAATGGGTACACGCATATCCAACCTGTTATTCTGTTATGGGTGGTATGGCGAATCCGCATCGGAAGATTTTCAAAGCAAACTGGCCGCGTCGATTGCCCGACAAGCACATTGTCTGGCATTGGACTGGCGGCGGCTGAACAATAAAGACAGCCAGATCACCGCGCTAAAAGGACTAGCAATTGCCGAAGCCACGCTTGGCTGTTCAACAGATGAGATGCAAGCGCTGATTGATATTGCCATGCCGCGCATTGAAGCCCGCCTTTTTGATGATGGTGGTCATAAAAGCCGGATGCCAGAAACGCATTTTTATATGCTGCGTGACCTGATCGAATTACGAAGCGCGGCGGCCTTTGCCGGATTGGGTGAAGACAAGACGCTGAATCATATCATTGCCAAGATGGGCACCATCTGCCGCATGTGGCGGCATGGCAACGGATCATTTACGCATATGAATGGTGCTGGCATTGTACCCAGTGAATTAATCGACGAAACGCTGGCGCGTGCCGGATCGCGAGGCAAAGTTTTGCAACATGCCCCCTATTCAGGGTTCATGCGCTTTTCGTCTGGTCGATCAACGATCATTATGGATGTTGGCACCCCATGCAATGAAGCCGATATAACCGGATTTGGCACTTTGGGGTTTGAGTTTAGCTTTGGATCGAATCTGTTGATTGTTAACCCAGGGCAACCACCTGTTGCCGCCAATTTACATCGGTTACTTTGCACAACCTCGGCACATTCAACGCTTAGCCTTGATGGACAAAATTCGTCATCACCCACCGACAACCGTATGGCCAGCACAAGCGATGTTGAGTTCGGTCAGGTTGATGGTGGGCTAATGACCAAAGCAAGCCATAGCGGCTATGAAAAGTCACATGGCATTATACATCATCGCACTTTGTATCTGGCAACAAATGGCGGCAATCTGCGCGGTGCCGACCAGCTGGAATATACAGGCGCGCCTGGTGAATTGCCACGGCAAGCGATCATCCGCTTTCACCTACATCCAAAAGTTAGCGCCGCCATGCTGGGCAATGGCCGCGTGCTGATGAAAATTCGTGGGAACCGGATTGGCTGGATTTTCAAAGCTGGACAATGCAGCGTTTCGATAGACACATCTATCTATTTTGATGCAGGTATGCGCCAGTCAGCACAGCAGATTGTTCTGACCGCGCCCATGACGAATATCCGCTCGGTTGGCAGTCAGGATCTCAAATGGGCGTTCCAGCGAAATGATACGGTCTAAGCACAACTGTCATAATATATTTACACAAATTATTAACGCTCATAATTTGAGATTAAGAGGTTTTGCAAACACCTCGTGAGGCGCCAGCCAAAGTTCGCACCCATTTATTTCACCTATGGAAATGGAGGGATGCATTATGGCGTCACCATCAGAAATAACTATCCAACAATTAAACCGGCTCATTGGCACCTCTGCGGCACCCATGATTATTGATGCCCGTATTGAAGCGGATTTTAATGACGACCCACGCGTCATTCCGAGCGCAATTCGTCACCCACATGATGCTGTCGAAACAATAGTAAATGTTATTAATGGCCGTTCTGTAGTCGTTTACTGTCAGAAAGGTCATAAAATCAGCCAAGGCATGACTGCATTGTTAAAGACGCATGGTGTAAAAGCCGAATATCTGCAAGGCGGGCAGATGGGATGGGCTGAAAAAAATATGCCACTTGTCGAATGGGCAAAAATCCCCATGAATGCCAAAGGGCATAGCCTATGGGTGACGCGCCACCGTCCAAAGATTGACCGGATCGCTTGCCCGTGGCTGATCCGCCGGTTTGTCGATAGTAATGCGCAATTCTTGTTTGTAGCCCCAGCCGAAGTCATGGATGTTGCCAAGATGTTTAAGGCAACACCATTTGACGTAGAGGATGTGTTCTGGAGCCATCGTGATGAATTCTGCACTTTCGACATTATGATCAAAGAATTCGGCTTAAATATCGAAGCACTGGACGAATTAGCCACGGTCATCCGCGGCGCGGACACCAATAAACATGAATTAGCACCGCAGGCGGCTGGTTTATTAGCTTTTTCTGTTGGAATGTCACGCATGTTTCGTGAAGATAGTGAACAGCTTGATAAAAGCATGCTTTTTTATGACGCCCTGTTTCGTTGGGCACGCGATGGTATGGATGAAAGTCATGACTGGGTCACAAGCAAGGGACCAACAAGTAAGGGATAATATCGTGAATCAAGAGCCCCCAACAATTACCGATAGTTTCTGGCTATGGCTGAAAATCGGGCTATTATCCTTTGGCGGGCCTGCTGGACAGATGGCGCTGATGCATCGCGAAATTGTCGAGCGCAAGGGCTGGTTAAGCGAAAAACAATATCTTAATGCGCTTGGGTTTTGCATGTTACTGCCTGGCCCCGAAGCCATGCAGCTAGCCACTTATGCCGGATGGCGACTGCATGGGGTTATTGGCGGGTTGATTGCCGGATTGCTGTTTGTCATTCCGGGCGCAATCGTGATTTTGGCGCTGGCCGCAGGATATGTGATGTTCGGGACCAACAGCCTTGTCGCGGCGCTGTTTCTGGGTATCAAATCAGCCGTTGTCATGATTGTCATTCAGGCCTTGATAAAGGTCGGACGACGCGCCTTGTCCGGCTGGCATCACTGGCTGATCGCGCTTTGCGCCTTTGTTGGCATTTTTGCCCTTAATCTGCCCTTTCCCCTGATTGTCGGCATTGCCGCCATTATCGGCTTTATGCAGGGGCAAGCATCAGCAAAGACAATCAGCATGGATTATCGGGATATAGAGGTACCGATCCGGCCAAAATTATCCGAGGCAGCGCGGCCAGCGATTCTGTGGTTACTCATCTGGCTGTTACCATTGGTGCTTGTCAGTCTGGTCGATGACTTTGGCATATTGGCTTCGGTTGGTGTGTTTTTTTCAAAGCTGGCGGTGGTGACGTTTGGCGGTGCCTATGCTGGCCTTGCCTATCTTGGTCAGGATGTTGTCGATAAATTTCACTGGCTAAGTACAACCGAAATGCTGGATGGGCTGGGGCTGGCCGAGACCACGCCAGGACCGCTGATTCTGGTCACGGAATTTGTCGGTTTCATTGCCGGATTCCGTAATGGTGGTGACGCTAGCTTTGCCTATGGGGTGGCTGGTGCGATGATTGCCCTGTGGGCGACATTTGCCCCGTGTTTTTTGTGGATTTTCGTTGGCGCGCCCTATATCGAATGGATCACCGCGCAACCCCGTCTGCAATCAGCACTGGGGGCGATAACAGCGGCGGTGGTCGGGGTGATCGCCAATCTGTCAATCTGGTTTGCCGCGCATGTTTTCTTTGCAGATGTGGTCACGCAGTCCTTTGGCTTTGTCCGCGTCATTGTGCCATCAACGCCTGACATGATTGCCATTCTTATGGCGGTGATTTCAGCATTCATGCTGTTTCGGCTGAAATGGGATGTCTGGTATATTGTGCTGGCGGCAGCGGTTATGGGCTGGGGTACGAGCGTGATCTAGCATATCATAATTACGCGTGATCTGAATGATTCCAGCCGGCAAACAATTGCCTTTTTGGTCGGCTTGGGTCATAACCTAGCCTTGTTAGGTCTTTGACCTGAATTTCGGTTTACCCCCTATTTCACTGCTGGACATTTGACTATGATACGCCCAATCCGCCGCGCTCTTTTATCAGTTTCAGACAAGACCGGCCTTGCCGAATTTGCCACCACGCTGACGGCGGCAGGTATTGAGCTGTTATCGACTGGCGGTACTGCAAAAATGCTGCGCGAAGCTGGACTGGATGTAACCGACGTATCAGATGTTACTGGCTTTCCCGAAATTATGGATGGACGCGTCAAGACCTTGCATCCGAAAATCCATGGCGGGTTGCTGGCACGGCGCGACAATGAAGCCCATATTGCCGCGATGCATGCCGAAGCGATTGACGACATTGATCTGCTGGTGGTTAATCTGTATCCGTTTGAAGCCACATTAAAGCGCACTAATGACCGTGACGAATTGATCGAAAATATCGATATTGGCGGACCCGCGATGATCCGTGCGGCCGCCAAGAACCATGCGTTTGTAACCGTTATCTGTGACCCAGCCGATTATGCGATAGCCGGATTCGAAATTGTTACGCATGGTGGCACCAGCCTTGAGCTGCGCCAGAAGCTGGCCATGACTGCCTTTGCCCGCACCGCCGCCTATGATAGCGCGATTGCCAACTGGATGGCATCGGATGACGCCAGCCTGTCAAAAAGCACCAGCCTTGCCGGTATCCGCGTAAATGCCCTGCGTTATGGCGAAAACCCGCATCAGCAAGCGGCGCTTTACAGCAATGGTTCGGATCGTCCGGGCGTGACCAATGCGCGCCAGCTTCAGGGCAAGCCGCTTTCCTATAACAATATCAATGATACGAATGCGGCCTTTGAACTTGCCGCCGAATTTGACGCGCCGACCGTTGCGATCATCAAACATGCCAATCCGTGCGGGGTGGCGAGCGGGGATAGCATGATAGAGGCCTGGCAACATGCGCTGGCGGCTGATCCGGTGAGTGCCTTTGGCGGGATTGTTGCGTTAAACCGGCCATTAGACGAAGAGCTTGCGCATGCGATTACCAGCATTTTTACCGAAGTCGTGATCGCACCGGATGCATCCGACGCGGCGATTGCGGTGATGCAGGCCAAACCCAATTTGCGGCTTTTGCTGACCGGAGCAATGCCTGATCCGGCGGTTTCGACGCCTGCTTTCAAATCGGTAGCTGGCGGGTTTCTGGTGCAAACACGCGATAATGGTATCATCACCCGCAATGATCTGAAAATCGTGACGCGGCGCATCCCGTCTGATGCCGAGATTGACGATATGCTGTTCGCATGGAAAGTCACCAAACATGTCAAATCGAACGCGATTGTCTTTGTCAAAGACGCGATCACCGCAGGCGTTGGTGCAGGTCAGATGAGCCGTATCGATTCGGCGCGCATCGCTGTGCAAAAGGCGGCGGATATGGCCAAGCTGAATGGCTGGAAACAACCGCGCACAACAGGGTCAGTGGCCGCATCAGATGCGTTTTTCCCTTTTGCCGACGGGCTGGAGGCGATTGCCAAGGCCGGAAGCACGGCGATTATCCAGCCAGGCGGATCAATGCGGGATGATGAAGTGATCGCGGCGGCAGATCAGGCCGGTTTGGCGATGGTCTTTACCGGTATGCGGCATTTTAATCACTAGGGGCGATTGGCCTGAACCGCCTTTAGCACCTTGCGCATCAGGCTGGGCAAATCGGCGGCGCGCGGGGTGACCCAGTTGGCGCCACTATAATCTGGTACATCGGGATACACACCTGCATCAAGGCGTGTCACGGCAACCTGCATATCAAGCATAAAATGCGTGAAAACATGCTGTACCGGATCATCCAGAATCACCCAGTCAGCCGCAAAAGGCGCATCATCAAGACTGGCGAGCTTGTCAGGCGCGCGTTGATCCCATCCGACTGAGGGAAATGCCAGCATCCCGCCAAGCAAACCTTTATCTGGCCGTTTGACCAATAGACACCGCCCCTCGGCATCAAAGGCCACAAAAGCCATACCGCGCCGTGCCGGTTTGGGTTTTTTCGCCGCTTTTACCGGAAAGTTGGCGGCAGTGCCATTGCGGCCAGCAACGCATGACATGGCAAGCGGACAGCTGGCGCATCCGGGGGCTTTGACTGTGCAGACAGCATTGGCAAAATCCATCAAGGCCTGTGGAAAATCAGATGGGCGCTGATCCGGACAGATCGCCGCATAGATTGTGCCGATTTCGGCCTTGGCCGCCGGTAGCGGCGTGGTAACAGCATATTGGCGCGCCAGCACGCGCTCGATATTTCCATCGACAACTGTGGCTTTCTGGCCAAAGGCAATCGCTCTGATTGCCCCCGCTGTATAGGGGCCGATGCCGGGTAAATC
>Ga0233444_10003921_pt1 | contig 14487 bp, 11 predicted proteins | sample SI_124_October20_6_FD_182792 | JGI IMG/M metagenome (GOLD analysis project Ga0233444, IMG submission 182792) | Seawater microbial communities from Saanich Inlet, British Columbia, Canada - SI_124_October2016_10_MG | ecosystem: Environmental > Aquatic > Marine > Inlet | place: Canada: British...
AGGAGGCGACGGGCAATATGTACCTCATATTAGCTATTTCAATAAGACTTTCTATTTCTTTATTTACTTTTGAATTTTCTTTCTTGATTGTTTTTCAACTTTCATTCAATATTATTTTTATTTTTTAATTACTATAACACCAATTACCCCTTATCATAAGGGCAAAGCTAACTTCACTTTATTCTTTTTAAAAGAGCTTTTGATAATTTTTACAAAAAATTCTAGAGAGCCTTGCAACACCTGTTTTATTTCTAGATAAGGTAAGGTCTTTCGCGGACTACCGTAAATTAAGGCGTGATGATGTTCCTCCAATTTTAGCAATTTATGACGGCCAAATTATTTCTTTTTAAAATTAATATTTATACTTTAGAGGGTTTATTTATTTTGTAAAGTATACCAGGGTATCTAATCCTGTTTTAAACCTAGACTTTAATTCAACTAAATTTTTAGATTATAAGAAGGTATATTTAATGCGTTATATTTTACCATGCTAATTAAATAATCTTTTAATTTTTTACTAATTTGATTATCCCTATTGAATTAAATAATTAAGGGTTAGGTATCACCGCGTCTGCTGGCACCTAATTTAGACTCCTTTATTATTTATATTTCCTATCTGATTTAATTCAATTTTAGAGTATTCCTGACTGCTGTTATTAATTCTAATTTTATTATAAAATCCGGAGGCCTATTTGTTTTCGAATATTTAAAGCTATTTCTTTTATTATTTCTGATAAGTCTATTTCAGTTTAATTATCTGTATTTTATTTTACTCGGTTAATTTAATTACATTGCTCTGTCTAAGAATATAAATTATTATTTTTAAGCTATAATTAAACTTAGTTTATTATTTATTTATTATTTTACTAGCTTATTTTCTATGTTATTTACCATTGGTAAGCTGAAAAATAAACAGAAGTAAAGGGTTGAGCTGAATATACAAAATGGTATAAAAGGAAGTTCTACTGGCTTACTTCCTAAAATTGTTAGGATTATAAAATTTGCTATTAGCACTCAAAATCATATTTGTATTATGGGCCTAAATGTAGAGGCTTTAATGTGATTTTTTAATAAGACTGGTACTAATATTAAAATTACTACACTAAATACTAGCATTAATACACCTCCTAATTTATTAGGTATAGTTCTTAGTATTGTGTAAGCAAATAAAAAGTATCACTCTGGCATAATATGAATTGGTGTTACTAGTGGGTTAGCTTTTATAAAATTTTCTGGGTCTCCGAAGTAGTTAGGAAAAAAGAATACTACTATTATTAATCCTAGTATAAATACACAAAACCCTAGTAAGTCCTTTATAATAAAATAGGGGTGAAATGGAATTCTATCATATTTTGATTTAATTCCTATTGGAGTCGAACTCCCTTTTTCATGTAAGAATATTAGGTGTATTAATACTATTGCGCTTAATACAAAGGGAAATAAATAATGCAAACTAAAAAATCTATTTAATGTTGAATTACCTACTGAATAACCTCCTCAAACTCACTCTACTATCATTTGTCCTATATAAGGGATTGCTGTTATAAAATTTGTTATTACAGTTGCCCCTCAATAACTCATTTGACCTCATGGAAGGACATAACCAATAAAAGCGGTTCCCATCATTACTAAGAATATTATTACACCTATATTTCAGGTATTTTTCGATGTAAAAGAACCATAATAAAGTCCTCTTGCTATATGAAAATAGACGCATACAAAAAATCCTGATGCTCCATTTGCATGGGTATATTTTAATAACCATCCTTTATTCACATCTCTCATTATATGTTGTATACTACTAAATGCATCTTTAATATTTGGACTATAGTGCATAGCTAAAAATATTCCTGTTATTAATTGCACTCCTAAACATAATCCTAATAAACTCCCAAAATTATACATATAATTTATGTTAATAGGGGTTGGTAACTCTATTACTGATGAATTTATTGATTTTATTACTGGAAATTTGCGTTTAAAAAATATTTATATTTTGTGGTAAGCCCAAAAATATATTATGAACCATACCATTACTCATATTACATCTACGAAATGCCAATAAAATATTGCACATTCTAAGCCTAAGTGTCTGTTAACTGTAAAATGATTTAGAATTAATCTAATTAAACATACTACTAAAAAAATTGTTCCTACAATTACATGTACACCATGGAATCCTGTAATTAAAAAAAAACTACTACCATATACTGAGCATGCTATAGAAAATGTGCACCATCTGAATTCGTAATATTGAATCATTGTAAAAAGTAACCCTAAGCATATGGTTATAGTTAAAGATTCAATTGCTTGTTTTCTGTTTCCTGTTTTTACGCTATGATGAGTTACTGTTACTCAGCTTCCTGACCATATTAATATAACTGAATTCAATAAAGGTAATCCTCAAGGACTTATAGCACTTACTCCTGCTGGAGGCCAAGATACTCCTATTTCTGGTGAGGGTGAAAGAGATGCATGTAGATAAGCTCAAAAAAAAGATGCGAAAAACATTACCTCTGATAACACAAATAAAAAAAACCCTAGTTTAAGGGTGTATACTATTCTTAAGGTATGAGCTCCTTGATAAGTTGCTTCTCTTGTTATACACATACATCATAAAGTAAATACTATAACAATACTTATTAAACCTATATTTATTAATCAAGGAATGTTATTATGCATAAATAGTACTAACCCTATTGCTGAGGTTAATACTGAAATACTCATTAGTAAGGGTCATGGACTAGGTGAAACAGAATGAAAAGCATTATAGTAGTTTTTATTTTTCACTTTAAATAATGATTAATATTACCACCATAAAAAATATTATTTTTATTAATGATGGTAATCATTTATTTGTTATAATTGTAGTAAATGAAGATTTATTTATTGTTCATTTAGATATTATACTGGGAATAGTTCATTCCAGTATTTGAGAGTCTATTAGTTTATAAGTTTTTTTGTAGGAGTTTATTCCTACTATAATTATAATTTTTGATATCAATTCATTTATGTAAAGACTATTTACTAGTAGCTTTACTATTCTTTTATTAGCTAATTTAATTACACTACTTAGTGAGATAAAAGTAACTACGATTAAAATTATTATAGGTATTAATTTTATTATATTACTAGTAATTATTGGTTTACTTAGATTATTAATGTTTTTTGATGTTATGTACCCTATTGATATACTACTTATTCCTAATACTAGTAAAGGTATCATTAATACTATGGGATTCTTATGGAAATTTATGTTTTCTATAAAGTTAAACCTATAATTATTATTATATGCTATAAATATAGTTTTTATTGAGTAAAAGCATGTCAAGCTTGCTGCTAAATATCCCATTCATAATGGGAAAAAGTATCTATTTTCAGCTGCTAATAACTCTAAAAGTATATCTTTTGAGTAGAAACCTGTTAAGAATGGAAAACCTACTATGGCTAAAGAACCTGCTATTAATCCTATTTTACCTATTTCACTTTTACCTTTCAAACCCATTTTTAACATATTTTGCTCATTAGATAGTGTATGAATTATTAAACCTCCACTTAAGAATAATAAAGCTTTAAACACTCCATGATTAAATATATGATATAAACTTATATTATAATACCCATATCCACATATTAAAATCATATACCCAAGCTGAGAACAAGTACTATAAGCTATAACCTTTTTTAAGTCTGATTGAGTGCACCCTATTGCAGCAGAGAATACACAAGTTATAGCACCCAAAATTAATACTATGAAATTAGTTAAACTTACTACTAAGAATATTGGACTTAATTTTATTAGTAAGAATACCCCTGCAGTAACCATAGTTGCTGCATGTATTAGAGCACTAACAGGTGTAGGTCCTTCCATAGCATCTGGCAACCACATGTGAAGGCTTATTTGTGCGCTTTTACCACAAATTGCTATGAAAATTAATATCGACGCTATTAATATCATTTTATGATTATTTTCAAATGATCCAACCATATTAATTGAATTTAAGTCTGGGGTCCCTGCCTCTTTAATTATTATGCCAATAGCTATTAAAAGGGACATATCCCCTATTTTGTTTACAGCCATGGCTTTATACGCACTTTGACATGCTAATAATCTTGTTGACCAGAAACTTATTAATAAGTATGAGCATACTCCTACTCCTTCTCACCCTATAAAAAGTTGAATTAAGTTTGGTGATGTTATTAAGACTAACATAAAAAAAGTAAATAAACTTAAGTAGCTCATAAACCTAGCTAAATGAGGGTCTTCTCCCATGTAAGAAAGACTATATATGTGAACTAAAGAAGACACTGATATGACTAACAGCATCATTACTGTTGTTATTTTATTTACGTTTATTTGTCATTCTAAGTTAATTACCCCTATTTTAATTCATTTTATTAATATTAGCTTATACGATATTTCATTTAAGCCTATAGTAAACACTAATATTGCTGTAAACCAACAAAATAACCATACTACTAAGATAAAATTTTCTACTCCTTTTTTACCTTTAAATCTTCCTCCACTTAAGCAGCTTATAAAGCTTATTATAGTTAATGTTATAATTATTGTTATCATTAGTTTTTTACGTTATAATTTATGATTCTTATACTAATCGAACCTCTATACTTATAAAATTGTATTATTAAAGTTATTATTATGGCACTTTCAATGGCTGCTAAAGTTAAAATATATAAACCATATATTTGCCCAAAAAAAGAGTTTTCTGTTGAGAATGATAATGCTATCAAAGCGGTTATAATTACTATTATTATTTCTATGTATAGTAGAAAAGACATAAAGTTATTCTTATTGGATATAATTCCTATTACACCCATAATTAACATGAAATTTTGTATTATGTATGCTAACATTATTCTTTATTTAAAATCACTCTAATTACTATTACTAACCCCAGTATTAATATCATTATCATTATTATTAATGGCAGGATTAGTTTATTATATAACTCTATTGCCACTAACTTTAGATATGAGTTTTCACTTAAAATTTTAAAATTACTTTTTAGTAATCAACTATTTGAAAAGTTTTTGCTGTTAAATAATGATACTAGTGAAATTATTACAGAGACTAAGTATAATAAACTAATTCTTTTGTCTTTTATTCTTTCTTCTTTTACTTCACTATTTATAAATAGTATACAAAAAGCAAATAAGATTACTATTGCACCTATGTATATTATTATTAAATATATTCCGAGAATTGATACACCTAAGCATATTAGACTTAAGCCTTGAAAAAATGTTATTATTACTAAGCTTATTAATAATTTTATAGTTGAAGGGGACTTCATGTTTAATGTTAAAATTATTAGGCTTAATATATTTAAGATTAAAAAAGTATTTATACTAGTATTCATTATATTATTGCAGTTGAAATGCCTATATTAAAGCTTATTACTATTGAATTCAACAATCAAAGTAAGCTTATACTTAGGGGCAGGTAGTTTTTTCATAGAAGACTCATTAATTGGTCATATCTAATTCTTGGGAAAGAAGTTCTTACTCATAAAAATATAAAACTAATTATTGCTCCTTTTATGCTAATTATTATTGGTGAGGTTATTGAGATTATATTTGACTGATTACTTAATATTTTAAAATTATATTCTCCCATAAATAATATTACAAAAATAAAGCTTGAAAATATTATGTGTGAATACTCAGCTAGAAAGAATAAAGCGAATGCCATAGATGAGTATTCCACGTTATAACCTGATACAAGCTCTGATTCTCCTTCTGATAAATCAAAAGGTGCTCTATTAGTTTCTGCTAACATAGATATTAAGTATATAAAAGCTATTGGTCATAAGCTTATAATTAAAAAATTAATTACACTTTGAACCTGATATATATAAGTTAAATTTAAGCTACCTGTAACTACTATTATAGCCATTAGAATTAAGCTTAAAGATACTTCATAACTAATCATTTGTGCTACTGCTCTTATTGAACCTAAAAAGGCATATTTAGAATTACTTGATCATCCACTAAGTAATACTCCAAATATTCCTACAGATAGAATAGCTAACATTAATAATAGACTATATGGATGCGCAATTAAAATTCCTTCTTTCACACCCCCTCAAGGAAATATAAATCATGGTACTAATCCCATTATTAACGTTAGCACCGGTGACACCATATATATCATTAGATTTATATGTGATGGTAGTACTATCTCTTTTGAAAATAATTTTACTCCATCTGCTAATGGTTGAAGAATACCATATAATCCTACTACGTTAGGACCTTTCCTTAATTGAGAATAACCTAAAATTTTTCTTTCTAATAATGTTAGGTAAGCTACTGATATTAGTATGGGGACCATTACTATTAAAGAGTTAATAATAAATATTATAATATTCATTTAGATCCATTCTAAACCTCCTTTTATTCATTCATAAATTAATCCTATTACTATAAATAACATAAAAATTTCTATTATTAATTGGCATGATAAGGGTATTATAGAAGAACAATAACTTCACGGAATTATATATATAATTTCTAGATCAAATATTAGGAAGATTATTCCAACCACAAAAAATTTAATACTGAAAGGGTAAGAAGGGTAATTTATTGTTTCAAATCCACACTCATAAGCTGAAACTTTATTCTTATAGGAATTTTTTTCTGTTAATATAAAACTTAAACCTATAATTACTAAGCTCAATATACAAGTAGCACTTAAAAAAAGTATTATTATATTTGCTTTCATTTATAGTATATTAATAATCAAACAAGGTATTACCCCTAGAATTATTACTGGTATTATTAACATCATTAAAGATATTAATTCTATTCTATTTATGTCTCTTCCATTCTTTAAGTAGACACTAAATGAACCTAGGAATATTCTTTCATAAAAGTAAAAGGAATATTTAAGACCTATAAAAGCTCCTATTGAGATAATAATAGCTGAAATTACACTTATACTTGATGCAGTTACTATTATAAGTAATTCACCTACAAAGTTTAGGGATATAGGAAATGCTATAGAACCTAATATTACTATAAAAGTAACTACATTTAATGCTGGCATTATTAAGCCTATTCCTTTATAGTATTTAATTATCCTAGAACCAAATCTATCATAAATTACCCCTACTATTATAAATAAAGCTGGTGATACTAGTCCATGGGCTATAAATATCATGAAACAACTTGAAATTCCTAACTCTGATATTTCACTAAATAAAGCATAGGTAGCGAAACCCATATGAGCAACACTTGAATAAGCTATTAATCTTTTCATATCACTTTGCCTTAATGTAGTTAAACCCCCATATATTATCGCAATTAAACTTAAAGTTTGAAGAATAGGACTAAAATAATAAAAACCATACGGAAATATTGGTAGTATGAAATAAATAAAACCATAACCTCCTAATTTTAATAAAATTCCAGCTAAAAGAATAGAGCCTACTAAAGGTGCTTCTACATGGGCTTGAGGTAGTCAGATATGAAAAGGTATTAAGGGGATTTTTACTCCCATAGCTAAAGCAAACCCAATAAAACCCCATTTCTGAATGTTCATTGGTAAGTTTACTGAGTACAAGTAATCTATTTTTAAAGAGCCCGATATAATATATACTTTTATTATTGCTATGAGCATTAATAAGCTACTTGATAAAGTAAAAAATAAAAGGTAATATGCTGCCCTTAGTTTTTCTAACCTTGATCCCCAAAGCAAAACTATTATAAATACAGGTATTAAGGTCGACTCAAATAAAATATAAAAAGTTAGTACGTTTTTAACTAAGAATACCATCACCAATATTAAATTTAATATCATCAATATTATTAAAAATAATTTTATATTATATTTTATTGAATTAATTGACATTATTACACAGGTAATCATTAGGTATATAGTTAAAATTATTAGGATCATTCCTAAGGTATTAGTATTATTTCCCCACATTATTTCTCATGTAGCTAAACTTAGCATTATTGTATAAATAAAAATATTATTTATCTTTAGGTTAAACATAAATATAAGTTAAAATGATACTAACCCCTAAAATATTACTTCATATTACTCATGGTTTATAAGATGTTATTCCTTTATTTTTACCAGTTATTTTTTCATGTAAAAAAATGTTACTTATTTTATTTTGTTTAAATAAATTTATTAGGGGTCTTGTGTAAGCAAAAGTAAACAATAGAGTTATAGCTATTATTACTGTTGCCACACTAATATTATTACTAATTATAAATTTTAGTGCAATAAACTTTCCTATGAAACCTGCTAAAGGAGGAATACCTGCCATACTTATTAATGCTATTAGTATACCAATATACAATAATAAAGTTTTTTTACTACTGTTTATTTTTTGATATAGTTTTCATATAGTGTTTCCTTTACTTTCTATTAGGTTTATTATTAACAAAATAAAACTTATGGCATAAATGAAAAAAAAGACCGATAAAACTTCTATGTTCTTAATACCTAAAGATTCGTTTACTTCTATTAAAGAGGTAATAATTAGTACCCAACCTATATTAGCCACTCCACTATAAGCTATGAAATTTTTTATGTTTATTTGATTCAACATAAAAATTGAGGCTATACATATCGACATAAATCCACTTATTAAAATAACTTTAGAATTTATATTAATATAAAATAATATTACTACTATCATAAACACTTTCCCCACTATTGATAAAAGTATTATTGATGAATAGGATAATCCTTTTATTACATTAGGAACTCACATTTGAAAAGGGAAAGCACCTAGTTTTACAGCTACACTAATTAGTATAATCACTGATATAATATATTCCATTTTATAATCTTTATTTTTTACCATTAAAAGAGCTACAATAAAAGATAAAAAAACTATAAATGAGATAAAAGCTACTGGAATATAATTAAGACCTCCCTCAACCGTTTTTATTTTTATATCTCTTTCACTTAAAATAAAACAAGACCCAAAAACTATAAAGGTCTGTATTTCTAGAATAAATATGATTCAACTTATATTGATTTTAGCTATAAGTAATGTGTATAATATAGTTAACATAGTTACTATAAATATAGTTTCTAAAATCTTAACAAGATTAATTTTTAGCCTTAAATTTTTTCAGTTTTCTGAGTAGAATCATACATTATAAGATAATAAAATTATAACTAAAAATATTATGGCAGGGGTATTTAAAAAGCTTATTATTAGCAGAAGGTTAAAAAAATAAAAGTTTATAAATAAATTAATTTATTTAATTTAATTAAGACTATTAATTTTCTTTAGCTTCATTGGCCCATATGATAAAGCTTTCTGTATTAACAGCAGTAATTTTTATAGGCATAAAAGCATGTAAAGCCCCACATATTTCACTACACATGCCGAAATAGTTACCTACTCTCTTTATAAAGAATCCGACATTATTTAAATGACCTGGTACTGCATCAGCTTTTACCCCAAAAGAATTAACTGTTCAAGAGTGAATTACATCGGCACTGGTAATTCCACATTTTATTTTTACCCCTACAGGAAGAAATAAATTCTGTTGGACTTCATATAATCTTTTTTGACCTATTAATAAGTCTTCGGTTGGAGTCATGTAACTACTAAATGAAATTCCTTCTTCAACTCCACCTAATTCATAATCTCAATACCATTGATGTCCTATGACTTTGAACTGAAGTAAAGGGTTTATATACTCATCTAAAAGATGTAGTAAACTTAGAGAAGGTATAGCTAATATACTAAGTATTGATATGGGAACCAATGTATATAAAAATTCTAAGTTTGAGTCTTCTTTATATTTCTTATTAAAAAACATTTTATTAGTAGATAAAAGTCTTACTAATCATCACACTGAAAATCCAAATACACCTGACATCAATACCATTACTAAGTGATAAAAACTAACTATAGCTTCTCCCTGAGTGGTTGCCATAGATTGAAATCCTAGTTGACCTTGTAGTGGAAATTCTTTTTTATCTTTGGTGACGTTTATAAAAGGAGAATGACTAAAGGTATGATGTCTAATAGGAGATTTTTGAATATGTTCTAAGCTTTTATAATGACCATATAGAGATGTTATATGATTAGCATTTGGTAAAAATATTATAGACCCATATATTAGAGAAGAAAATAAAGATACTTTTATTCATAGATTATTTTTTTTAATTAAGTTTATGTGGTATCATTCTGATTTATTATGCCCTAAGAATAAAACTTTATGGTAAGCTGTATGGTAGTAAATTCAAACAAAATATATAAGACTAGACAAACTAATTAATGCTCCTAAAGAACTTCATTTATGTCAGTACTCAAAATTTTTAGGGTAAGCTGGAATTCTTCTTGGCATACCTGCTAGACCCAAAAAATGCATTGGGAAAAAAGTCATGTTTGCCCCTATAAAAAACATTAGAAAATGAACCTTACCTAATTGATCACTTATGGTTCAACTTGATATTTTACCAAATCAATAATATCATCCTGTTAGACCCCCAAATACGGCTCCCATACTTAATACATAATGAAAATGTCCTGTAACAAAATAAGTATCATGTAATGATACATCTATTGCACCATTAGCTAAAACTACTCCTGTAATTCCTCCTGCTACAAACATAAATAAAAACCCATACCCGAAAACCATTGAAGAAGAAAAAAATTTTTTTCCTCCTGTTAAAGTAGCCATTCAGCTAAATACTTTAACTCCTGTTGGTATAGCTATTAGCATAGTAGCTGAGGTAAAATAACTTCTAGTCCCTACGTCCATACCTACAGTATACATATGATGAGCTCATACTACGAACCCTATTATACCTATAGCTACTATAGCCACAACCATTCCTATTTGACCAAAACACTGATCTTTACAACTAAAGAATCTAAAAGACTCACTAACCATACCAAAGGCAGGTAGTATTAAAACATACACTTCTGGATGTCCAAAAAATCAGAACAAGTGTTGATAAAGAATCACATCTCCCCCTCCAGCAGGATCAAAAAAAGCGGTGTTAAAGTTACGATCACAAAGAAGCATAGTTAAAGCCCCTGCTAAAACAGGTAAAGACACTAGTAATAGAATGCTAGCTACAGCTAGACACCAACAGAATAAAGGAATTTTAAATGGAGATACTTGAGCCCCACATCTTATACATGCTACTGTACACATAAAATTTATGGACCCAAGTAAGCTTCCTACTCCTGCCATATGCAAACTTAAAATAGCCAAATCTACACCTGGTGTTGAATGAGCTAATATACTACTTAAAGGAGGGTACATAGTTCATCCTGTTCCTACTCCTCCTTCTACATAAGAGCTAGATAATAATAATACTAGTGCTCAAGGTAGCATTCAAAAGCTTAGGTTATTTAACCTTGGAAAAGCCATATCAGGAGCTCCTAAAAGTAAAGGAACAAATCAATTACCAAATCCCCCAATTAAAGTAGGCATTATAAAGAAAAAAATCATTATCAAGGCGTGAGCAGTTACTATAACATTATAAAACTGAGTGTTTCCAAGGTTGATTTCTGAGCTACTTAATTCGTATCTTACCATGCCTGATAAAGAGGATCCTATTAAACAACTAAATAAGCCAAAAATTATGTAAAGAGTTCCTATATCTTTATGATTAGTACTTCATAATCATTTTTTACTACTTAAGTTTATTAAAAGCTTAAAATTTTATATAAAATTTTTTTTTACAATTAATTGATCTGAAAATTTAGATAGTATATTTTTTACAATTAGTAACATAATTATTATAATAATTATCGAAGGTAATCATAACACTATAAAAAGTTGTGGGATTTTAATGAAGTTCTTCTACTTCTTTTAAAAAGGTAGAAGTCAGCAGTGTTAATACATACCCTTGAATTACTGCTACGGCTAGTTCAAGGTTAGTTAGAATTACTAAGGCAATTTCAACCCCTAGAAATCCTGCAAAACTTATTGAACCCGATAAATTTTGACCAATCTCACCTAACCCAATAAATGAAACTTCAAGAATACCTAGAATTACATGTCCTGCTACAATGTTACCTGCTATACGTAACCCCATAGACAAGGGTCTTATTATGTAACTTAATATTTCAATTGGGACCATCAAAGGTGCTAATCATAAGGGGGTTCCTGTAGGTAAGAAAAGACTTAAAATTAAGGTTGAATCTACTGGGGCTAAGTCTTTAACAGCCAAACAAATATAATTATATACTCTTAATACTAGAGTTAAAACTCATATTATTAAGGATAAACCTATAGTCCCTGTAAATCATGTGGTTGCACATCAAACTCCATGAACCATACCACCTAAATTTATTAATACTAAACACATGAATAAATAGGCTAGGTAATTATAAATTTGATGAGTAAATGTTAAACTTCCTTTTTTATTTTTTTTTGAAGATAGTATTCCACTATGGGTTGATTTAAAGTGATTTACTATCACCCCATAAAAAAGCTCAGAAATAGTCTTTTTTAGAGGACTCAATAAGATACTAAACTTTACCCCTAAAATCATAACCACTACTAAACCAATTGACCCCATAGTTTTAATTAAAACTAACGGGTTAATTAGTCTTTTTACTTCAATTATTAGTCCATACCCTGTGTATCAGGATACTTGGTTAGATAAAGAATCCCATCCTCCTTGAGTACTAATTACTCCATTCGGCCCAGGTATTAAAAAATGATCAAAGATTGATTTAATTAATATAAGTATAATTATTGGTTTACAGATCATACAGGTAAAAATTATTTTTTTAATATTAGAGTATTAAACTGATAAATTTTTAAAAAGTTATAATTAATAAAGCATGTGTTGTAATACTTTCATAAAGGTCAGTCACTTCCCAACTAATCCTAGCCTCGAAATACTTATTTACTTTTTATCCATTATATTATTACTTTACACTTTAATTTAAAAATAAAGATTTTTCTTTATTGAAATAAGAACTTAACTCCTTATTACTAACTAGCAAATAAATTTGCTGTAATGCTTATACATTTTTCCCTGCTAACAAGCTATAACCTAACTCGATTAGCTTTTCACTGCTAAGGTCAAATTATTTCAGTATGTTGCAACATACACGAATTTAAACTAAAAATTTTATTTGATTTAACCTTAGATCGATAGATTTCGTGTTGACCTAAATGAAAAAAATTAGGCGTTTATCTTGTTAAATCCATTATACAAAAGGTAAAATTTTTTATTTGATATAATCACTATGTATAACTCGTTTTTATACATCGAGCTTAAAATTTCCCTCACGGTACTTTTTCTATAACTTTAATTTTTACATCTCAAATTCGAAGCTAAAGACTCAATATTTCGTTCGCCACTACTGCATTAAGTTCAGTTACTAAAAGGTTTTTTTTCTTTTTTTCTTTGGGTTTTTTCTAAGCCTAAATTTAGGCTATTTATTAAATTAAGTTTAATGAATAATGACATTATAATCTCTATATAAAAAAAGTTGAATTCTTATTTTGCCTTAAGAATTTGGTTCGTAATACTTTTCGGTATGATAGGTATTAATTAAATCCCCGTTACTTTCGTACTTGGGTAATTGAATTTTAAAGTATTTATAGTAGATAGAAACTGACCTGCATTACTACGGTCTGAACTCAAATCATGTAGGTTCTTAGGAGACGAACAGTCTCACCTTTAGTAGTTTCTTCTCCACTAGGATAACCTAATTCAACATCGAGGTGGTAAACAAAATTCCACATAACGTCTGCAGAATTTAATTACCCTGTTATCCCCGGAGTAGCTTTTATCTTATGTCGTCTTAAAATTCATTCAGGCGGGTCATTTTTTAGATTTTTATCTTTGTATAAAGCTATAGCTTACACCAATTAATTACAAAGTAAATTTAATAACTCCATGTTTTTTTTAACGTGCTGGCACCCCACCAAAACTACCTACCTAAATATACATATAACCATAGTAATTAAAATTAATTTAAAATAGTTTAATTTTAGGTTGTAGTTAAGCTTCACGGGGTCTTTTCGTCTTACTATATAAATTAGCTTTTTCACTAATAGATCTAATTCATATTTTTTAAGTTAAGACAGATTTGCGCTCGTTTATCCATTCAACTCTCCGCCAATTAAACGGTATCCGATTATGCTTACTTCGCGCCCTTTAGGATTAAGGCGGCTGTTTAACCTAATTTAAGAAAATAAATTCTTTTAGCTTTAGGCCACTGAGCAGGTAGCACCTTACAAAATTTAGTATGGCTATGTTTTTGGTAAACAGTCGACACTTATTTTGCCGAGTTCCTTAACTTAAAAGATTAATAAAATTATAACTTTCTTTCATTAGATTAACAATAAACATTAATAGCTATGGGCATATGTTTTATACTGATCTTATATGCCTATTCTTTGATTATCTTAGAAATTGCATTTATATGAATATTAAGTAATTTTTTTAGTAAAACTTACATTGTTTCTCTATAAAAAAAAATTTTTTTTCTTTAAAGGTAAAAAAAAAATTGG
>Ga0233444_10003926_pt1 | contig 14474 bp, 11 predicted proteins | sample SI_124_October20_6_FD_182792 | JGI IMG/M metagenome (GOLD analysis project Ga0233444, IMG submission 182792) | Seawater microbial communities from Saanich Inlet, British Columbia, Canada - SI_124_October2016_10_MG | ecosystem: Environmental > Aquatic > Marine > Inlet | place: Canada: British...
ACGACCGCAAGCAGGGGGAACAGTACCAGCAGGCCTGCTCCGGCGGCTACAACGTCAATGCATCGCTTCGCCGCATACTCCATGGGCGTCAGCGGCCCGCGCTGGACCTCCACACAGACGGAGTTTCCAAGCCCGTGAGAGGGGTGGTTGAATATCTCCGAGGCGGTGCCGACAGGGATCACGTTGACCGGGAACGGCAGTATCCGAAGCTTCGCGATCAGGCGGCGCAATTCGGTCCAGTGCTTCAGGTCGGCACCCACAATGATTTCTTCCACTTCGGACCCGCGGACACACTCGATCGCAGTTGAAATGACGTCCGCGCGACGACGACCGCCTCGTTCCGGAGGCGGCAGGGTAAAATGCCGCTCCAACCTGAAACCGAGACTCGTCAGGGTCTGCGCAAGGTCCGTTTCCGCGCGATGACCGCAATCGGTGATCAATACGATCCTGCGGCCGGAAAGCCGCCTGTTCGTCATACCTTTGGTCAGGATGCTCCGCCAAAAAATGCGAAGGACGGTCAGCGTGGTCAGGCCGAACGCCGCAAAGAGCAGGCTGGCGCCTCGCGAAACCTCGGTGCCAACCTTCAGCGCAAAGACCGTTCCGGCGAGCAGAAAGAACACGGCTATCCAAAGCAGGAAAATGGTGCGGAGCTGGTTGCGGAGGGCCAGCAAGGCTGCTGGCTTGTACATTCCGCGGCTGATCATCAGCGAAACGAAGAGGGCGGAGACAAGCGCGGCCGAACCGAAATACTGGACGATATCACCCGGCGTGCCGTAAGCCTGAATATGATAGATCACTCCAGCGAGCGTGCTCGCCGAAAAAATGACAGCAACATCAGCCGCAATGGAAATGAACTCGATAGAATCGTAACGGATGGGCCATTTTTGCGCCGAAACCGACTGCTCCGTCAGTTCGCTAACAACAGCACTATCAACTACGTTTATGTCACGCTTTACAAAATTCATTTGGTGGGTCCTCGGGAAGGGGACCGGCTCCGATTTATTTAATAAAATTAAATATGCCAGCGGCATTTAATTTAGCAAGAGAATAATATTTAATGATTTTGAGGTATGTCGCTGGATTAAATTCCCGTTAACCTTTGGCCACCTAAGCTGCGCCTGTCGCAGTTCCATTTTTGGCTGGGCGCTTTGCCATTTCTTGTCGCCATACATCTTCTGGCCGGGTTTTTGACGGGGTCCATCTTCCGCGTCAGAGCCTTGTTGGGCCTGGTAATCATCGTTCTGATCGAGTGCGTTGCCGCCGCGGCCATATCCGGCGTTCAGGCCGGGTTGTGGTCGTTGACGAGTTTGGTGGCTATCCAGATGGGATATCTTGGCGGGGTCTACGCTCGCAGCGTTCTTGAGAAGGTCGGCCTTCTCAGCGAACCGGAGACCCAGGTCAGGCGCACCCGGTAGCCACAACGACGGCCGCTTGCTGATTGATACCGGCAGCTAAAGGAACATCAAGCGCCCGTTGAGGGGAGTCATCGCAAGCCGGCGCGTATGACCGCGAGATAGACTGGGTCGATCTCCGAAATCGTGTGGTCGAGGAACGCCTTGCCTTCGACGGAGCTCGCTCTATAGGCGGTCGCAAGAGCTGGCTTGAGCGCAGGCGATTTGGTGACAATCACGCGGATGTCGCGTCTGATCATGTCTTGAATCTCGGGGTCTTGTATAGCACGGGGGCGAAGCGACGCCTTGATGCGGAGCGGAAACAGCGAGAGTTCACTTGGCGCTGTAAAGTATGACATTTTGAGCAAGGCGTTCGGTTGGTACTCCTGCCAGTTGTACCGATCGGCCATCGCAGCGAGCATCAGCCAGACGTCTCCGCGATGCGGCGAATACCTCAGCGCACGCTCAATATCCATCTTGCACTCTTTGCGGGCGTTCTCGTTGACCTCTGATGCAGTCGTCGGCTCTTTCCAAAGCAGATCCGAATGGGTAAATGCGGTTTCAGCCCACAAATCTCCCCGGAACATTGCGAGTGCTGCTGCTCGTCGTGCACCTTCATGCTCGTGATTGGCGATGCGGCTTGCCTGCGGATCGACCGGGAGATGGATGCGGTGCTGGTGATAATATTCAGCCAGAATGATCCAGGTTGCTTGCACGGCCAAGATGGAGGCGAACGCAAGTAGTCCAATGCGGAGTCCTCTATCCGCTTGGCTTCCCCGCATCTCCGAAGGGATTTTCACGCCCGAGGTTGCTTGATCCGAGTTGCTCCAGCTCTTGCTTTGCGCAAGGGCCAATCCGCAAACTACACTGATGAAAAGAGGTGTGACCAGGCCGAACGCGCCTGCGCTTGCGAACGAGGAGATAAGAATGGCAACGATGCAGCCGGCGCCAGCGCCGGCATAGAAGTAGTCGCGCCCGCGCGTCAGCGCGCGTTTGAAGAGCATCCATGCGCTGATCAATGCCAGAATAACGAGAGCCCAAAGAAATGGTCGACCCATCTCTACCGCGATTGCAGCAGCGGCAGTGGGCGCCGCATATGAATCTGCGTCCTTGGCATCGCGATATATCGGGGAAAGGACTCTAAAGGTGCCAGCGCCGGTTCCGGCCCATCTTGCATCAGCCAGAATCCGTTCGGCGGTCGGGGTCTGGGATGGGCCTGCGAGCGCAAGTGTTAGATCGGCATCCCTGGCTATCGGGTTAGCAGCAAAAAATCCGATCAGGCCAACGATGGCGGCCGCGACGATCCCCGATCGTCCCCACGGTCCAAGCCGCAATCGGCGGATCGCAGTCACGCTTATCAAGACGCCGCCGCCGCAAGCGGCGGCGAGAAGCAACGCGGAGTCCGGGGCGGTCATGATCGCTAGCAGACAGATCGCGAAGCTTGCTATCGAAAATGCAATTGCGTAGGCCGGTTGGCCGCTGGATTTCCGGCTCCTTACACGCTGCATTTCGTTGCTCTCGTAGGCCCGGATTGCCGTCGCGCACGACAGGATTGCGCCGATTACGGCGATGGTCGCCATTTGCGCGCGTTCGGCAATGAGGTCGAAACCGCTGGCGGGGAAGTAGCTCAAGCCAATCAAACCTGCGGCTATCAAGACCGCGGCCGTTGTCAGCAAAAAAAGAATGACTTCTGCGCGTTGCCGATCGAGCGCCGTTGCCGTGGTCACGACTGCAATGGCCAGCATCAGAGAGTACCGTGCGATGCAAAGCAGGGTGGCACCGATGTCCAGACTGACGGTGCCGAGAAACGGCTTTCCCAAAGCTGCCGATGCACTCATCCAGGCAGGGTGGGCTAGCCATTGGCTTGCAACCGGAACGACTTGAAACAACATCCAAACGCAGGGAAGCAACAAGAAGGGGGTTATCGGCTTCAAGAGCGTCGTGAGCCTGTGGGCATCACCCTTGTGTAAGGCAAGGGCGACCAGTGCGATTGCCGTGGCGGCGATCGCCAGAACAAAACCCTCCAGGAAGAGGCTGCCAACGATCGCGAGCACTGGGGTGATCACGATCAGCGAGATCAGAATTGTGAAGACAGCTATCACTGGCATCACCGCTATCATTGGCGGAATAGCAGCATGCCGAAAAAATCGAACTCCCACAAGTCACAGTCGGCGGCGACTTTTGACGTTTGAAATGGGCAAGTCGTCAGCTTGTTGGGAAATCAAGTCGCCAGACGTGAGATTCATGGCCACCCAGCGGGGTGGCGCATCCGAAGCCCTCAAGGATTGACGGGTGTCGGCGGATTGATGATCGTTGTTGGAGCAACCCCCCTGATCGCCGCCTTCAACGCATAGGCATTCGTTGCGTAGATGATCGGGTCGTTGGCGGTGGCCATAATCGTTCTCAGGAAATTCAGGAACTTCGTCGTTTCCACCGAAGCGGAATTCGACGTGTAGATCACGTCCTTGTTCCGAATGTCGAATGTCTGAGCCAGGAAGTATCCAGAAGGATCCCGGAAGTTCACGTTGTAAATGATCGGAATAATCGGGCCCTGAAATTTCGAGCAATCAACCCCAAGTCGCTCGGCGACCTCCCGCGTTTCACCGCGATAGAGAAATACTGAGGCCGGATCGGCAAGCGAATCGCTGAGGCCGCCATGTTTTCCGACGGCTTCTGCGAATGAAATCCGCCACGCATCGAACTTGTATTGTCCCTGCGTCCCGGCGGCGCCGAACGCGACGAAGGTCTGCGGCTGACTGTAAAGATAGATCGTATCGTTGGGAAGAACGAAGATATTGTTCGACGGCTCATAGACCAGCGCGCCGAATGGGACGCTTGCGCGGTGTCCCGCGCGTTCAAGTGTTACCCATGTGTCATAACCTTGCGTGCTGGGGCCGCCCGCTCGCGTGATTACATCCAGAACGCGTTCGCCTGAGGCGCTTGCAGGGAAACGCCCGGCGGAACGAACATCGCCCAGCACGCTGATCAGCGACGTCCGCTGATCGACAAGCGACACCACCGCCTGAGGCTCGATGGCGCGGTTGCTAAGGGCTGCGACGATCGCCTGCTGAACCTCGACGGGTGTCTTGTCCTTTGCGCGAATGGCCCCCGCGTAGGGCACTGAGATATTGCCGTTGTTATCGACCGCCTGGTTAGGAATCGTAACAAAATTACCCGGACGAACGCCGGCTTCGACGGGAATGAACAGGCCGCCCGCGGCAGCCTCAAAAATCGTCACGCTGACCGTATCGCCGATCCCGAAGCGAAATGCCTTGGGAGGAGTTCGGTTTGCGAATGCGCTGGACAGCCTTGGCGTAAATTGACCCAGAACCCGAACAACCTCCGGCGACAGCTTCACAAGCGCATAGGGAAGGCTTTCAGGCTCGCCCGCCTGGGACATGCGGATGTCCATGCTCTGCGGGCCGCTGGTGGGCATAATTGTGCAACCGCCGCAAGAAAGCGCGGCGACAACCATGCTGATCTTTCTGATTCTAGCCCACCGAGGCTTCGTGCCGGACAGAGTCAAATCCCCTGCGTTAGCGGTACCCAGCAACAGCTTGGCATTCCAGACCGATTCAGGCCAGTGCTTCATGGCCATCGCGGAGCGAGAAACCAAACCTTGTTGCCTGTCTGCCACACCCAGCTTGGACCGAATTTACTAATTAATTCGGGAGATTGGTGCGCCGGCCTCTGATTTAATGAGGACAATAACGCCGGTTACGCTGTGTAGCCGTACCGGGCAAAGTGCTTATTGCTGTAATAATCGTTGTGATAATTGTCGTAACGCCTCATGGCCTGCATGTCCGTCTTGTTGAGCACGGCGCCGATGAGGGCGGTATGCAGACTTGGGGCGGTATGGAGAGCGTGCTGCACGACATCTGTCTTCGTGCGTCCCCATTCAATTACCAAAACGAGGGAATCGATCAGCGGCGCTGTCGCTCGCACGTCAATAATCGGAGCCAGTGGTGGAAGATCGACCACGACATAATCGTAGGTCGCCCGCAGGTGATCGAACAACTGTTTGGTGGTTGCGGCCGAGAGCATCTCGCTGGTGTGGAATAGCGGCTGCTTTTTAACCGTCGGCAGGAAGGCGAGGTTCGTCTTGGGATCCTTGCAGATTGCTTGATCCAGCGGGCATTTGCCGGAAATCACCTCAATGAGCCCGACGCTTGCGTGAGGGGCTAGGCTGCGGGACAGCGACGGGTTTCTGAGATCGCAGTCGACGACGATAACGCGCGCGCCCGCATGGGCCATGAGTTGGGCCAAAGCGGCAGCGATCGTCGATTTGCCCTCATTCGGGAGTGAGGAAGTGATGCCAACGACCTTGTTGGATGAATTTGTCACATTCAGATCGATTGCCAGCTTGATCGAGCGAATTGACTCGGCAAAGCGGGATAACGGCATTTCGGACGCGGCCCAATACACCCCGGAATGGCGCACGATCATTCCCTGGTCAGATGCCCTGTCAGCGGGTTCACGTCGACTCTGCAATTGCTTGGGTTCGACATCCTTCAAGAGCGGCACCAGGGAAATGCAAGGCATATGCAACGTTGCCTCGACTTGTGCACTGGTGCGGAAAACCCGATCCAGCATGTCGCGAAGGAGCGCCAGCCCTGTTCCCAGAGCCAGGCCGCCGAGGAAACCAAATGCGAGAATGAGGGTCGTCTTGGGTTTGCTTTTAATTTCTGGTGGCGATGCGGGTGAAATTACTCGCGCTTCGGTAATGGGGAAGGACTCTTGCTGAACCGCCCCCATGTAACGCTGCAGAAAGCTCTCATAGAGGCTACGATAGCCTTTGGCGCTCGTCTCGAGCTCTCGCATGGTCGCTTCAGCTGAATTTGTCGTCCGGGATTGCGTTACTGCCTGCGTAAGCTGCTTTTCAATTTCCTCCTGCCGTTGCTTTGCCACCTCGTAGTCGCTCCTGGCGGTTTCGGAGAGCCGGCGCACCTCATCCAGAATGGACGTACGCAGATCCCGCATTCTGGTACGCAGGTTCACGACCGCCAGGTGATTGTGGCCGAAGCGGGCAGACCAGTCTGTCTCGCGTCTTGAAAGTTCCAGATATTGTTGTCGCAGATTGTTGATGATGGGGCTGCTCAATGCATCCGAAACTGAGGCATCAAGGCTGGCATTTGCGTTATTTGCTTCGTTCTGGCGAAGAATAATCTGAAATCTGTCCAGACGTGCCAGTGCGTCAGATGTCTGTGCGCGTGCGGCGACCAAGCGGCCATTCAGATCAGTCACCTGCTGTTCGTCCATCAGCCGTCCGCCAGCAGCTACGATGTTGTTCTGGACCTTGAAGGCATTGACGGCGCGTTCAGCCGTCAGCGCCTGTTGTCCCAATTCGCGTAGTCTATCCTGGAGCCAGGACGTGGCGGTGCGATTGGCCTCGAATTTGGCGTTAAGTTGATCGGCAATGTAGGTATTTGCGATTGCGTTGGCGACCTGGGCCGCGTGCTGAGGATTTCTGGAACTATAACTGATCTCGATTACATTGCTCACGCCGACCCGGAAGACCTTCAGGTTGCCCTGAAATGCAGCGACGAGGCCGTCCTTTGCTTCGGCGCTTGTTTTGTCGTGGCGCTTAGCCGGTTCAGCACCGGACGAGCCCCTGAAGATGCTGAGCAGCTTCTGCAGTGGTCGAACCGATGCATTGAAGTCGGGATCATCCGCAAGATTGATTTGATTGATCACGGAGGTCGCAATGGCCTTCGACTTAATGATTTCGATCTGGCTTTCCAGTTGAGCAACGTCGAGCGGGGATTCCGCCAGCATGGACTGTTGCTGAACGAACTGAGCCTTCGCACCTCCAAAGAGAACCTTGACCTGCGCTGTGTAGGTTGGCGGCGTTACACGCAGATAAATCAGACTGATGACGACCGCGAGTGCGGTGACAAACAGGATGAGTACATATTGTCTGCGTAAAAAACCCTGTGCGAAATTTATGAGATCGCCCGGGCCGCCTTGCCCCTCGCGGTCGCCCGCCAGCTCATTCTCTAGTGCGACGCGCGATCTTTCGCTTTGAAGCATTTGAAGCATCTAGGATGGTCCATTACCGCTGAGCTTCCGGCTGGCGGAGCGATTTTAATACTATCACGAGAGCGATCATTGCATTTAATCGAATTATATCCAATAATATAAATAAGCGATAGTGGAATTAATATTGTTTAAATTAACCATCGCAAGATTCGGCTGTGTTTTCGAGTGCGTGCGCGAGGCCTGACATGCAATTAAATGTTCGCCCGCTGCCGATCGCCGACGTGAAGCTGATAATGACTTCGCGAATGGCAGATGCCCGTGGCTACTTCTGCGAGGCTTATGTGCGATCGGACTTTGCCGCTCACGGTCTCGATCACGACTTCATGCAGGACAACGAATCGAGTTCCGATCGGGTCGGAACCGTGCGCGGTCTTCATTATCAAAAGCCGCCCTTTGCCCAAGCCAAGCTCGTTCGCGTGCTTCGCGGCAAGATCATTGATGTCGTGGTCGACATTCGGCCTTCATCGCCAAGCTTTGGAAAGCATCTGTCGGTTGAACTGAGCGCAACCGGTGGCGAGCAGCTTTTCGTGCCGCGCGGCTTCGCGCATGGCTTCTGCACCTTGGAGCCGAATACGGCCGTCCTCTACAAGGTCGATGCGGCCTATTCGCCGACGCACGACCACGGAATAAATTGGGCTGATCCTGGGCTGGCGATCAAATGGCCGGTTGCGCCCGAGGATGCGATCCTTTCGGACAAGGATCGGAAACTGCCCATGCTTCGCGATCTCTCTCCTGTGTTCGACTAACCCGACGGAGCATTTCGAATGCGCGTTATGGTGACCGGCGGATCAGGGTTCATAGGGTCGGCGGTGTGCCGTCGCTTGCTCCGTGTCCATGGCATGGCCGTTGTCAATGTCGACAAGCTGACATATGCGGCTAATCCGCGTTCGCTCGATGCCGTCTCCAGCGATCCGAACTATGCGTTCGAACGGGCGGACGTTTGCGACCGTGCCGTCCTCGATGCGATATTTTCCAAGTATAGTCCTATGGCGGTGGTGCATCTTGCAGCCGAAAGCCACGTCGATCGCTCGATCACCGGTGCGGCGGCTTTCATTAACACGAACGTCGTTGGAACATATCAACTGCTCGAGGCCGCGCGCCACTACTACGGTCGGCTAGCGCCGGATCGCCGCACCCAGTTTCGATTTGTGCACGTTTCCACGGATGAAGTTTATGGCTCGCTAGGAGGGGAGGGCCGATTTTTCGAAGACACGCCCTACCAGCCGAGTTCGCCGTATTCGGCCAGCAAGGCCGCCTCCGATCACCTCGCGCATGCATGGTTCAGGACCTACGGTCTTCCGGTGATGGTTTCGAACTGCTCCAATAATTACGGGCCTTATCAATTCCCGGAAAAGCTGATCCCGCTGGTTATCCTCAATGCGATCGAGGGCAAGCCGCTGCCGGTTTATGGGCAGGGGTCAAATGTTCGCGACTGGCTCTACGTCGACGATCATGCCGAAGGGCTCATCGCGCTTTTGCGGCGAGGGCGACCCGGAGAGAAGTATAATTTTGGCGGCGATTGCGAGCGAACCAATCTCTCTGTCGTAGAACTGATCTGCGATATTTTGGACCGCATCGTCCCCCGGCCGGACTTGAGACGATCACTGATCCGGTTTGTGACGGACCGACCGGGACACGATCAGCGCTATGCGATCGATGCATCCAAAGCGCACCGTGAGCTGGGATGGGCGCCGCAGAAAACCTTCGAAGATGGCATCAAACGAACCATCGATTGGTATCTCGAAAACCGTGCGTGGTGGGAACCTTCGCGCGCGAAGGTATACAAGGGAGAGCGCCTTGGCCTCGCGGAAGCCTAGTACTGCAGCAGTTGCCGACAGGTCCATTCTCGTCGCCGGGAAGAGTGGGCAACTGGCTCGCTGCCTGAGAGATGCGGCCACACAACGCAATGTTTGGCTGGCGACCGTTGGCCGCCCCGATCTTGATCTGGAAAGCAGCGCAGGCATCGATGACCTGGTTGCCGCAATTGCACCAACGGCAATTATCAATGCCGCTGCTTACACGGCAGTCGACCGAGCTGAGGCAGAGCCGGAATCCGCGTCCATGATCAATCGCGACGGCGCAGCTCGCCTTGCTTCTGCTGCGAAAAGGCGAGCAATCCCGTTCGTTCACATCTCGACCGACTACGTTTTCAGTGGCGACAAGCTATCGCCCTATCAAGAAGCAGATATCCCAGCGCCGCTGAATGCCTATGGCCGATCAAAGCGCGAAGGTGAAATCGCGGTGCTTGATGCATATCCGCGCGCGGTGGTGATACGGACTTCATGGCTTTACAGCCCGTACGGACACAATTTCGTGCGGACCATGCTTCGATTGTCCACCACGCGGACGAGTGTTCGGGTCGTCAATGATCAGCGGGGCACGCCGACGTCAGCGTCGGATCTGGCGAACGGTCTGCTGGATATTGTCCAGCAGCTCGATGTGGATCGTGGCGGCGATACAGCCGGCATCTATCACCTGGCCGGTCAGGGCGAGACCACATGGTATGGCTTTGCGGAGGCAATCTTCGCGAATCTTGCCCGTCGCGGTCAGCCTGTGCCCAGGCTTCAGGACATCACAACCGACGAATATCCGACCCCAGCCAGGCGCCCGCAAAATTCCTGCCTCGATTCCGGCAACGCAGGACGCGTCTTTGGTGTTCGCCTTGCGCCCTGGCAGGCCTCGCTCGAAAGATGCCTTGATCACCTCGCAATGCAAATGGAATCGCCCGCATGCTGAAGGGAATTGTTCTAGCGGGTGGCAGTGGAACGAGGCTTTATCCGATCACGCGTAGCGTAAGTAAGCAGTTGCTGCCGGTCTACGACAAGCCGATGATTTACTACCCGCTGTCGACCCTCATGCTTGCCGGCATTCGCAAGATTCTCATCATCACCACGCCGGAGGATCGCCACCAGTTCGAACGGTTGCTCGGCGACGGAAGTCAGTGGGGTCTTCGCCTTTGTTATGCCGAGCAATCAAAGCCGGCCGGACTGGCGGAGGCATTCATTATAGGAGCTGACTTCATTGGACGTGATCGCGTCGCGATGGTGCTTGGGGACAACATTTTCTTCGGCAGCGGGCTGGCCCGGATGTTGACCACAGCCGCCAAGCGGCAATCGGGCGCTACGGTCTTCGCTTATCACGTCCGCGACCCCGCGCGGTATGGTGTCGTGAACTTTGATGAAAATGGCAACCCGGTCGACATTGAAGAGAAGCCTGCGAATCCCCGTTCGAACTGGGCCGTGACCGGCCTTTATTTTTTCGACAACGACGTCGTGCGCTATGCGTCCGAGGTCAAACCGTCAGGGCGGGGCGAACTGGAGATCACGGATGTGCAATCACGCTATCTGGCGGCGGGGACGCTGCAGGTCGAACGCATGGGGCGCGGGTTCGCATGGCTCGACACCGGAACTTTCGAATCCCTCATTGATGCGGCGAGCTTCGTGCAAACGCTTGAAACCAGACAAGGCATGAAGGTCGCGTGCCTTGAGGAGATCGCATTCCGGCAAGGGTTCATCGATCGCGACCAGCTGATGAATCTGGCAAAGCCATTGGAGAAAAGCGGCTATGGCCGCTATTTAATTGATCTTGCAGAGTCTATTTGAAATGCAAGCAGGGTTTAACTGCCTAAATTTCAATATTCGGCACCGGCCGTCGTTTTCTCCTGCCTCCGGTGTAATCACCTTGTTGGTGCGGCATTCGGCGGCCTTCATTACAACTGGCTTTTCTTGCTATGAAGTGCATCCTTGACGAACATCGGCCGGATACCGAGAGTCGGACGAATGTGATGCACTCAAGCAAGCAGCCATCTCTCAATTCACCACTGGTGGATTTTGCTCTGAGCGGTCTTCAGAGATGCTGGATGCCAGAACATGGCCGATGGTCGCACATCTATCATCTGGATGGTCGCCCTCAACCAAATGAGTCCGTCCCCCACAGTGATGTATTCTACACCCTCAATGTGCTGCTCGGTCTCTCGCGACTGAAGGGCATCCCCGAGACTGTCGATGCACCGGCAATTTTCCAGCGGAACGTACTTCAACTAACGGGATTGCCCGTCCCCGTATACGCATACGGGATGGCGCTATGGACGGCAGCAGAACTGAAACTGGATATTCCCGCTGACGTTGCGCGGCACATCGAGTTATTGCTCTCGGACAAGAGAAATTGGAAAAATTTTAGAGCGCAGGATCTCGGGATGCTTCTGTCCGGAATCATCGCTCAGGCCAAGGCAGGTCATGAGCGATGGCTTCGACATGCGAACGCGCTCTTTGAATTCCTCGCCGAAAAATTCCACAGTCAATCCGGACTTTTTTTTGATACCCCGTCGGGGTTGCGTCGGCGATTTGCATCCTTCGCGAGCCAAACATATCTGACGCTTGCCTGTTATCAGTATGGCGAGTTTTATGGAGATCTCGGCGCAATCCGCATGGCTGTGGAGTGCACACGCAAGCTGATCAGATTGCAGGGGCCGCAAGGCGAGTGGCCCTGGTTCTTTGATGCGGAGCAGGGGCGGGTGCTTGATTTTTATGAAGTCTACTCCGTCCACCAGTATGGTATGGCACCCGCGTTCCTCGAGTGCGCGGAGCGTCATGATGTTCGTGAGGCGCGCGACGCCCTTATCAAGGGTTTTAACTGGGTGCTCGGCCGCAACCAGTTGCGGAAGCCGACGTTGTTGCCTGAGCTGCAACTATCCATTCGCTCGCATATTCGGAAAGGCGAACATCACACCAATAGACGGCGCATGTTGCGCGCCATTCAGAACGTCTGTTTGCCGCGAGTGGCGGGCTTGATCGATCCCGGCAATGTAGGGCTTCGTCTCGAATGCCGAAGTTACGAACTTGGTTGGATCCTTTGGTCTTTTGGCTGCCGATCCGATCTTTCTGAATTGACGCACAATCAGATATTTGTAGGCTCTGCATCCCAGGGCTGACAGTCAGGCTGGTTCGGCCGTGCGCTAGACCGATGTGTCACGATTCCAGACAATCGTTTGGCTTTCACCCATTAGACTGAGCATTTTTCGCGCGCGGTGAGTGCGGATCGCTACGAGGACCAAAATCGCCTTAATACGGGCGGTGGCGCCATGGATCCGATTGCTGCTAAAAACCTTCATGAAATCGAGGGTTGGCGAAGCCAGAACCGCCAGGGCGCGAGCGATCCATCGAATCTGCCATCCAGGTTTCTCTCGCGCTTTATTGAGGGCGTGCTGTATCTGACGGTCCCATTTCACACATAGCTCGTGCAATGTTCGGCGAGGTGGATGAAAGACGATCATCTCGGGGACGTATCGGAACTTGAATCCCGCACGACAGGCGCGCTGCCCCCAATCGACATCCTCCGCGACGTTGATATCGGCAAACGGGCCAATCTTTGCAAAATCAGAGCGCCTCACGACAAGGTTGCCTGTGCCGGAAAAGCCGTGCTGTTCAATGTACAGCTTGAAACGATATGCAAAGACGACTTCGTAGGCTTCGATTGCCGTTACGCGGCTTCCGTCGTCGTGCCAAATACGAACGTCACCCCCGAGAATAGTTCCATTTGGCGGTGATGGCAGAGCTTGCAAAGCACTTCGGAGCCAGTCGGCGTGCGCGCGACAGTCGGCATCGATAAACGCAAGAACTTCGCCTTTGGCATCCTGAATTCCTGCATTGCGCGCCGGACCAGGACCGGGCCGCGATTCATACAGCAAGCGTGCGCCGGGGTGACGCGCAACGATAGCACTTGGTGGAACGGTCGAGCCGTTATCAATCACAATGATTTCGTAGAGCGCATGATCCAGATGCTGTGCGTCGAGGCTGGAAAGGCAGGCCTCAAGCTCTGCAGCTTGATTGAGGTGAGGAATGATGACGGAAAGGAGCGACATATTTAACTTAAATCCATGGCGGGCCTCCTATGCCAGGCCGCTGAATTTGGCTGGGTAAGCCGCGGAGCCGCCCGACATTGCCCAGAGACTGAAACAGCTGGCAGAAATGGTGTGGTGCCGAGCTCCCTTCCAATCCTGTACCAAAAGGTGATTTTGATGCAGCGTTTTAAATAATAGAATTAAATCAAGATTTCTTGTAATTAAATATTTCGTGTTATATTGTGTCAGTTAATAACGACGAGGTCCAGAGTAGCGCGGTTTTTGTGGTCTGTATTAATTATTAATTTGCTCGTGCTTTTGAGGCGAGAAAATGCGGGAGAGTTTTCTAGGTTGCCCCATTGATATTCTCACGATGGCTGAGACCGTCGACCTTGCACGCGAGGCCATGCGTAATCGCAGCAGGTTGCAGCATGTCGCGCTAAATGTAGCCAAGCTCGTCAACACGCGCCGGGATCCTGTTCTGTCAAGCGATGTCGCCAGCAGCGATGTGGTGGGGATTGACGGGATGGGGATTGTCTGGGCTGCACGACTTGTCGGCCTGCCTGTGAAGGAACGAGTAGCCGGGATCGATCTGCTGATCGGGCTTCTTGCGGTGTGCGCCAAAGAGGGCTTCAAGCCGTACTTTCTTGGTGCGACACGTGAGACGCTACAGCGGTCAGCAGCGCAGCTGCATCAGCAGTATCCGGATCTCCGTTTTGCCGGGCTAAGAGACGGCTATTTTTCGCCGGAACAGGAGGCTGAGGTCGTCAGCGACATCCGGAACAGCGCTGCGGATTGCCTGTTTATCGGCATGCCTACACCTCGCAAGGAGCGCTTCCTTGCGGCACACCGTGACGATTTGAAAGTTCCGTTTATCATGGGAGTAGGTGGCTCCTTCGATGTTCTCGCCGGCCAGATCGCGCGCGCGCCAGTTCGCATGCAGGCGCTGGGGCTGGAATGGCTATATCGCGTCTATCAGGAGCCAGGGCGGATGTGGTGGCGATATGCGCGAACAAACACGCTGTTCGCCGCGATATTGTTGCGCGCGCTCGTTCAGCAACAGGTTCAGGTCATGCTCGGGCAGCGCAGTGCGCACTCGAACTCTACCCGACTACGGGGGTAGGGATGAGACACTTCTTCGTTGTGTTGGGGACGCGCCCGGAAGCGATCAAGCTCTTCCCGGTCATCAACCGCCTGAAGGCCGA
>Ga0233444_10003927_pt1 | contig 14472 bp, 10 predicted proteins | sample SI_124_October20_6_FD_182792 | JGI IMG/M metagenome (GOLD analysis project Ga0233444, IMG submission 182792) | Seawater microbial communities from Saanich Inlet, British Columbia, Canada - SI_124_October2016_10_MG | ecosystem: Environmental > Aquatic > Marine > Inlet | place: Canada: British...
TAAGCAGCTAGTGCGTAGTTGTCGTCGTTGGCAACTAATAGTTTGCGACTTTGGATTAACGAGATTGGTCACCATCTCGGCATGCACCGGAGGTTTTGTAACCGTCGTCGAATCCAAAACGCCCCCAAGTGGCGGGGATTCTAACACAGTCATAGCCATGTGCGACTGACTTGAGTCAAAACAATTTAACCGTCGAATTTGCACTTGGAATGCCCTAGAATCAGCGACTAATAAAAATAACCACAGGAATGCTGTAATGCAAAGAGGTGAGTTTTCTTCGCGGCTGGCTTTTATTTTCGCCGCCTCTGGCTCGGCCGTTGGGCTGGGGAATATCTGGGGCTTCCCCACCAATGCTGCCGAGAATGGCGGTGCTGCATTTCTGGTAATGTATCTTATTCTGGCATTTTTACTGGCCTATCCGGCCATGATGGCGGAGCTGATTATTGGTCGCCATACCCGGGCTAATATGGTGAGTGCCCTGCAATCTATCTCGCCGGGGCAAACGGCTAAAACCATTGGCAAGTGGACCGGTATTGGCGGTATGGTCACAGCGGCTCTGATTCTGAGCTTTTACAGCATTGTGGCCGGCTGGTTTATTGCTTTTATGGTAGAGCCGCTGACCTCGATTATGGGCCTGAATGCTCTAGGTAGCTGGCTAACGGAGTTTGGCCTGGTGCGCAATATTGGCTTTGCTGCCTTCTTTATACTATTAACTGTGTTAATTATCAGTGCTGGCGTTGTGCAAGGTATTGAGAAATGGTCCAGTCGCTTGATGCCCTCCTTATTTGTATTGATGGGTGCGCTGATCATCTATGTGCTGACCCAAGAGGGTGCCATGGAGGGGCTCAAGCATTATCTGGTGCCAGACTTTTCTCAGATCACCAATCCCAAGTTAATTGTCAGCGCCATGGGCCAGGCATTTTTCTCTATGTCTCTGGGTGTGGGAACCATGCTGGTGTATGGCTCTTATATTCGGGCTGATGAAAACTTACCTGTGGTGGGCGCCCTGGTGACACTCACAGACACCTCTGTTGCCTTTTTAGCTGGCCTGCTAGTGCTACCGGCTATTTTTGTGGCGCAGAATCTGGGTGTGACTATTTATGCCGAGAGCGGCAATTTAATTGCCGGACCGGATCTGATTTTTCAGGTGTTGCCGGCTCTATTTGATGGCATGGGTGCTGCGGGTTTACTGGTCGGTTTGGCTTTCTTTGTGCTGATGTCGATCGCGGCGGTTACCTCCTCTATCTCTATGCTTGAGGTGCCTGTGTCCTATGCGGTGGAGGCTCATCAGGTTAGTCGTATCAAGGCAACCTGGCTGGTAGGCCTGGCTATTTTTGCTGTCAGTGCCACTATTTGCTTTAACTTTGAGTCGTTGTTTGGCTTTGTGATTACTCTCACCACTGAGCGTGCCCAGCCACTTCTCAGCATGATGCTGTGTATTTTTGCCGGTTGGATTTTCTACCGTAATAGTATTCTGGAGGAGCTAAAAAGTGGCAGCCCGGATGTTGAGCAGGGGTTGTTTTGGAAGATCTGGCCTGTGTATGTGAAGTTCTTTTGTCCGGCGTTGATTCTAATGACATTTGCGCAGGGGTTTTCTTAAAGCAATCTGCTGTTCTTGGAAAACTGGCTGCGTAAAAATTCCATCTGATCTCCCCGTATGCGGCGGCTATTCAGCAGTGCTAAATACTCTGCATTATTAGGCTTAAACGGCAGTGCCACCAGTTCCATGCCCGCTTCTTCCGGAGTCCGGTTGGCTTTGTGCTGGTTGCATCGACGGCAGGCGGCTACTACATTTTCCCAGCGATCGGCGCCTGCTCTTGAGACTGGCTGTATATGATCTCTGGTCAGCTGGATGCTGGAAAACTCTCGAGCGCAGTACATGCAGATATGGCCGTCGCGAGCAAATAAGGTAGGGTTATTTAAGGGGTAGTTGGAGCGCGGCCTAGCCAGCTGTTCGCCGCCACAGGCAATAATACTGGGTAACTCCACTACCGATCTTTCGCCAGTCAGGCGACAGATTCCACCATGCACCTTTCTCACTGTATCGCCGAGGGTCCAAACCACTAGGTCCCGAGCATAGATACAGACCGCCTCTTCCCAGTTAAGCCAGTCGATGGGTTGCCCCGCTAGGTTAAGCCGCAATATTCTTGTCTGCACTGAATTTTAGCTCCTCTAAAAACAAAAAAACCCCATCGCGCTATACGACAGGGTTTTAAATATATGATGGCCGGACTGGCAGCTGACAGCAGGGGCCAGTGAATCTAGCCACACCACTGGGGCTCTGCGCCGCTCTGTTGTGCTGGTCAGTCTGTGTTGATCTCTGAAGACTCAGTCCTCCTAATCCTCTGTACTGTCTATTTTGCTGGCTGCTCAAGCAACGGTAACAACCTTAGCTGTTGATTTTGAACAGACTAAGTCAGCCTGTCAAACCTGCCTGGCTGTTTTACATACTGCTGTTAATAATAAGACGACCGGCAGCGCTTAGGGCACAATTTATCTCTGTCTTAACAATTGACCCATTTGCCTATGTTGGTTAGGGTGGTGGGTCAGTTTTACCGTCTTTTTACCGTGGGTTTTTATTGTGGCAACAGAAAAAAAAGCAGTGGATTTTGAGCAGCAACTGGAAAATCTAGAGGCATTGGTTGAGTCACTAGAGAGCGGCAGTCTAAGCCTTGAAGATTCGCTAAAGTCCTTTGAACAGGGCATTAAAGTAGCTCGAGAATGTCAGACTGCCCTAAAGCAGGCAGAGCAGAAAGTTGAGCTGTTAACCCGCCAGGGCGACGAGCTGGTCAGCCAGCCTTTTGAGGCGGACGACTAGGGCGCTGTATGCCAAATAATCTTAAACAGCTGCTGGCCAGCTATGGCGAGCAGGTTGACAGTCAACTAGAGCAAATACTGCCTGTTGCCAATGGTCCGGCAGAGGCCCTTTTTGCGGCCATGCGCTACTCTGTATTTAATGGCGGAAAACGCCTGCGCCCGGCGCTGTGTTTTGCTGCAGCTGAGGCTGTTGCCGCAAGTGATGACAACACCGCCAGAGTGGCAGCTGCACTGGAAATGATCCATGCCTATTCGCTGATTCACGATGACCTGCCCGCTATGGACAACGATGATCTGCGCCGCGGCAAACCCACCTGCCATATTCAGTTTGATGAGGCCACGGCAATTTTGGCCGGCGATGGTTTGCAGTCGCTGGCATTTCAGCAGCTGACCGAACTTAGGAATATTTCTGCTGAGCTAGTGGTGAAATTACTGTCTATGTTGGCTACCTACAGTGGCTGCAGTGGCATGGTGACCGGGCAGGCCATAGACCTGGCAGCAACAGGCCAGAGCCTAAACCTTGAGCAGTTAAAAACTATGCACAGGCATAAAACTGGCGCCCTGATAGAGGCCTCGGTATTAATGGGCGCCATAACAACAGCCAAGGCCAGCGAGCAGCAGTTAGCTGTGTTAAAGAAATTTGCCGGCGATATTGGGCTGGCCTTTCAGATTCAGGACGATATTATCGATGTCGAGAGCTCGACAGAGCAGCTGGGCAAACAACAGGGATCCGATGCACTAAATCAAAAATCCACCTATACCTCTATTATGGGGCTGGAAGAAGCACGCACCGAGGCAGCCAGCCTGTATCAGCAGAGCATGGCCAGCCTGGATCTGTTTGGCGAGCGCGCCGACTCGCTGCGACAGCTAGCCAGTTTTATTGTTAATCGGGCTTATTAACCGGGTTAATTGGTGTAATATCCCCTTTCAATAAAAGATACAGTTGCTATGTCAGAAACATTTACAGAAATTCCTCTCAGCCGACCAGATACGCCGCTATTGGATCGCGTTAACGCGCCCGCAGATCTGCGTCATTTTGGAGAGGATGAGCTGCTGCAGCTAACTGATGAACTGCGCGCCTTTATGTTGTTCTGTGTGGGCAAGACCGGTGGTCACTTTGGTGCTGGGCTGGGTGTGGCCGAGTTGACCGTTGCCCTGCACTATGTTTTTGATACCCCCAATGACCGCCTGGTGTGGGATGTGGGCCATCAGACCTATCCCCACAAAATATTGACCGGCCGCCGCGAGCAGATGCTGAGTATCCGCCAGAAAGACGGCCTTTCTGGTTTTCCCAAGCGCTCGGAAAGTGAGTACGACACCTTTGGCGTTGGCCATTCAAGCACCTCCATCAGTGCGGCTCTGGGCATGGCTATGGCCTCACATCAACTGGGTGAAGAGCGTCGAACCGTTGCTGTAATGGGTGATGGCGCCATGACTGCTGGCATGGCCTTTGAGGCTATTAATCACGCGGCCCATGTGGATAAAAATCTGCTGGTAGTTCTCAACGACAATCAGATGTCGATCTCACGCAACTCTGGTGGCCTATCCACCTATTTTGCCAAGCTCTGGTCGAGCAAGTTCTACACCAATCTCCGCGAGAGCGGCAAAAAAGCACTGCGATCTCTGCCCCATGCCAAGAACTTCGTACGCCGCACCGAAGAATATATGAAGAGCATGGTGTCGCCGGCTACCATTTTTGAGGAGCTGGGGTTTTACTATATTGGCCTGATCGATGGTCACGACCTGCCCATGCTGGTGGAGATCTTAAATAAAATTAAAGATATAGACGGGCCTGTGCTGCTGCATATTATTACCCACAAGGGCAAGGGCTTTGCGCCGGCAGAAAACGACCCAGTTGGCTACCATGCCCTGAATAAAATTGAGCCCAAACCGCCAGTGCAAACTGCGGTCTCTCAGGCCAGCAATCAAACCAAACCGGCCAAACCCAAGTACCAAAAGGTGTTTGGTGACTGGCTCTGCGATATGGCAGAAAAAGACCAGCGGCTGGTGGGTATTACCCCTGCTATGTGCGATGGCTCTGGAATGAATGATTTTGCTGAGCGCTTCCCGGATCGCTTTGAAGATGTGGCTATTGCCGAACAGCATGCGGTCACTCTCGCGGCTGGTATGGCCTGCGAAGGAGCCAAGCCAGTGGTGGCTATTTATTCCACCTTTTTACAGCGCGGCTACGACCAGCTGGTGCACGATGTGGCTCTGCAAAACCTGGATGTGCTGTTTGCCCTTGATCGCGCTGGTATGGTGGGCGAAGACGGTGCCACCCATGCGGGTGCCTATGATATTAGCTATCTGCGCTGCATTCCCAATATGCTGGTGATAACACCCTCCGATGAGAACGAGACCCGCCAGCTTCTGTATACCGGCTTTATCCATCAGGGTCCTGCCGCCGTCAGATACCCCCGGGGTACTGGCCCTGGCGCAGTGATTGAAAAAACCATGACTGCATTGCCTCTGGGCAAAGGGGTTATGCGTCGCAGCGGTGCTCAGGTGGCAATACTTAATTTTGGTACCAGATTGGCCGATGCGTTGACTGTGGCCGACAGCCTAAATGCCAGCGTTGCTGATATGCGTTTTGTAAAACCCATAGACGAAGAATTAATCAATCAGCTGGCCGCTGATCACCAGCTGCTGGTCACTGTGGAAGAAAATAGCATTGCCGGTGGCGCCGGCGCCGCTGTCAGTGAATATCTAGCTCAGCAGGGCATTGTCATGCCAGTGCTGCATCTGGGTCTGCCCGACCAATTTATTGATCATGGCAGCCATCCGCAGCAACTGGCCGCTACTGGTCTTGACAGTGCTGGGATGCTGCAGGCCATTGAGCAGCGACTGGCTTTACTTCAACTGCCAAGCCGTGCCGTTAAATAAAAATTAGAGCAATAAGAGGCCTTAAGATGAAATTTTATGATTGCGCCACAGCCCCCAGTCCAAGACGTGTCCGCATACTTATGGCTGAGAAAGGCATTGAGATAGAGACCGTTCAGGTCGATCTAATGAACGGCGAGCAGATGTCGGAGGCGTTTCGCAAAATTAACCCTCTGGGCGAGGTGCCGGTTCTCGAGTTAGACGACGGCACCAGTCTCACCCAGGTTATGGCTATCTGTCGCTACCTTGAAGAAATTTATCCAGATATACCATTGTTTGGCCGCGATCCTGTGGAGCGTGCCAGGGTAGATTCTATCAATGACCAGCTGCAGGCCAATGGTATGGTTGCAGTGATGGAAGCGTTTAGAAATGCGACGCCGGGCTTTGTTAATCGAGCCATGCCAGGCCCCCATAACTATGAGCAAATTCCCGCTCTATCTGAGCGCGGCAAGCTGCGACTAGATAATTTTTTCTCTGACCTTGAAGCCCATCTGGCGAACAATCAATATATGGTGGACGACTATTTCTCGGTCGCCGATATTACCGCCTTCGCCGCAGTCGAATTTGCCCGCTGGGTTAAGAAGAGCGTGCCCGAGGAATACAGCAATCTGCTGCGCTGGTATCAGCAGGTTAAGCAGCGCCCAAGCACAGCAGCCTAGGCGCTCTATTTCACTCCGCTAACTGCCTACTGGCTGCCCTTGGTCAGGGTAAATGCCTGAGGCGCCGCCATCAGCGTATGTCCATCGCTGAAACTCACCGCTAGTTCCTGATTGGTGAAGTTATAGACCACATAGCTGGTCACCCCATCTTTTACAAAGGCCAGTGCCCCCGGATAATCCGAGGTCAGAGCGCCTGTACCTGTCTGTAACTGCCCCAGGGCACTGAAGGTGTGTATCCAGTGGTAGGTGTGGGCTTTAGTTTCACCTGCCTCTGGGGTGTAGCTTGCCGCGCTGTTGTAATCTGCGATGGCCGCATCCGCATCCACCATAGCCCAGAGGTTCCACCAGAGATCCCGCCACTGATCATCCACCAGACCAGATGGCTTGTTGTTGGATGACTCGCTGAGCCCCAGTGCCACATAGTCTTCCATATAGTCCGCATACTGACTCACATGCAGTATCAATGGACTTGAGGGCAGCCCCTGAATACCCAAAATATGCGCATAGGCAGCACTAAACCAGGTGGAGAACACGGCACCATCGCCCCAGATAATCGAGGTGGTGATTTTGTTGTAGCTGGCCGGAAAGTTGTCGGCGTCGGCACTGACATTGTTGTAGCCATCAATATTATTCCAGTACTCCCAATAGGCCGCAGAGGTGGAGGCGTGCAGATACATGCCTTTTTCCACCAGTGCATTATTACCCGTGGTCAGCCCGTACAAAATAATGGCTCCATAGGCAGTAGCGGCCTCAGAGGTAGATTCATTGTTGTTGCCGCGGGTGAAGTTAACTCGTCCGTCAGCCCAGGAGAAACCATTGGCCGGGTCAAAGTTGCGCATTGCCGGGAATAACTCGTCATTGTCGTCTGCGGCATAATCGCGGATCAGCAATTCAATCATGGGGCCGAACTGATCATCACCACACCAGGCTGCATCCACTCGGCAGATTTCCGCTGCGGCGCGCACAAAGTAGCCATAGTGGAAATGATGGTCGGCAAGGCGTTGATGAGAGCCAAATGATTCCTCAAAGCCCAGCAAGGTATTCCAGGTTGAGTCGTAGGAAAAATATTTATTGCTGTCCAGCGCGCCTGAGGTATCAGCGGTAAACCAGTCGGCTAGCTCAGCCTTCAGCCAGTCAATCAACATGGTCTGTTCTGCATCCATACCTATGGAGTCAGCAATAGCGGCCAACTCTGCTACCTTGCCGTAATTCTTGCCCGCCCAGTAAGTATCTGTGCGTTTATTCCAGGCAGCTGATCCCTGATCAATAAACTCAGTGACCAGATTTTCTAATGTTGCCTGATCAAATGTGTCAGCAATAGAGGGCATGGTTGGCAGCACACCCACAAAGGGCAGAGCATAATTAAAGCTGTCAGTCTGACTAAATTTGATCATGCCTCTGGCGCTGCGTACCTTGTAGTCGGAGGCTTGCTGGGAGCTGTTTTTCCAGTGCAGCGGCAACATACCCACCACAGTGTCCACCGCTGAACCCTGAGCATTGAGGTAGCTGTGAGTAACAGTGACCTGATTGTTGCTACGGTCAACGCTGTAATCAATATTTACAGCGGCAACCAGATTGCGCGCCCGGGCCTCAAAGAAACTAATCATTGCACTGCTGGCGTTACCTGCACCTGTGGCAGGTAGATAGGCCAGGGTAAATTCTTTGGCCTCATTGCTGACTGTGATTTCATTGCTGCTGCTATTGGCGAAGCTGGTGCTGCCCTCTCCGGTGATCAGGAAGTTATTGAGATTGCCCGCCACGCTGGTCCAGACACCCAGACTATTGCCCTGGTTGTAGAAAATACCTTTCTCGCCACCGTCTTCGCGCAGAGTGCGCAATACCAGGTCACCCTTATAGGCCTTAAAGTAAGCATAGGGGGAGCCATGCACAAAGGTGGCTTCCATAATGTCGGCGTCGCCAGCCTTCCACATAACGGTGACCGAGCCATCACTGTGGTCCTTGAGATAGGCATTTAAGTTACTGTGATCTGTGTTGCCCACAGCAATACCGTCATATACCTCCACAAAGGGATCTGGAATCTGATACATAAAGCCGTCGCTGTATGGCCCTAGACCGCCCGGAATACTTAGCAGCCGCACACCTTTCTCGGTGACGCGCGCGATAAACGGGTCTGGCGTGATATAGGCGGCCTGGTCTGCATTGCCGGTTTGCATCTCACCTAGGAAGGGGATTGAGCCCCACCATTTATGGGTAGGCGTAGGTTTTTCCTGCGCCGGGCCAGTCAACTGAGGCGACAGTGGCGTTGGCGTACCCTGGGGGATATTGGTATCTGTATTGCAGCCGTCAATACCAGGCTCTACTACACCAGCATTGTAAATCCAGTTGCCAAAATCATAGACACAGCGATAGCTATTGGGGTTGATGCCATCGGCCACATTACCCGCGCCATAGGCGGTCACAGAGTATGAGCTGGGGTTTTGGGGGTCTACACCACTGCCTACTGCGGGCTGCTCAGCGCCGTCGGCCAGGCCAGAAAAACGTACATTATCGATTAAATACTGAACACCCGGGCTAGTGCCAAATGCCGGGAAAAACACCAGTGGTGCAGTCACGCTGGCCAAGTTTAGGTCGCCGCTGGCGGTGAGGGCCGACATAGGAATGCTGATCGATTCCCAGTTTCCGTTGGCGACAATCTGTGACAGCGCAATTTCACCTGAGGTGCGGTCTGGAGTGGTTTCTAACTTGATATAAAAGCCGGCAGACAGGCCATCGGCCCCTTTATTGACCACTTTGATATCAAACTTTAGCGACCCATTGCTATAGTCGCTCAGATCCACCGCCGAACCTGGGCCCACCACTATGCCCGCATGTCCGGCGCTGTCGGTATAACTGACTTGCAGCACATCGCCTTTGTCAGAGTCCGAAACAGTCTGCCAATCAATACTTTTGCAGTCCTCTGTGCCAGCCTGCTCGTCTGTGCAGTCACCGTACGAATTGAGCTCATCAAAGGCTGAAAACTTCAGGTTACCACCCCAGATATCGGCAACTACAGCATCGACCAGAATAGGGGTATCGCCCTCAGCAATAACACTGGTCTCTCCATCAGTCTCTCCGCCAGCATTATTGTTAGGCGTTACCTGAGAGAGATATATCTGGTTATCAGAGAAAAGACTGTCCAGGCTGGTCTCAGCAGCAAACTGGATTAGACTGGTTACTGACTCAACCAGATCAGCCACTGACGCCAGCAACTGGGTCTGAGTGGTCTGAATAAACTCAATGGCGGCTGCGGAGGTGGGGTCTACGGTCTCGCCGCCTAGCAGTTCATTGATATCCGCCATAGTATCGGCCACAGCTGCAACTAGCAGCACCGACAGCGAGTCCAAATCTGGCAGCGATCTATTGATAATCTCAATCAGCTGGCTTGTGGATTCAAGATTTATAGTCCCAGTGCTGCTAATCTGCGTCGCGATGGCTGCGGCTGCATCTTCGGCTAGGCTCGGCAGCTCTGCTGCCAATCGATCTTCATCAAGGGTCTGGATGGTAGTCATCACCAGCGCTATCTGCTGGTTGAGGCGCTGCAGTCGCAGGCCATTATCATTCTTAGCCTCGGCCAGGGCCCAAATATCCATGGCCAGAAACTCATCTACTGTGCCTTCAATGCCCAGCGCGGTTAAAATTGCTGCCTTGGCTTGATCGCTGTCTGCCCCCGCAATCACCGAACTGATCGGCGAGATAACTGCCGTACTGGCCAGATCTGCAGGCAGATCTGCTATCAGTGCCAGCTGGCTGAGCACAGTATTAGTGCTGATATCTGTGCCACCCAGGGCTACCAGACGAGCAAGGCCCTGGTCCACAGGTTCGGGCAGCATAAAATAGCCCTGACTATCGGTCTGGGCTGTGGGCTCATCTGAGTCGGCCTGCAGATTATTATTGAGGTCAATAAACACCTTACTATCTGAGAGGGGGCCATCGACAACACGCCCCTCCACCGCATTGGTCACTGTCACCACCATGCTCTGGCTATCTGTGGCTCCCTGGCTATCGGCCAGTTGCACTGTGAGTTGGTAGCTGTTGTTGGCGCCTGTATCAGTGGGCGCTTCGAAATCTGGCACGGCAATAAAACTAATACTGCCAGTAGAGGAAATCTCGAACAGCGCCCTGTCATCCCCGCCCGACAGGCTGTAACTCAGGCTGCTATTCTCAGGATCTGAACCACTGGCCGTAGCTATATCCCTGGTCCCCTCGAGTACGGAGACCTCTGCATCAACCACCAGAGCTGGAGGCTGATTGGTTGCCACTGGTGGTGATACTGGTGAGCTGCTTCCGCCGCCGCCTCCTCCACAGGCTGATAATAGCGACAGGCAGGCGGCAAGAGAAATCAGGTGTGTGACAGTGCGCATAGGGAGTTTCCGTCTGATGTAATTGTTGTTTTTACGAATGCGCTGAGTTAATCGCATTTTGAGGAGGTTAGCTACCGAAAATCGATAAAACAACAGGATCCGCGTGGTCAAAGGGGTATTCTATTCGGTATTGATTAGAATAAAAAAGGCTGCACCAGCGGTATCACAGAGGAAGTTTCTCATGGTGATTGGCGTATCAATCTTAGCCGTGGCACTGTCGTTATCGTGATCGGAATCATCGATACGGGCACAGGTCACGTCGTAGCCAGTCACCGCAGAGTTATGGATAGCTGCGGTGACCGAACCGCGCAGACGCATACCAAACTCACCGGCGCTGTTAGCCGCGTCGCCACCGATAATGGTTACGTTGGCAATGACACCAGCAGTCTCCGGAGTGTAGTCTTCGTCAGCAAGGCTGCTAAAGGTAATTGGCTGCGCAGCTGTACCTATGGCTTCCAGCTTGGAGCCACGAGCTACCAACAGCACACCATCAGCAGCGCCGCGAACATCGGTACCTGGTTCAATTGTTAGAGTTACACCCTGGCTAACAATTAGATCCATCTCTGCCTGAGAGGAAATCTCTTTGTTGCCTGAACCGACCTGAACTATACCGCTCAATATTTTCCGTTCCCCTGGTTGGGTTGAAAACACCTAGGGTAACTACCTCTTCAAAAGTAGGCTCGGGAATAATCGCCATCCTGTCAGAGGCAGGACGTTTCTTAATCAGCTTAAAGCCAGCGTAAACACCCAGGTCAGCGAAGACTCGTGCTGAACTTGGGGCTGGCACCAAGATCTGTCTGAAGATCTTCAATAAGGAAAAATTAACAGGCTAAAATTACGCTGGTATGAATTATTTATGACGGTAATGTGACAGAGAATACTGATCCCTGGGCAAGCGGTTATCAGGTATAAAAAAAGGAGGCCAGAGCCTCCTTTTTTTATATTGTGAGCAACGAATAATCACTACTGGTGACGAATATCTTTTCCTTTTACAACAAAGACAATCTGCTCACAGAGATTTTTCGCATGGTCGCCAATTCGCTCAAGGGAGCGAATAACCCACAGCACATTGATCACTCGGCTAATGCTTCTTGGGTCTTCCATCATATAGGTAACCAGCTCGCGCAATGCAGTTTTGTACTCGAGGTCGATCTGCTTATCTTCCTCCAGTGTTCGCATAGCTGCGTCCACGTCAAAGCGAGCAAAGGCATCCAGTGCATTGGCAAGCATGCGCGTCACTGAGGCACCCATATGGCGCACTTCAGTGTAGCCCTCAGCCGAGCCACTCTGCTCTGCAAGAATAACTGCGTGATTGGCAATTTTTTTGGCTTCGTCTCCAATGCGCTCCAGATCATTGACCGCCTTGGTCACCATCATCACCAGTCGCAAATCACTGGCAGCCGGTTGGCGGCGCGCGATAATTAAGATGCAGGCTTCGTCTATATCCACCTCCATGCTGTCGATACTTTGATCTCCAGAGATGACCTCCTCGGCCAGTTTACTGTCAGCATCAGTGACTGCCTTGACAGCATTCTGTAGCTGCTGCTCAACTTTGCCGCCCATCTCCATCAACCGAGTGCGAATCTCTTCGAGCTCCTCGTCGAACTGCTTCATAATGTGATTTTCGAATGACATCTTCGCCATATTATTCTCCATTTAGCCTAGTAATTTAGGCTACTCTTAAAGTCTTAACCAAATCGACCTGTGATATAGGCTTCAGTCAACTGATGCTCTGGCATGGTAAATACTTGCTCTGTAGGGTTTACCTCAATCAGCTTGCCAAGGTGGAAGTAAGCCGTGCGGTGCGATACTCGTGCGGCCTGCTGCATACTATGAGTCACAATAGCAATGGTGAAGTTCTCGCTGAGCTCTTCGATCAGCTCTTCAATTTTTGCCGTGGCAATGGGGTCTAGCGCTGAGCAGGGCTCATCCATCAAAATAACTTCTGGGCTAACCGCGATAGCTCTGGCAATACAGAGCCTTTGCTGCTGACCACCAGACAACCCTGTACCCGGCTGATGCAGGCGCTCTTTCACCTCTTCCCAGAGGCTGGCTTTGCGCAGACTGTTTTCAACAATCTCATCCAGATCAACTCTACTGTCGGCCAAACCATGAATCTTGGGACCATAGGCCACATTTTCATAAATTGATTTGGGGAAGGGATTGGGCTTTTGAAACACCATGCCGACGCGCGCGCGCAGCTCGACCACATCCAGTTTTGGGGCATAGAGGTTTTCGCCATCCATACAGATATCACCCTCGACTCGGCAGCCCTCTACGGTGTCATTCATGCGATTTAGGGTGCGCAAAAAAGTTGACTTACCGCAGCCTGAGGGGCCAATCATCGCCATCACTTCATTTTTGGCGATATCTATACTGACATCGTGAATCGCCTGCTTGTCGCCGTAGTAGACATCGATATTGCGCATGGTCATTTTAGCATTATCGCTAAAGCTCTTACCCACGGTAATCTGCTGATCATCTATATCCAGACTCTGGCCGGCTTTGAACTGAGGTGCAACCGCCTTGCGGGTTTTAGCTACTGCCTTTTTAGCTTTGGGCTCCGTCTTCTTGACCTTGGGCTCCGTCTTCTTGACCTTGGGTACCGCCGTCTTGGCTTTGGCTACCTTTTTAGGGGCGGACTTTGACGCTGCTTTAGACGCAGCCTTTGCAGGCTTAGCTGTATCTGCTGGACTCATAATTTATTCCTGTTTACCAACGGCGTTCAAGACGCTTTCGCAGCCAAACGGCCGATGTGTTCATAATAATTAAAAAGCTTAGCAGCACCATAATGGCCGCGGAGGTCTTTTCAATAAAGGCTCTCTCCGGACTGTCAGCCCAGAGGAAAATTTGTACCGGCAGCACTGTAGCAGGATCCGTAAAGCTACCTGGAACATCAACAATAAAGGCTACCATGCCAATCATCAGCAGTGGGGCTGTTTCGCCCAGTGCCTGAGCCATACCAATAATCGCACCGGTCAACATACCGGGCAGAGCCAGCGGCAACACATGGTGCAAAACCATCTGATACTTGGAGGCTCCCATACCCAGGGCCGCTTCTCGGATCGAGGGTGGCACCGACTTAATAGCCGCACGGCTGGTAATAATAATGGTTGGCAGTGTCATCAATGTGAGTACCAGGCCACCGACAATGGGCACAGACCTGGGCACATGAAAGAAGTTGATAAAAATTGCCAGGCCCAGCAGGCCAAAAATAATCGAAGGCACCGCGGCTAGATTATTAATATTGACCTCAATAAAGTCAGTCCATTTGTTTTTAGGCGCAAACTCTTCCAGATAAATAGCCGCCGAGACACCTATAGGGAAAGACAGTATCAGAGTCAGCACCAAAGTCAGCAGTGAACCCATCACTGCACCGCGGATACCGGCCTGCTCAGGCTCTCGAGAATCGCCACGGGTAAACAGATTAGTATTTAGCTGCAGGCGTATCAGCCCCTGCTCATGCAACTGGTCGATCCAGACCACCTGTTTATCAGACAGCCGCGCTGCATAGGCTTCGCCATCCAGCCAGGACTTGTAATAGGTATCTATATCATCATCAGCCAACAGCCAGATTGACTCGGTTGTATTAAGTAGCTGTGGATTGGCCAGCAGACGGTCTTTTAGGTCAAACCCTGCTCCATTGCTGAGTAGTCCATTCAATCGGCGCTTATCTCTGCGCCCAGAGACATCGGTAAATTTTTCGCGCAGTGCGACTTTGGGCACGGCATCCCAATTACCCATCATCAGTTGCT
>Ga0233444_10003928_pt1 | contig 14466 bp, 23 predicted proteins | sample SI_124_October20_6_FD_182792 | JGI IMG/M metagenome (GOLD analysis project Ga0233444, IMG submission 182792) | Seawater microbial communities from Saanich Inlet, British Columbia, Canada - SI_124_October2016_10_MG | ecosystem: Environmental > Aquatic > Marine > Inlet | place: Canada: British...
TTATTACGTGCTATAATCTCACAACCAGTAAAAGTTTTACCCCAACCACAAGGTGCTTGGAGTATACCTGATCTAGCTCTACCTCTTTTAAAAAACTTATCTACTACTTCTTTTTGTTCCCAACGCAGAGTACCTGTAAAAGTTAAATCTGTATCTGTTTCTTCAAAGTTTCTATGATCTTCAATCTCGTCCCACTCTAGTTTGTGATATGAGTTAGACGGTACAATATAGTAGTCTTCATCTTCTGATATAGTTGAGAAAAATTCATCACCGTTATTGTATGTGTATAATGATAGAAGATGATCAGCATCTTCTACATCTTTCTTTTTAATATATATTTTCTCAGCTAAATAAATCTTTTGTACTTGTGCTTTTTTCGCCATGTTGTTCGCATACCCGCTTCCTAAGATCTGTTGTTGAGAATCTATGATCTCTTTTATTAAAGTGAAGATCAATATCTCGTCTTTTACATATATCTTTTCCTGTAAAATCTTTTTCTCTGTATTCTTCTCCTAAGATTCTAACATTAATATGATACATTTCCAAGATGTCTTCTAAATCTTTTTCACGCGCATACGGAATTATTTCATCTACATAGCTTACTGCTTTAAGTTGTGTATATCTTTCAACGATTGTTTGTATTGGTTTATTCTTCTCAGTTCTATCCGCATTAGGATCAATTTGTAATCCGCATATCAAATAGTCACACTGTTCTTTGGCTTCACGTAGCATTTGTATATGACCTGCATGAAGTAAATCAAATGTTGATGCTGTAAATCCTACTTTAATATTTCCCATGTTTCTTCCCACTTAGTTACTTTATAAAACATTCCTAATTCTTTACTATCTATTGCTTCAGCAAGAGATAAATCGTTACCTCCTTCAAATATTGCATCACCAAAAAATATTATCTTATCACTTTTTCTATAAAAATCTCTTAGAATTTGACTTTTATCTGATCCTTTAGGTCCAATATCAATTCCTGTTTCACCACCAATAGTTGCATGTAGTTTAGGAAACATTATATTAAATGCTTTTACTGTGCGACTTCTACTATCATTCCATGATTCCCATTCTACAAATGCTTTACGATCTCGTATTGTAGCATTACGCCCAACTAAACTATAGTTTATCATACCTGGACGTTTCTCTATATGATTTCCAGTACGAATATTAAAATCTTCTTCTTCCAAACATTGTTCTAAAAACTGTTTAGCTAAAATAGGTAGAGTCCATATATGCTTATATACATTTCTATTACCTGCATAAACGTCACTACCAGAACAGTTATATACACGTTTACAAGTTTTATATATTAGGCTACCTACTTGTTCAAGTGTTTTCTCTCTGTCACTACCTGTAACAAGATACACAGAGTTTATTGTACAAAAATGTAAAAAGAATCTTGAAAAATCTTCATCCATCTTTTGTCTACTAGAAGTCAATGTACCATCTACATCAAAAATGTAATGTGTTTTCATCTGTGTAACTCTCTCCATATTCTTTGTAACTGTGCTACTTCATATTGTGAATGGGGATGTTCCCCCTTTATATATCTTTGAATAGAAGTTATAAGTATTTGTTTATCTTCTTGTGTCATATCAATTCATAACCTTTACAGGTTGATTTATACTCAGAAGCTTCTCCTAGTATAATATATTTAAATCCTCTATTTTTATATATAAAAGACTCAGTTTCTATACTTTTAAAGCCTATTTTTAGTTTAGGATTTCTATAGTTCCAAGCAAATTGTTGACAATCTACTACATCTTTATTAATTACATATAGCATAGTCCATGCTACTAATTCGTCTTCATCATAGTATCCAATTATATCAAAATCTATATGACTGAACTGTTCTTTATAGAAAGGGAATGGACTTTTAAATTGTTTATATTTACTATATTCATCATATATTTCTAATAATTTATCACCATCTGGATTCTCTAATAATTTATACTTAAACTGAGGTTTAAACGTTTCATTTTGTAAATTTATTCTGCAATGTTGTACCATCCATATTACCTTTTCCCGTAAATATATCATTATCTAAATGATACTTACGAATAAGACTTTTTAGAAAGTCATTTTCTTTTTCAAGATCTATAATATATTCTGCCGCCTGCCACTCAAAACTATCTAGACACTTAAAAAGATATTTTTCACCTGCCATTTGTTTTAGTGCTATAACCATATCAGATTGTTTAGCTCTAGGTGTAATATCCGTATATTGCCTGCGTTCTACAGCGTGTTCATTTTCTTCTTCTTCGATTCCGTGAGTATTAATTATAGACATATACTTGTATATCTTTCTGTCTATAGTCATGAGGTTCTGTATTTCTTGTATCAATATTTAATAATCTACATAATCCTTCAGTATTATAGACTCTAGTAATTCTATCCTTATTATTCTTACAAAATTGTAATATATCTCTATTTTGATTTTGTATTTCTAACCACATATTCTGTAGATTTTTATAATAATCACTGTAATCTGGGTATGTTATACTAAATTCTCCACATAGTTTCCACCACTCCAAACATTCATAGTCATTTCTATACACCATTATTATAGGATAACCCTTTGTTTTTAGATTATTGAGTCTATGAGCAAATACATGCGACTTAATAATTCTAATTCCTGTTTCACTAAAAGGAGAGTCCCAATCATCAGGCTCAAACTCCATACCAGGATCCCAATATGCTCCAATATGCATTAATTGTTTATTACCTGGAGTGTCTGCATCATGCCAATATGTGCGCTCAAAAGAATAATCTGACTGATCAATATCAGGACTCCAATAAATCTTTTTGATAACACTACTCCATTTACTCCCAGGAGCGCCTGTTGCTAATATATACTTCACTTATCTGATTCTCTATATCTACGGGCTATATAGTCATGATAGCGTTCTTGTTTTTCTTTTGCTAACTCTGTCATTATTGCTGCTCTACGTCTACCATCATCTACATTTTTTCTAAAGTTAGCTTTACGTTCTTTATCATAGTATTCATCTAACCATTTTAATAGTTTTTCTTTATGTGTCATGACATCTCCTACTTAGAATAAACCTGGATTTGACTTTCTTATTCTATCCCAATTTTCTATTAAAAATTGTTCTAAGTCTACTTTACACCTAAATCCTAAAGATCTTAGAATCTTAACATTAGCTTTTGTCTTTTTTCGTTCTCTTGAACTTATTTTTAAAGGCAAACTTCTAACCATGCAGTGTATTTTAGAGGAGATTCCCGTGCCTACATCTAGTGATCCTCTAACATCTAACTCCATAATTAACTTTATAGCATTACATACATCAGATACATGTATAAAATCTCTTTCATGATTTGTTATATATTCTAGACCACCATTCAATAGCTTATCAAAAAACATATCTTTTCTAGGATTCTCACTATATACTGTATGAAATCTCATAAAACATATATTTGTATGTTCCATATGTTCTATCACATGCTTACTTGCTGCATAAGGATTTAAATGAGGTTCATATTGAGAACTTGAACTAGCTACTAAAACACGAGTATCATGGTATCCTCTAATAATTCTTCTTGTAACTTCTACATTATTTTTCCAATAATATGCAGGATATTCAAGACTAGCTCTAACTCCTCCTACACCCGCTAGATGAATTACACAATCAACATCAGGAAGTTTACAGGTAAGTAAATCATCACCATCTACTATATCGAGTCCTATTAAGTCATATTCACTAGTATTTAAAAAATTATAAAGATTACTACCAATAAAACCTTTATGACCTGTTATTAGGATTCGTTTCTTCTCGTATTGAGTCATTATATCTGATAGCTTCTACTAATATAGATAAATCGTAAAGCGCTAGATCACTAGTCGCTATAATAGCTTTTGTGTCCTTGGGAAAACAATATCCACCAAAGCCGCGTTCTTCTGTTATTTCAGTGTGACTACTACCTATTCTTTCATCCATAGCTACTAAACCTCTTACTTCATCATAATCAATATTAGTAGTTTTACATAAATCATATATTTGATTAAAAAACGCTACTTTAGTAGCTAGAAAAGAGTTACGAAAATATTTTGCTAATATTAGTTCTTCAGGTTCTTTTATAATATATGTTAGTTTCTTGCACTGATCAAAGCAACGAATCCAAAAGTCATAGTAGCCTCCGCCTATTAGCATAGTATCTTGGCTATTAAAGTCTTCTACAGCATTTAGAGCAGTTAAAAACTCAGGACTAAATGTAACATCTAAATCAGGATAAGTATTTGTTATATCTTTCCAGCCTTCTAAACTAATAGTACTCTTAATTAATACTGCTGCTTTGTGAGGTAAAGAGTCTAATACATCTACTATAATAGACATATCACAAGATTCATCTTCTGCCGAAGGTGTAGGCAGGCATATAACATATCCGTCAGAATCTCTAGGTATTGCATTATCTGTGTATGCAGGATCTACAATAGTAGTATTATGTGCTTTTTCAAGCATACTATCTAATGCTTTACCTACAAATCCATAACCGATTATTGTTAAGTTCATATTATTTATTTCTTATGATAATTATTAAAATAGTTTCTATTTTTATTAGTATAGCTTATTACTTTATGTTGTCAAGCCACGAGCAGAGGCATTACTTATCATAAGTATATTTTGTAGTAGCTTTTCATCAAACTGTTCTTCAGTTTGGTGTGTATGTAAACCTTCTGTAAGTCCTCTACTAAAACTTGCTACCATCTCTTCATTTTGACTAAGTTTTTCACAAGCAACTTCTGTAGAGTAGCCTCCCGATAATCCTACCAGTTTATTAACCATAAAGCTATCATGTAAAGCTATATATGTATTTGGTACTGTAGGAATAGTTAATTTAAGAATCACTTCACCACTAAACATCTTTAAGTGCGTTCTTAATTCCTCAAATAAAAGAAGTTCTAATTCTTCTTTATAAGGATGACCAATAGGAACTTCTGGCTCAACTATAGGCATTAGTCCTGCATCTGCAATGCGTTGAGCATATTCAAATTGTTGGTCTAATAGTATACTCATAATTTCTGCGTTTTTTACTATACTACGCATTTTAGTACCGGTACAACCTGTATCAATAGCATACTGAATCATACTATCTAAATCAAATACTTTAAGCGTACCATCTTCTTCACAGCCGCTATCTACTTTGAGATAACTTTCAATACGTTTTGCAGTAAGAGCTTCTACTGCTCCTCCTCTTGCAATTGTATCTTTGAATAGTATAGCTGTACTGATCATTTCTGGCATAAAAGATGGACTATTAATAATACGTAAACGCATATCATGCACTCTACGCATCATACCGTCATCTCCCATCCATTCATCTACGCCATATCTTTCTAGCGTAGCGGGAGTACTACCCCCGCTTTGGTCAAGTGCTGCTATAAATTTCATTATTTTCCCCTTTTAAATTTTTGTTTCTACCTCATACACTTCGCATATGAATTTAAGAATCTTCTCTAGTCCTAAGTCTGGATACTTTTTTAATAAAAGTTCTGTAGCTTGTTCTGGACTTTTTCCTTTTCTCATACATATTAATATTTCTTCAAATACATCTTTATTAGTTGTGGTAGTCATAGTCTTATTCCTTTGGGTATTGCTGAATCATCGAATGTAAAAGATTTTATAAACCATTCATTGTTTACTTTTACTAAGATGCCATATATTTTGTCAGTCAAATGTAATTCTTCATTTGATGGAATCTCAAAAGGATATGATATGTTACGAAACCAAATTAAATTACCTCTCACTTTAACGATTGCTCTTTTTGTACACTCTAAGTTTACAATTTTAGATAAATCAAAAGTATTGGCTGTAGCATCCATTCCCCATCTAGGATTTTGAAAAACTAATTGTTGAAGATTTTTACAAGTACAATCAAAATGAAGTCTATTATTCATTTGAAGTAGCCTTGCAAAGTAGTCTCCTCCCAAAGACTTATCATCTGCTGTTTCTCTATGACTATTTTCTGATCTAGTAACATAAATCTTATTAATATCATAGTTTAACTTATATGGTTTTTTGTATAACCCAAAGAAAGGATACACTATATTATCAAACTTGGTAATCATTAATTACAGACAACTCATAATACTCCATAACCTCGTTTGTTTGAGATTTAGCTATGGCATTAGCTTTTTCCCAATCTGGTTCTTTTAAATTAAACTCAATAATCTTGTCTATACGAACATTCTCTACTTCTGGCCAACCCAGAGTCTGAAGTGCATTAGTAACAGTTTGACCGGCATTATCAAGAATACCACGTCTAATACAGATCATTGCTTTATACCTAGTCATCCACTTATATACACTTTATTTTTAGGGCGCCACCATTCTTTTTGATTATGAATTTTGCCCAATAGTTCTTGTATGTGTTTAACTTCCACATCAATTTTTTCTTTACTACTGTCTTTTTTAACTGTGAGTCTACGAGTAGTAAGTCGTTTAAGACGATAAAGCATACTATGCTCTATCGTCTCTAGTTCTTCTAGGTTTAATTGAAATTCTGTATTATAATTACTCATAGTCTTCTAGTTCACCCCAACTTGGACCAACTTCAAAATCTACTTTAATAGGACAGTTAGGAATAGTAAGTCCTCTGTCACGTTGAATACACTCTTTAGCATTTTTAACATATTCATCTACAAGATCTTCTCTAACTTCTGACACAATAGAGTCGTGAACAACAGTAAATGGCTTAATATCTTCATCATAACCATTGTCCTCAATCCACTTAACTAAATCAATAACGCCCATAACATTAATATCTGATGCGACAGATTGAACTAAAAAGTTAACCCCAGAACGAATAGCGTGTTGTGCTACACCACGATTAGGAGATTTAGCTTCTGGCAATCTACGCTTACGACCAAAGAAAGAATAGATATATTGTTTAGACTCAATCTGTGAATTAGAACTATCAATAAATCTTTTTAGTTTACTAGCTTCTCTAAAATATTTAGCAATAAATTGTTTAGCCATTGCACTAGTAATACCTTCACCTTCTTTAGCATCTTTATTTACTGTCTCTGCAATTTTAGCAGGTCCAGCTTGGTACATGATTCCAAAGGTAATAGCTTTAGCATACTGACGCTCATTAGGATATACACTTTTAACTTTATCAACTTCTACAGGTAGGTTAAACATTTGTTTAGCTACATACGAATGAAAATCAAGTTTATCTATAAACGCTTGCATTAGGAACTGATCTCCACTAAGCATAGCAGCATAGTATACTTCTGCAGTTCCAAGGTCGCATTGAATTATTTTGTATCCTGGTCGTGCTTTGAACAGTTTTTTGATGTCTTTGTTATCTCGTGGAATATTTTGGTAGTTGAGATTGCCACTACTTGATAGACGCCCACTAGTAGTGCCATGAATATTAAAACCAGAACGCAACCTACCATCTTTATCTACTCCATTCTTAACATTATTAATATATGTACCAAGCATTTTAGATTTGGCACGTAGCTCTAGAATAGCTTCCGACAAAGGATGCCCAAGATTCTCTAATACTTCTTTATCCACAGACCAAGCACCTGTAGCTGTTTTCTTAGTAGGTTTTAAACCTAATACACTAAAGAAAATATCACGAAGTTGCATAGTTGAGTTAGGATTAAATGTTTTTTCATACACGCGCTCGAATCGTTTAACTGCTTCACTCATAGAAATTTCCATCATACATTCTTCAATATCAATTTGATACTGTTCTGCCAAGAAATTAACTTGTTCAATATTAAGAGGACCGCCATTCTTTTCTAGTTTTTTCATGGCATGAGTAGCAGGCATTAAGATGTGCCTATATAGATTAGTAAACTCCTCACTTTTATCTACGAGTGGTTTAAATTTATTATATAGTTGAAAAGTGCCATCTGCGTCTTTACAACCATATGGAGCAAGAATGTCACTTGGAAGCATACCATAATTAAAGTCTGCAAGTTTAACTTTATTCTTACGTGCCCAAGACTTTTTATAATCATCAAGTTCACGCTCATAATCGCCAAGATCCGTAAAACGCATAGCCAAAGGTTTTAGCCCGTGTGTACCTACAGATTCTTCTAAACAATAATGTAGAAGCATAGTATCTTCATAATCAGGAAACTCAAACTTTAGTTCTGTTTCCATATAGTTAACATCAAACTTAGAGTTATGAAAAATACATTTTGTAGTTTTGAATAAGTTGAAAAACCAGTCATAGTGTTTTTGTACAATATCAATAGATACATATATACCTTCATGTGCTTTAGTAGACATGGCGATACCAAGAATAACTCCTGTATGTGGGGATACAGAAGTTGTCTCAATATCTGCAACAATTACTGTTGCATCTTCAAATCTCTGACGATAGATTTGAAACTGTTCTTCAGTTTCTACAAAACAATAATCTTTTTCTGCCTGTTTACCGACATCTTCGCCCGCCAGTAGTTTAGGAATTTGATTGAATGCACGAGCAATATCATCTTCTAACTGTGGTTTGAATATAGCCATAGCAGGATTCATAATAGGAAGATATTTTTTCTCAATAAACATACCATTATATTTTTGTACACCAGTCATACCAGCTACATACTTTAGAGGTTCCGCGCCTACCAGACTAAGAATCTTATAACCTTCTAGTTCTTTCATATCTAGATCAAGATCTTTCTTAAGAATCTTTTCTTTAGATCCAGAATGTAAAAACTTTACATCATAGTCTACATTCTTCAGATATTTATCAATTACTTTATGAGGCTCTTTCTCAGTAGCACTCGCAAATACAAAACATACATCACTCATCTTTATTTTCCTCTTCTAACTTATCTAAATAGTCTTTGATTATAGCGTTAAATCCTTTTTCCATGAGTACTTGCATACCTTCATCGTCACACTCAATCTCACAATTACCATCATTATCCATAACTTTTAATTCTATTTTCATGCCATATATCTTTCTGCTTGTCTTTGTGTTAAGTCGCCAGGGTCAACGCCATCAGGAAGTACAATATTACGAGACACAATATTTTTAGAGTCTAATAGTTCAGCAATTTTATTAGCTGCTCTCTGACCGGCAACATCAGGGTCCATTAGTATATCTACTCTTGTTACGCCAATTCTATCTAATATATCTAACTTCTTACGACTAAAATTAGTACAACCAAATATACACAAAGTATTGTGATACCCAAGTTGCCACATATTTAACATATCAAATATACCTTCTACTAGTATAACATAATTAGTATTTTTTATTTTATCTAAAGGAAATAGTGACTCAGCAACAGGCGCCTTACGTGGAGTACGATAATATTTTGGCTTATCTGTCACTGGTTTGCCTAATCTTCCTTCTATGAACTTTAATTTACCAAATTGATATACCGGTATGCAAACATAATCTGTTAGATTCATCTCGTCTGTTGTAAATGTTCTGAACTCTTTTAGAGTTTTACTATTTATATCTTTAAAGTCTTCGTCAAAAAGAATCCTACTTTCTGGTAATTTAAGACTATCTACTTCTATAACAGCTTGTAGTTTTTCTTTTAACTTTTTAATTTTATAAGGTTGCTTACTATCTACATCAATATGTACTGTTTCGCCAATAGATTTCATAAATTTAGTGATACCACCACTAAAATTACAGCTCCAACAATGAAACATATTCTTTTCTAAATTATATGATAAACTAGGAGATTTGTCAATATGCTCACCACTAGTACAAGCTATAAGAATCTCTGCTGGATTATTTGTTTTACGATATTCAATACCTCTGTGATCTAAAAGTTCTTGTAAGTCCATCCGTTATATCCTTTCGGTAGTTGTGACTTAAGATTGTTTATAGTGTTGACTACTTTAACACCATCTTGTTTATTTTTTATATATCTCAATTGCCATGTTAGATACCCTGCCCATGCCCAACAATAAAAATTAAAGTCAGGAGTCATTTGTAGTGTTTTACATAGTTCATAGTATCCTGTTGCTGGATCAAAATATTTAATTATGTTAGTATATAGTTTTCTATCATCTTTATATAAAGGTAATTCATCATCGTCATCTATTAATACATCCTTTGTTCGTTCCCATGCTAATATATTAAGTACTTCACCTTTAGTTTTTCTAAGACGTTTAATATATTCTATATCACAGTCAATTCTTATTAGAGGTATAGTTGTATCCCGTATATAAAAATTATCAGCAGAGTGTGTGATATGAACAGGAATTTTATTTCGTACCATTCTAAATAATGTATGATACTCTGGAGTCCAGCAACATAACAGTCTTTGTTTCCATAAAGGAGATTTATGTGCTAGTAATAAAAATAAAAAAAACTCACCAGCAGCACCCATACTATATACTACACCGAAAGCAGGTCTACCTAAAGGTTTATAATCAGGTTTATTTATTTGTACCCATTTAGCTTTTTTAACTTCTAATTCGTCAATAGCCTGCATAGTATCTTTATCAAAATCACCTTTCACTACAAATCCTTTGAACGCTCTTGTTTATCTGTTCCAAATTTAGCTGCTGCATGTGGTTTTTCATTAATAACATTTGAACTATTAGTATTAATCTTTACACAAGACCAGTCCATTAGTACATCAAAACTCATATGCTTACCATTACGCATTTTTGTAGTATGAATAGATATTTTATTTTCTAACGATCTGTCCTCACCTTCAGGTGGTGGAAAGAAATTAAAACTACGATCAGCAGAATCAAGAATACCTTTTGCAAACCTAGCTTCGCCACTAGCATCAATTTGATATGGAGAGATTAGTGTTAAATCATATTTACGAGATAATGACTTTAAATTATCTGCAATAATAATTTGTGTTTGCCAGTTCTTTTGATCTTCATGCTTAATAATATTAACATAGTCTACCACAGCTAGATTAAAGTTAGGATACTTAGAGCTAAACATATTACAGTAGTGGTCAATACGATTAAGTGTTAAAGACTCATCATCAATCATAAATAGCCTGTGATCTGTCATTTCAGGTTTTACAATCTTGATACGTTTTTCAAAAGTAACAAAATCTCTTGACGATTCTAACTCCGCTAATAGGGTATCTACTTTTTTTGATTTCTTGTAAAACTTATCAAACTTGGCTTTAGCTATTGTTATTTTTTGTGTATCAGTTAGTTGATTTCTAAATATATCTAAGAAAGGTACTTCTGATATAATAGATAATACTCGATCATATACTTCTTTATATCGCATCTCAATAGTAAAAAAGGCTACAGTATTACCATCCAAAAATCTATTGATAGCCATATTCAATGATATAATAGATTTACCAGAACCACGTCTACCACCTAGTAATACAAGTTCTTGAGTCGCAAAACCGCCATTTACATTATCAAACTCTGCAGAAAGACCAGAAGGATGAATCTTAAAATCATCAGCATTAGGAAAGAAATCTAATTCCGCAATATCATATAGTTCATCATCATGTGGTATAGCTTGATTTAGTTCAAGCAAGTGATTCTGAAACTTATCTACAATTTCTACTTTTTCAAGATTATCTAAATCATCAAGAAACTTATCCATAAAAGCAATAGTTTCATCACGAATATAATAATCTTGTAGTTGTGCTACTAAAAACTCTGTTTGTACTTCGTCATTTGTATTTTCATCACTACAAATTTGATTTTCAATATACTCTTGTAGACCTGCATCTTTACGAATGGCTAAAATCTCGTCTGCTGAAGGCAGACGAGTATTAGCTTTATAAAAAGATTTAATTTTATCAAACAATACAGAATTAATTCCTGTAAAATATTGATTTAATACTTTAGAATATAGTTCGTTGCTCTGCGTATCCAAGAGTCTACGCAGAGTTAGTTTCTGTAAGTCAATTGCCATTAAGCTGCCTTTACGGGAAATAATTCATGTCGATAAGCATTTACATACCCACCATAGTCGCCTTCTCGCCAAATCCGATAACTTTCTCTACCGGTTTCTTCAATAATTTTACTAACTTGATCACGTTTATGCAAGAATGCATTTAGTTTCATAGTAGGTAAAACTTCGCCTTCTAATAACCAGTATAGCTCATAATGGATTCCTCTGGTTGGTTCTGAGTATCTACCTGCCATACCATTACGTCCTGGCTTAAACTTATATGTTTCTACATATTTTTGTCTACCATTATCGTGGTGCTCTAACCACTCTTCATCAAATACTTCATTTACAATAGCAAAACAGTTTTGTTCTGCTAAGAATACTTTATCACCTTTACTGAATCTAACTTCTAGATCTTGAACAACATGATCTACTGTAGCAGCAGATTTCTTACCCCTACCACGGATAGGAGTATTTGTTTCTATTAACATTTTTTTGATTCTAGCAGGCGACACAAAATATGTTTTAGCTATAGCTGTTTGTGTTTCACCATTAAGGTATTCATCAGCTATAGCACGCTTTTCTTTATCAGTAAATACTTTTGTACGCGCTTTTTTCTTAAGATCTGCTTCTCTAGCAAGTCTATCATGAAATTCTTGAATAATGGAATCTAGGCGTTTGGTATTGTATGCAATACCCAAATGTTCACAAATAGACTTTTTAGTCTTTTTTGATTTAATCATCCAGATAGCTTGCCTAATTTTAGCTTCTGGAATCTCAGTTGATTTTACTTTTGCTCTTGCCATAGTTTAACTCCTATTATTTTACCTACTATAGCAAATATTAAGGAACTATGCAATTACAATGTTAATGAGTTATGAGATCTGTGTCGATGAAAAACAAGTCAGACCATATGTTTCTTATTAGTCCTGTATCAGTATATACTGGTGTAAATTTTTCATTAAAAAATCTATTTGAACGATACATCTTTTCTATATAAAAAGAACTAATATATGATTCTACTACGTTTTCAAAATATTCAGAGGTTTCTTTTAGATTAGGATAAAACTCTTTAGCTATTCCAGCAAAATACTTGCCTTTAGCCATAGGAGATAGACTCAGAATTTGATCTAAGTTTTCATCTGGTAGGTCTTGTAGTAAAAAACCTTTTCTAGATGTCATTGCTATGTGTTACCACTTCTTTATAGTACTCTGCTGACCAATTATTATAATAATTTGTAGTATGTAAGTATTTTCTTGCGGCCATTAGTTTTTTCTTATTTTGTAATAAGAATACTATAAGTTCAGAATCATTACAGGTACTATTATTCTCTATGAATCCACGAACTTTATAGTGATCTAATAGTACTAATACATTTTTATCAATCTTATTAGTAACAACTTCATATTCTTCTGCTAATTTTACAGAAATATCATCTTTGAATACAAATATAATAACTTCAAAAGAATCATCCCAATTCTGGATATGTTCTACTAAGTTATTATAACTACCTTCAACTATACATCTTCTACTTTTTGCTGCATAAGGGCATATATTATATTTATCTAATCTATCAATCCAAGCCTCAATTTTATTGTTCATACTAGCTCCAAAAAAGGGAAAGATGTTGCCATCTTTCCCCTAAAATTAGCTGTGATTACTCGCCAGCTGCTTTTGGTGCGTAATCTGCACAAGACAGACCACGACGAGTGAGAACAGTTTTGACACCCCGAACTGTTTTATCAAACGCAGTAGCGATTTCTTCAACAGTTTGTTCCAGCATATCCTCAATGCCTGCATATGGATCGGCTTTAGAATCTTTCTTATCACGCTGAGGTGCTTTAAGACCCATAGAAAGCAACTTACCACGGATAGAATTAACTGAACGACTCATTGCGTCAGCGATTTCTTCCAAGAAGTTTCCAGCTTCAACCATTGAAGTGATTGTGGCTTCTTCATCCTCAGAGTAAGTACGTGGAGTTACTTTCTTTTCTGCTGGCTTGACATGACCTGTCATTTCCAGAGAAAGAGCTTTACCATTGATTTGACGAGCAGTAAATTTTCCGTCAGCAAATGCTTCTGAAATTTCTTCTGCAGTCAGATTTCCTGAATTATCAGTCAGGAATGAAGCCAGTGCTTCTGTTTCATCAGCGGAGAAAACAGGAGCCGCGCCAGGCTTCTTAGGTACGTCATATCCCAACTTGCGAAGTTTCGCAGTTACGGAACGCCGTGGAAAATCGAAGTCTGTCATAAGACTCTCGATTGTTGCTTCGGTAACACCCGCGCCTGCTACATCATGCATAGCTGCTACCATATCGTCAGTGTATTCAAATTTAGACATATTGTTGATCCCCTCGATCATAAGTTGTTTTAGTTTAGTAATTTTTCAAGAGTTGTTCTGTTCTCTTGACTATCTTTAGATATTACAGAAATTATCAATTAGAAGCAAGTATAAAATGACAGTATCTTTACTTATGGTTCATTTTAAATATATTAGAAATCACCAGATAACACATCTTTTTTACTTGACCAATAGTCGATAACAGATATTCCCATTGTATTAGCTTTTTTATATTTAGAAGATGTAGTATCTCCGCCGGTTATCAAAGCATAACAATCTTTAG
>Ga0233444_10003931_pt1 | contig 14461 bp, 10 predicted proteins | sample SI_124_October20_6_FD_182792 | JGI IMG/M metagenome (GOLD analysis project Ga0233444, IMG submission 182792) | Seawater microbial communities from Saanich Inlet, British Columbia, Canada - SI_124_October2016_10_MG | ecosystem: Environmental > Aquatic > Marine > Inlet | place: Canada: British...
TCATTTAGAAACTAGTGATTGGAATTTTCTACCAACAATTTCAAGAATTACTGCAGAAAGATATTTAGAAGATGGTTTTACACTTCAGTTAGCAGGATCTATGAATAGAGTTACACACGTTACCATGGAGGATGATGCTGATTTAGTTCATACTTCTTTTGACGTGAACCTTAAATATGGGCTTGATGCTTTTGTGGCTAAGATTTTTGGTAATTCTACAAGATACTTTAGCCCATTTGTATACTTAGGAGGTGGTTACACTGCTTTAGACGGAGAAGGAGAAGGAGTATTAAACTACGGTTTTGGTTTTAATGTATGGCTTTCTGAAACAGTTGGTTTAGTTTATCAATCAGGTACTAAACAAGAATTTAAAGATGTGGTGCCAACTCATTTCCAACATTCTTTAGGAATAGTTGTGAAGTTTGGAGGTAAAGATTCAGACGGAGACGGAGTATATGACAAATATGACTCATGTCCAGAAGTAGCTGGATTAAAAGAATTTAATGGATGTCCTGATTCAGACGGAGATGGTATCATTGACGGTGAAGATGCATGTCCAAACGTAGCAGGTTTAGCTACTTTAAATGGTTGTCCAGATGCAGATGCAGACGGTATCGCTGATAAAGATGATATGTGTCCTAATGCTAAAGGAACAAAAGCAAACAACGGTTGTCCTGATACAGATGGTGACGGTATTGTTGACAAAGACGATAACTGTGTTTCTGTTGCAGGACCAAGAGCAAATGGAGGATGTCCATGGCCAGATACAGATGGTGATGGTGTTTTAGATAAAGATGATAACTGTAAAAACGAAGTAGGGCCAGCCTCTAACGGAGGATGTCCAGAGCCAGTAATTACTAAAGTTGCTGAGAAGAAAATGGGCGAGTTTGCAAAAACTATCCTTTTTAACTCAAGTAGATCTTCTTTCAAATCAGGAAGTACAGACAAATTAGATGGTATTGTTGGTATCATGAAAGAGTTTTCTAAAGCTACTTTTTTAATAGAAGGTCATACAGACAGTACAGGTAGTGTTTCTTTAAATGAAAAGCTATCAGCTAAAAGAGCTGCTGCAGTAAAAGATTACTTAGCTCAAAACGGAATAGATGCTTCTAGATTAGAATCTAAAGGTTACGGAGAATCTAATCCTATTGACTCTAACAAAACTAGAGCTGGTAGAGCAAACAATAGAAGAGTAGAAATTAAAGTTACCAACGAGTAATATTTAATTCAAAAATATATTTAAAAGCCTCATCTTCGGATGAGGCTTTTTTTTTGATTTCTTTTAGAATATTATAATTAAAAAACTTTTCAACTTCAGGTAAATAAATTACCTTTGCAGCCTAAAATAAGAGTGTTTTTTCTCTCTTTCTAAGAAATTAATTTAAAGTAAGAATAATGTCTACAATAACAGGTAAAGTATCTCAAATTATAGGTCCAGTAATTGATGTTGAGTTTAATACAGATTCTAATGAACTTCCAAAAATTTATGATTCATTAGAAATAAAAAAATCTGATGGTTCTATCTTAGTTCTAGAAGTTCAACAACATATTGGAGAAGATACTGTTCGTACAATTTCTATGGATGCAACAGATGGTTTACAAAGAGGACAAGAAGTTGTTGCAACAGGTAATCCAATTCAAATGCCAATTGGTGGAGACATCTATGGTAGGTTGTTTAATGTAACAGGAGAAGCTATCGATGGTTTGGGAGATCTTGCTAAAGAAGGTAAAGATGGTTTACCTATCCACAGATCTGCACCAAAGTTTGAGGATTTATCCACTTCAACAGAAGTTTTATTCACAGGAATAAAAGTAATCGATTTAATTGAGCCATATTCTAAGGGAGGTAAAATTGGATTATTTGGAGGAGCAGGTGTAGGAAAAACTGTATTGATTCAAGAACTTATTAATAATATTGCCAAAGGGCATGGAGGTCTTTCCGTTTTCGCAGGTGTTGGAGAAAGAACTCGTGAAGGGAATGATTTGTTAAGAGAGATGTTAGAATCAGGTATTATTAAATATGGAGATGATTTTATGCACTCCATGGAAGAAGGTGGATGGGATTTATCTAAAGTTGATAAAGCTGGAATGAAAGATTCTAAGGCAACTTTTGTTTTTGGACAGATGAATGAACCTCCTGGAGCTCGTGCTAGAGTTGCATTATCAGGTTTAACAATTGCTGAATACTTCCGTGATGGTGCTGGAGAAGCACAAGGGAAAGATGTATTATTCTTTGTAGATAATATTTTCCGTTTTACTCAAGCAGGTTCCGAAGTTTCTGCCCTTTTAGGTCGTATGCCATCTGCGGTAGGATATCAACCAACATTAGCTACTGAAATGGGAGCTATGCAAGAACGTATTACTTCTACCAAAAAAGGATCAATTACATCTGTTCAGGCGGTATATGTACCAGCAGATGATTTAACAGATCCAGCTCCTGCAACAACATTTGCTCACTTAGACGCAACTACGGTATTGTCTCGTAAAATTGCAGAGTTAGGAATTTATCCAGCGGTAGACCCGTTAGATTCTACCTCAAGAATTTTAACAGCAGATATTTTAGGAGATGAACACTATGACTGTGCACAAAGAGTAAAAGAGTTGCTTCAGAGATATAAAGAACTACAAGATATTATTGCAATTTTAGGTATGGAAGAATTATCTGAAGAAGATAAATTAGCTGTATCAAGAGCTAGACGTGTTCAACGTTTCTTATCACAACCTTTTCATGTTGCTGAACAATTTACTGGGATTCCAGGTGTATTAGTTGATATCAAAGAAACCATTAAAGGGTTTAATATGATTATGGATGGAGAGTTAGACAGACTCCCTGAAGCAGCTTTTAACTTGAAAGGAACTATTGAGGAAGCTATTGAGGCTGGAGAAAAAATGTTAGCTGAAGCTTAAAACAAGAAACTATGCACTTAGAAATAGTATCACCTGAAGCTGTATTATTTTCATCTACTGTAGATTCTATATCTGTACCTGGTACAGATGGTGAATTTCAAATGCTAAATAATCACGCAGCTGTTGTTTCTACCTTAAAACAAGGGACTATAAAAATTCATGTTCACACTCAAGAACATTTAGAATTAGATGAGTTACACGGAAAAATAGTAGCTCATTCAGACGATGATAAAGTGTTAACTATTGCTGTTAATTCTGGAACTATTGAGCTAAAAAACAATAAAGCTATAATTTTAGTTGATTAAGCAGCTATAATTGTTGTAAGCAATAAAAAAATCCTGAACTTATTTTAGTTCAGGATTTTTTTTGTAGTATAAATTCTATCAATAAACACCTCAATTCGAGGTTATTGATTTACTACTGTTTTATTAGTTACCAGTAATCTTAACATTATCTATTTGAAAGGTAGTGGTAATCCCTCCATCTGCTCCTTCGTATTTAAAGGCTACATGTAACTTTCCAGTTAAACAAGAGATATTAATTGACCCTGAACTTGAAAAGCTATTGTATCCATTAGATGGACCCTCTGATAATTGTGCATCAATTTTAATCCATGTAGCAGTTGTTACATCTCCATTAAAATCTGAAGATACATAAGCTGTAAGCGCACTTCCGTTATCATATCCTGTATTAGTTTCAAAGGTTAATTCTTCGTCTGTAGTACCATCTAAATCAATTTCTGGAGTCACTAACCATGCCTGTAAAGGAGATTCATCGCTATTGTATGCAGAAATTTGCACATATCTGTTTCCACTGAAGCTTCTTGATGAGTATAAAGTACTTCCTCCGTTTACATTTACATTAGTCCAACCGGCATTTGTAATTCCTGAAGTAGACGTAATGTCTTCAAAATCCTCTTCAAACAACACAACACTTCCACCTACAGCATTTCCCCCACATTCCAAAACAGGAGGGTCACATCTTTCAGTGTCATTAAATTCTAGATCTGAAGGAGTATTTGCAATAACAACTAAAAACTCTGCTCTGTAGTCTTTAGATAATACTGCTCTAAAAGTTCCTTTACCTGAAGGGACAACATTTGATTTAAAACTTGCAAAAGTACTTGTTTGTAATTGGATAGTTCCTTCGGTTTCACATTCAAAAATTGTTCTAAATCCGTCATATTCGTCATTAGATTCACCTGCAAAGGTTTTATCTAAATCTGATTTTAATATTTGAGCAGAGGCCAATTCTATCATTGTATTGATATGGACACCAGTTATCTCACTTAAAGAGATACTAGTAGGAACTATAGATGCAACAGTTGCAGATCTTATAATATGATCATCTATAGAAGTAGAAGGGATGTCATCTACTCTATCTCCATCTAAAACACCAAGCACATACTTTCCAGCTACTCCATTCATTGGGCTACTATTAAATGAGCTTTCTCCGTCATCATATGAAACAGATAAACCATCTAATTTTACATATACTTTTCTTCCAATATCATATGTTTCACTCAAAGATGTTTTATTTAAAACTATTTCAATTCCAGCCGTTGGATTCTCTGACTTATCTTGAATGATTAATTTTTTATAAAAATTTCCTGTTGCATCACTAGAAACAACATATCCCTCAACATAAGTTGGAGCATTTTCATTTACATCAAATGTATGCACCAAGTTGTCGTTTGAGTTAAATTCTTGCTGTAAAGCAGTTTTAATTGCAGTAATACTAGAGTTAGCAATTATAGAAGGTTCTTCCACTGTAACATTAGGAATGGTAAAATCTCCATCCTGAACACAGGAGCTTATTGAAATGGCTATGGTTAAAAGTGATAAAAAGCCATAATTTTTAATAGTTTTCATAAGTATATGTATTAATGAGTTTTTCAATTTTTTAAAATCTGTAATTAACATTTAAAAAGTAAGTAGTTCCTCTACCAAACCAGTATTTGTTTCCAAAAACAGGAGTGCCTAGTTCTTTGTCTTCTTTTAATTGTCTGTAATTTGCATTTCTACCTTGCTCAAATCCCCCCGATTTGTATTTAGTATTTAATAAGTTTCCAATGCTAGCAAATAAGCTGATATATTGATTTCCAATCTTCCAAGATTTACCTCCAATCATATTTACAACCATATAATTATCAAATTTTTCTTGTTGTAATAATTGACGGGCAATGTTTTCATCGTAATCATTAAATGGAATCCCCCCATCATCAGCAAAATTCGAAGTCCTTGTAAGTGGAGCTATGTCTACATAAACATTGTCAAAAAAGTTTGCTGTAGCACCCACAAACCAGTAATCTGGATCTCTGTATTCAAAACCAACTGAATATGCAGTTTGTGGTCCTGCTGCTAGCTTGTAGTTTTCAAGATTAGATGCACCAAAGTCTTTACGGCCGTTAACAAATCCTGCATCTTCAGATCGGCTATTATTTTCTGTAGTTAGGTATAAATTTGGATTGTTGTCATATGTGTACTGACCAACATTTGCAGCACCTTTTAATTTTATAGTAGGAGTAACTTGCGCCTCAATTCCAATTTCAGCTCCAAAATGTTTTTTATCAATCCCAGATAATATTTCTTGAACAAATGCTGTATTGTCTCCACCAATACCATCAGCAAAGAAAAAAGAAATTTCTGTTGCATCTTGTATTTTAGTGTAGTAACCAGTAATTTTTGCTTGCACAATTGGGCTTCTAAAAATATAACTTGCGTCTGCTGAGAGTACTTTTTCGCTTGTTAAATTTTCAACAGTATTGTTGTTTTCTCTAGAATTTGAAAATGAATTTCTTAAGTTGGGGGCTTTAGTTAGGTACCCTACATTGGTATTAAATAAATGACGTCCAGATAATTTATAAGTTAATCCACCTTTAGCACCATAGTTCATGAATGATAATTCCTCAGACTCACCAAGTGAGTTGTCAGGAAAACCTCCATTTTGATATAATCCATCTCTTTGGTGTGTTGTATTTGATGCACTAGCTGCAAGGAAAAAATCAAATTTATTATACTTAAATTGTCCTTGAACAAAACCATCAACCACATTTGAGTACAAATTAAAATTATATTTAAATGTATCACCAACACCAGCAATATTTAATGGATTTAATAAGTTATTTTGTTTTTCATCAAAAGAATCTGCAAAAGCATCTGCATCTAAGTAACCATTACCTCCCAATAAATCTATAATTTCAGCAAAGTTTTTTGATGTTAATTGAGTATACTGTACTCTAGCGTTTAGAGTGATATTTTCTGATAATTCTTTATTTAGGATGGTATTAACAGTAAATTGAACATCATCATTTCGATCTTCATATAGAACATAAGAAGAATTACCGCCATTACTAGCATTTAAATTAGCATTGTATAAACTAAACCAATTTAATTGTCCATCATTTAAGAATGCTTGTTCTATTTCATATACATTTGTAAACCCTTGTCTCAAACCATAACTTGGTAATTTTTGATAATAGGTTGGATCTGGATTAGAGGCTCCTAAATTTACAATATATGGGTTGCCATTTCCATCTAATGCTTCACCGTCAACTCTAGTCCCATTGTTGTCTATTCTACTATTTCCAATTTTACCAAATTGATAGGATATGTTTGTATTTAGAGAGGTACTCTCATTTAAATTCCAATAATGATTAAGCATTAAAATTGGTTCAGACACTTCTTTTATTCTAGAGTTTCTAATCTTTCCATTTTGAGAACCCCAATAGGAATTGTATTGAATACCTTTTAAATCAAACACTTCTTGAGTTTGTGGTGCAGATTTACCTCTTTTATTAAAAGCTGTAATAGAAGTAAAACTTAAACTGTGGTTGTCATTAATTTTCTTTTCAATGGATGCGAAAAAAGAAGTAGCATCATACATAGTTCCGTCCACAAAACCTTCTTTTCCATTTCTATTACTAGCAGCTACGGTATAAGCCCAGCCGTCTTCAGATAAGCCAGAAGAATGAGTTGCCATCGCTCTGTGAATGTAGCTTCTGTTTGAAGATGCATAGGAAATTCTGGTGCCTTGTCTTTGTTCAGAAGGTCTTACATTAATATTGGTAGCACCTAATATGCCTCCAAATGTGTAATCTGATGCAGTTAAGCCAGTGCTAAATTCTTGATTTCTTAAGACATCATTTAATCCTCCCCAATTACTCCACTGTGGTCTTCCGTTGTAGAGCTTATTCATTTCTATTCCATTAATAAGTACTTTTCCATTTTCTGAATCTAATCCTCTTATTCTAAAAAAGGAAGAGCTAAATTCAAAAGCGGCTGTTCTTAAGTAAACATCTCTTGATGATTGAAGCAATCCAGAAATATTATCAGCTGCACTAGTATCATCATTTAATTCATCATCAGAGAGGGTTACTGTACTTAAATCTTCTTCTTCAGAAATATCTAGATATAATAAAATAGTTCCTAAATCGATGGTATTACCAGCTAACTCCAGTGGGAAATTCTGAGTTTCATAGCCAGGCAATTTTATTTCTAATATAAAATTTCCATTATCTAGATTTTCTATCACAAAAACACCTAGTTTGTTTGTTTCATATGATTTAAGGACATTATCTTTAATAGATAAAGAAACTCCTTCAAGAGGTTTTTCAGAATCACTATCAACAATAATTCCTTTCACAATATTTTGTGCATTTATTCCGATTGTGAAAAACAAAAGCAGTAATATTGGGATTACAAATCTTCTCATAAAATAATAGTTTTTTAATAGGGTTGTTTGCAAATACGTTCACAAAATTAATACTTTTAAATGAATTGAATTGTTAAAAGACCTAGATAAAATTTTTGACTGAAATTAGTTTTATATTTTTGTGTAATTAAAAGAAAAAAAATGAATAAATATTTATCGTTAATAGCTCTATTATTAATCACAGTATATTCCTCTTTCTCTCAAAATGATGAGAAAACTTATAAAATAAGAACACTTGCTTTTTATAATTTAGAGAACCTTTTTGATACTATTAACGACGTTACAAAAAACGATGAAGCAAGTCCTATGATGGAACTTAAAGGGAATAAGTCAAAAGTTTATTGGGATAAAATTGATAAACTAGCCAGTGTTATTTCTCAAATAGGTGAAGAAAAAACAAAAACTAGTCCTGCAATTATAGGAGTGTCTGAAATTGAAAATGTTAGTGTTTTAGAAGATTTAGTAAAATCTGTGCACATCAAGAAAAAAAACTACGGTATTATTCATTACGAATCTCCAGATAAAAGAGGAATAGATGTTGCCTTGTTATACCAAAAGAGATACTTTAAGCCAATTTTTCATCAATCATTTAACCCAAATATTTACAGAAATAATAGAAAGGTATATACTAGAGATCAATTATTAGTATCAGGATATTTAGATGATGAGTTAATTCATTTGATAGTAAATCATTGGCCATCAAGAAGTGGAGGTGAAATGAAAAGTAGACCGTTAAGAGAAAAGGCCGCTTATCAAAACACAAAAATTATTGAACAGGTTAGGGAAAAAGACCCAAACGCAAAAATTATTGTGATGGGTGATTTTAACGATGATCCCATTAATGCAAGCTTTAAAAAGGTTTTGAAAGCTAAGGGGAAGAAAAAAAATGTAGGGGAAAATGACATTTATAATCCATATGAGGATCTGTTTAAAAAAGGATTTAATACGTTGGGTTATAGAGATAATATTAATTTATTTGATCAAATTCTAATTACTTCATCGTTATTAGATTCGGGTAATAAAGATTTCTCTACCTACAAGATGTTTAAGGCCATGGTCTTTAATAAAAGATTTCTTACAAATAAAAGAGGGCGTTACAAAGGCTACCCTTTTAGAAGTTTTTCTTTTGGAAGTTATACAGGAGGGTACAGTGATCATTACCCAGTATATATGTATTTAATTAAGGAGAAAAATTAATAAGCAATCACGTTTTTACTTATTGTATATTTTTAATGTCTTTTAAAAGAAGTTGCAAAGAAGTTCTGCCATTCCATTCATTTTCATCTAAACTATAGGCAATGTCAAAATCACCTTTAATTGATTTGATTTTATTACCCAATCCAAAACCAATGGCATTGTAGGTTTTTTTATCAGCTCCGTAGATAATATTTAATTTTAAGTGACTTTTGTCTGCTCCAACGGTTTTTCCGTAGCCATTGTCTCTTACAGAAGTAGTTTTAAAGACAGGTTTCATGTTTTGTGGGCCAAATGGTCCCATTTGTTGTAGAATTCTAAAAAACTTAGGAGTAATTTCAGATAATTCTAGCTCTAAGTCGATGGTAATTTCTGGGATTAGTAAATTTTTGTCAATGCTGGCTTTTACAACTTCTTCAAATTTATTTTTAAAAGCACTATAATTTTTTGGATCTAATGTTAAACCAGCAGCATATTTATGTCCACCAAATTGTTCTAGATATTCTGAACATTCATTTAATGCTTCATACACATCAAAACCTTTTACAGATCTAGCGGAGGCTGCAAGTTTATTGCCACTTTTTGTAAAAACTAGTGTAGGTCTATAAAAAGACTCTATGAGTCTAGAAGCCACAATGCCAATAACACCTTTATGCCAATTTTCAGAATAAACAACCGTTGAAAATTTTTCTTTTTCATTAGCTGATTCAATTTGTTGTAAAGCTTCATAGGTAATTTTTTTATCGAGTTCTTTCCGTTCTAAATTAAACTTTTCAATTGAGGCAGCAAAATCTAATGCTGCTTCATAATTCATTTCAGTTAATAATTCGACTGCATAGTTACCATGTTTAATTCTGCCAGCTGCATTGATTCTTGGAGCAATGATAAAAACCACATCGGTAATTGTTAATTTTTTTTTATTTATTTGATGAATAATTGCTTTAATTCCATTTCTTGGATTAGAGTTAATCACCTCTAATCCATAATAAGTTAAGATTCTATTTTCACCAGTTATTGGAACAATATCAGCAGCAATTGCAGTTGCAACCAAATCTAAATATTGTTGTATGTCTTCAATTGTTTGACCTCTTCTTGAAGCCAATGCATGCACTAATTTAAAGCCCACACCACAACCACATAATTCTTTGTAAGGGTACGTGCAATCAACTCTCTTTGGATTTAAAACTGCCAAAGCCTTTGGGATCTCATCGCCTGGTTTATGATGATCGCAAATAATAAAATCAACATTCTTTTGTGTTGCATAATTGACCTTTTCTATTGCTTTGATACCACAATCTAATGCTATAATTAGTGAAAAATTATTGTCAGATGCAAAATCAATTCCCTGGTATGAAATTCCATACCCTTCATCATACCTGTCTGGGATGTAAGTAGCTATATGATTAGTGATTGTTTTTAAATAGGAGGACACCAATGATACAGAGGTGGTTCCATCTACATCGTAATCACCATAGATGAGAATATTTTCGTTATCAATAATTGCTTTTTCTATTCTAGAAACAGCCCTATCCATATCTTTAAGTAAAAAAGGATCATGTAAATCTTCAAGAGATGGTCGAAAAAACTCTTTAGCTTTTTTAAATGAATCTATATTTCTTTGAACTAAAAGCGATGCCAATATCGGATCTATAGATAAATCATTAGAAAGTTGATTAACTTTCTTTTTATTGGCTGCTGTTTTTAAAGTCCAACGCATAGAATTCTTAATTATTCATGAAAACAAACTTCTGTAGTTACTTCTGCAAACTGTCTAAACATTTCCATAACTCCACAGTATCTGTCAACAGAGAGGGTAACTGCCTTATTAATTTTATCCTGCTGTAAATTACTACCATAAAAATGATATTCAACATGTACTTTATGATAATATTTTGGATGTTCATCTGTAAGATCTCCTTGAACAATCATTTTAAAATCATCAACCTCAGCTCTCATTTTTTTCAATAAGGAAACTACATCTAAACCAGAACAACCTGCAAGTGAAGAAAGCATCATAGCTTTTGGACGTAAGCCTTTGTTTTCTATTCCCTCATCGGGTGCATCCATGAGAATTATTTCACCACTTGGATTATCGGATTCAAATAGCATATTTTCTTTCCAAACGGTAGTTACTATATTATTGGCCATAATTAATTCTTGTAATAATTTATTTAAACAAAAGTAATAACAAAGATTTAATAACTAGTAGTTTCTTATAGAGAATGAAATAAATTAATAGTTTATGAATGGAAATCTTAAAAGATGATTACCATTAGATTATAATAACTTAAAAATGTATATTTATTATTAAAAATAAACTAAACATAACATGCCATTAGTATCATCTTTATCCGCAGAACACAATTTAGAAACTAAAAAGCTAGCAGAATTTTTTAACGAAACTCTCGGGTTTTGCCCAAACTCTGTATTAACAATGCAACGAAGACCAGCTATTTCCAAAGCATTTATTAATTTAAATAAAGCAGTTATGGCAAACGAGGGTAGAGTTACCTCTGCGCTAAAAAGAATGATAGCATGGGTTTCCAGTAATGCTACAGGATGTAGGTATTGTCAAGCACACGCTATTAGAGCTGCAGAACGATATGGTGCAGAACAGGAGCAATTAGATAACATATGGGAATATAAAACTCATCCTGCGTTTTCAGAAGCAGAAAGAGTAGCCTTAGATTTTTCATTATTAGCAAGTCAAGTTCCTAATGCTGTTGATGAAAGTATAAAGAAGCGCTTATATGAACATTGGGATGAGGGAGAAATTGTAGAAATGCTGGGTGTTATTTCTTTGTTTGGCTATTTAAATCGTTGGAATGATACTATGGGAACCTCTATAGAAGATGGAGCTGTTGAGTCTGGAAATCAGTATTTAGGGAAACACGGTTGGGAAAAAGGGAAGCATCAGTAAGAATAAACTATTTTTTACCTGCTACTACAATAACAATCTCTCCTTTTGGGGGTTTGTTTGTGTAATAAGATAGCAACTCTGAAATTGTACCTCTTTTTGTTTCTTCAAATAATTTGGTGAGTTCTCGAGATACAGATACTGTTCTATCCTCTCCAAAATATTCTGAAAAATGAGCTAAAGTTTTTAGTAATTTATGTGGAGATTCATAAAATATCATGGTACGTGTTTCTTCTGCCAATTTGAGTAAACGTGTTTGTCGACCTTTTTTTATGGGTAAAAACCCCTCAAAAACAAAACGATCATTTGGAAATCCAGAATTAACTAATGCAGGAACAAAAGCAGTAGCGCCAGGTAAACACTCAACATCTATATTATTTTCGATGCAACTTCTTGTTAATAAAAATCCAGGATCTGAAATAGCAGGGGTGCCGGCATCAGAGATAAGCGCACAAATTTCTCCATTTTGTATTCGTTGCACTATACCTTTTACAGATTTATGTTCGTTGTGCATGTGATGGCTATGCATTTGAGTATTAATATCAAAATGCTTCAACAATTTCCCACTAGTTCTTGTGTCTTCTGCTAAAATAAAATCGACATCTTTTAATACTGTAATAGCCCTAAAAGTCATATCTTCTAAATTTCCAATAGGTGTGGGAACTAAATATAATTTACTCATGCATTACTTGTATTAATTATCAATTTTTTAGATTTCCTCGTAGGTTTCCACGGTAATATCGGCAAGTACATCACCAGTATGTTTTGTACTCAATGGTTCAAATAGTAATAAATGAGTTTCCTTTCTTGCAATGGGTTTATGAAGAACTCCTTTTGGAACAATAAAAAACTCGCCTTTATTCAATACTACTGTTTTATCTTCAAGAACCAATTCTAATTGTCCTTTCATAACAAGAAATAGTTCGTCTTCGTCATCGTGTTTATGAAAAACAAATTCACCTTTAATTTTTGCTAATAATATTTGTTGACCGTTAAGTTTGCCTATTCTTTTAGGAGACCATAAATCTGTAAAAAGTTTAAATTTCTCTTGAATATTAATCACCTTGTTCATAGCACGAATTTACAAAAACTAATTTAGCTTAAATTTTAAAAAGGTCTTCACATCATTTAAAATGTTCTTCAAATTTAATTCGTTTAATAATGCAAAGGGTAACCCATTGTTATTGATAGGATTTGATTAAATTTGTGGTCGATTACATTTTATAATTAGAAAAATTATAAAATGTGGTTTTGGTTATTATTATGTAATAATAAAATAACATTCAACAATATAAAAAATGTATAGAACACATTCTTGTGGAGCTTTAACTGCTTCAGACATTAACAAAGAGGTAACCTTAGCTGGTTGGGTTCAGAAATCTAGAGATAAAGGATTTATGATTTGGATAGATCTTCGTGATCGATATGGTCTTACACAATTAATCTTTGATGAAGAAAGAACTGCTGCAGATTTAATGGAGAAAGCTAAGAACCTAGGACGTGAGTTTGTGATTCAAATTTCAGGGACTGTTATAGAAAGACAGTCAAAGAACCTTAATATAAAAACTGGAGCTATTGAAGTTTTGGTTTCTGAGTTAACCATATTAAATGAAGCTAAAACTCCACCATTTACTATTGAAGACACTACCGATGGAGGAGAAGATCTTAGAATGAAATATCGGTATTTAGACATTCGAAGAAATCCTGTAAAAGAGAATTTATTATTCCGTCACAAAGTATCTATGGAGGTTCGAAAATACCTCTCTGATGACGGATTTGTAGATGTGGAAACACCCTATTTAATAAAGTCTACACCAGAAGGAGCTCGTGATTTTTTGGTGCCTTCAAGAATGAATCAAGGACAGTTTTATGCCTTACCACAATCTCCTCAAACCTTCAAGCAATTGTTAATGATTGGTGGGTTAGATAAGTATTTTCAAATTGTAAAATGCTTTAGAGATGAAGATTTACGTGCAGATAGACAGCCAGAGTTTACTCAAATAGACTGTGAAATGGCCTTTGTTGAGCAAGAAGATATTTTAAGCACTTTTGAAGGATTAACTCGTCATTTATTGAAAGAAATTAAAGGAGTAGATGTAGCAGAGTTTCCAAGAATGCAGTATGATGATGCAATGAAATTGTATGGAAATGATAAACCTGACATTCGTTTTGGGATGCAGTTTGGAGAATTAAACTCTGTAGCTCAGCACAAAGAATTTGGGGTGTTTAATTCAGCCGAATTAGTTGTAGGGATAGCCATTCCAGGAGGAGCTTCTTATACCAGAAAGGAAATCGATAAATTAGTAGATTGGGTACGTCGTCCTCAGGTGGGGGCTTTGGGCATGGTCTACGTAAAATGCAATGAAGACGGAAGTTATAAATCCTCTGTAGATAAATTTTACGATCAAAATGATTTAGAAAATTGGGCAGCAGTAACTGGAGCTAAACCAGGGGATTTAATTTGCGTTTTATCTGGAGATACAAACAAAGTAAGAGCACAGTTGAGTGCACTTCGTATGGAAATGGCAGAACGTTTAGGGCTTCGAAATCCTAATGAGTTTGCACCATTATGGGTAGTAGATTTTCCTCTACTAGAATTGGATGAAGAAACGGGTCATTATCATGCCATGCATCACCCATTTACCTCACCAAAACCTGGCCAACTAGAGTTGTTGGATTCCAAGCCTGGTGAAGTGAAAGCCAATGCCTATGATTTGGTATTAAATGGAA
>Ga0233444_10003932_pt1 | contig 14461 bp, 10 predicted proteins | sample SI_124_October20_6_FD_182792 | JGI IMG/M metagenome (GOLD analysis project Ga0233444, IMG submission 182792) | Seawater microbial communities from Saanich Inlet, British Columbia, Canada - SI_124_October2016_10_MG | ecosystem: Environmental > Aquatic > Marine > Inlet | place: Canada: British...
ATTAGTCAAGTAAGCAGCACCACAATAGCCATTGCATTCATTAGTATCATACCTGTTGAATACAGCATTTTGTAGGTAGGTCTCGTTCATTCCTGTATGAATAAACGAGGCATTAAAGGCAATTATCGAGCGTAAATCTGCACCGTCTAAAGTAGCATAATCGAAGGTCGTATTTTGTAAATTAGCGCCACGTAAGTCAATACCTGTCAAATCCATTCCGCTTAAATTCATGTGACTGAGGTCGGTACCAGCGCAGTAAGCATAACGACCCAGTTGACAACTTGTTGCATTTGCTAGATCTGATTCTAGTGTAAAGATTGCATTCCATACCATTGAAAGGTTAGATTGTATATTGACTACATCTCCGTTGATTTGTGTAAACCAAGAATAATACAATTGAATGGCATTATCAACACTACCTAACTCACTTTCAATTTCGCTAATATTGGTCAAAATAACCGTCATGTCTTGATTCATTGCCGACAATTGTTGTTCTAAATCATCCATCATTGTCTCATTGGCCGCTTGACCATCCATACCAGGTTCACCTTGTGGCCCAGCCTCTCCAGCTGGTCCTTGTGCTCCATCTTGGCCATCAGTACCTGAATCACCTTGAGGGCCTTGATCGCCAGCCGGTCCTTGCGTGCCATCAGCACCCTTGATGTCAATGAATGACCAACCGGTGGTTAGGCATACTTCAAAGGTATCAACATCGGCAACGTAATACAATTTCCCCAACGAATCTGAGTTACAGTTTGGTAATTCATCACCTGAATCGACCATGTAGACAGTCCAATCTTCCAATGTTTCAGCAGGCTCCTCACTTGAGCCTCCGCCATCATCACCACCCAAACATCCAGCAAGGGATAGTGTGGCCATCAAAAAAGCAAACAAAACAGCATTCAAGCGTCGCATATTATCTTATCAGTGCATTGGGGAAATAATACTATTCACCAATGTAGCAAAATTGGTAAGTATAAAACAGCCTATTATAACTGGAAGGTTTGAATGGGGCGACATGAGAAAAATCCTCGTTTGCCTAATAATGTCTTGCCTGCTAGCGTCCAGTATACCGGTTTCTAGCGCTGATTCAACCCAAGATATTCCTACTAATGCAGCAGGAACTGGCATCCACGATACTCTAGTTGCAGCACTGGCTCACGTTGACTTAGTGACCACGCTTGAAGGCACAGGACCATTCACTGTGTTTGCGCCAACAGACCAAGCATTTACCGATGCGGGAGTTGATTTAGCAAACTTCCAAACCGCTGAAGAAAAAGCAGTATTAACAGACATTCTTCTCTATCACGTTGTTGCAGGAGCAGTTCCTGCTAGCGCAGTTACTGACGGTATGCTAGCTGAAATGGTTAACGGGGACAAAGCCAAATTCACCGTCGATGGAACAGTTTCCATCAATGACGCAACAGTAATTCAAGCAGATGTACAAGCATCAAACGGAATAATTCACGTAATTGACAAGGTGCTAACTCCACCTGTTGACATTCCAGCAACTGCTCAAACTACTGGCATTCACGATATCTTGGTAGATGCGGTAATCCAAGCAGACCTGCTTGCAACTCTACAAACTGCAGGACCTTTCACCCTATTTGCGCCAACAGACCAAGCATTCATCGATGCCGAAATTGATTTAGCAGCCCTTGATACTACAGAAGGCAAAGCAGCATTAGCTGATATTCTGCTCTATCACGTAGTACCATCAGAGGTCCCAGCCAGCGCTATTACTGATGGCATGCTTGCCGAAATGGCCAATGGTGACAAAATAAAAATCACTGCTGACGCCAACGGTGTCTCCCTTGGTGGTGCCACAGTAACCATGGCTGATGTTGTCACAAGTAACGGTTTAATCCACGTTATCGACAAGGTCCTAACCCCACCAGTCGACATTCCAGCAACCGCTCAAACTACCGGCATCCACGATTCTTTGGTTGCTGCTGTAATCCAAGCAGAGTTGCTAACCACACTACAAGGCGACGGTCCGTTCACAGTATTTGCGCCAACAGACCAAGCATTCATCGATGCCGAAATTGATCTAGCAGCCCTTGATACTACAGAAGGCAAAGCAGCATTAGCTGATATTCTGCTCTATCACGTAGTGCCTTCTGAGGTGCCTTCGGCAGATGTAACCGATTGTATGTCTGCTGATGCAGCAAATACGCAACCTCTATCCTTTACTGTGGCAGATGGTGTAATGGTTAATGATGCCAATGTTGTCTTGGCAGACGTGGTCACCAGTAATGGTCTAATTCACGTTATTGACAAGGTGTTGACACCAACCGATACTCCTAGAGATATTCCACGCACTGCTCAATGCACTGGAGCTCATGACTCATTAGTGGCCGCATTAGTCCAAGCAGAGTTAGTAGCCACCCTGCAAGGTGATGGACCATTCACCGTCTTCGCTCCAACCGATCAAGCATTTACCGATGCAGGAATCGATCTTGCAGCACTTGACACTCCAGAAGGCAAGGCAACGCTAACTGATATTCTATTGCATCACGTTGTTGCTGGTGAAGTTCCTGCCAGCGCAGTTACCGATGGTATGTTGGCTACCATGGTCAACGGAGACAAGGCAAAACTCAGTGTAACTGGAGATGTTGTATCAATATCCGGTGCTACAGTAACCGGAGCAGATGTTGCAACCGCTAATGGTATTATTCACGTGATTGACAAGGTAATGATGCCTCCAGGTGACGTAACAGCAATTGCTCAAGGGACCGGCATCCATGACTCACTGGTCGCAGCAGTCATCCAAGCGGAGTTGTTAACAACTCTACAAGGCGACGGGCCATTCACAGTATTTGCCCCAACCGACCAAGCATTTGCTGATGCAGGAATTGACCTAACAGCCCTTGATACCACAGAAGGCAAAGCAGCACTATCTGACATTCTGCTCTACCACGTAGTGTCTGCAGAAGTTGCTTCTAGCGACCTTAGTGAATGTCAAGTAGCCAATGCGGCAAACGGACAACCCCTATCTTTCACAGTTGGTGAAACGGTAATGGTAAACGGTGCTACAGTAACAATTGCTGACGTTCCAGCAAGCAATGGAATAGTTCACGTTATCGACAAGGTGCTAACTCCTTCAGATACTCCAAATGACCTTCCCCGAACTGCCCAGTGTACTGGTATCCATAACTCACTGGTCGCAGCAGTCATCCAAGCAGAGTTGCTAACCACTCTACAAGGTGAAGGGCCATTTACCCTATTTGCCCCTACTGACCAAGCATTTGCTGATGCAGGAATTGACCTTGCAACACTTGATACTCCAGAAGGTAAGGCAAACCTATCTGATATTTTGCTATATCACGTAGTGCCAGGTGCAGTACCATCGAGCAACCTGTCAGACTGTATGTCTGCTACCGCAGTTAACGATTTGCCATTATCATTCACCGTTGCAGTTGGCAGTGTAATGGTTAACGATGCAACAGTAGTTACTCCAGACGTGGCAACCAGCAACGGGATAATTCACGTAATCGACAAGGTTCTAACACCGACCTCAACACCAACAGATGTACCTAGGACCGCTGCATGTACAGGCGTCCACAACTCACTGGTTGCCGCAGTAATTCAAGCAGAGTTGCTGCCCACTCTAGAGGGTGAAGGACCGTTCACAGTATTCGCTCCAACAGACCAAGCATTCATTGATGCTGGAATTGATCTCGCTGCGCTAAATACGCCAGAAGGCAAGGCAACTTTGACTGACATATTGCTACACCATGTTCACCCAGGATCCCTATGGGGTGCTGAAGTGACCGACGGCATGATGCTAGCAATGGCTAACGGTGACAATTTGACACTGACCAAAATGGACGGCAAAGTAATGATTGGTGATGTTGAAGTTACCACTACTGATGTATTAGCCTCAAACGGAATAATCCACGTTGTCGATAAGGTCATTATGCCACCGTCTGAAGTAAACGATTCAAGTGATGATGCTGAAAGTTCTTCAGACGATGATTCCAACAGTTTCATCTGGATTGTCCTGGTAGTGATTATACTACTTGGTGGCGGTGCAGGAGGATTCTATCTGGTAAGATCTAAGGGCGCTGCAGCAACACTGTCAAAGGACTTTGCAAGTGCTGGTCTAATGAATGATTTACAACCTGTTCAACCAACAGCATATGCTACCCAAACAACAGCTCAGCCAGTTCAACAAGCATACCAACCACAACCAGTTGAAACTGTCGAGGTTGTCCAAGCACAACCCGTCGTGGCTGAACCAAATGTTCTGCGACAATGGACCGATGAAGCAGGATATACCTGGAGGGCAATGGATGACGGCAACACTTACTGGTGGACAGGCGCTGAATGGCAAAAGTATGGTTGAACAACATAACCAATACTTGAATCGGCACAGTGTCTCACAGTCACTGGTGATTCCGGTTGCCAAACTAGATCTTTGGCAAGAGATTAGTCGGCCAGAGAGTCTTAACGACACTCATCCATTTTGCCGCTCAAATAAGGCCCTAACTTGGAACCTAGAAGAACATAAAGATGAGTTAGTTTACCTAAGTGGATTAACCTTTATTCGGCAATTTGTAGCCTGGAACGAAGGCGAAGGTTATCAGCTAATCATTGGTGAGAAAGACGGGCCTCAATCTTTCGTAAAGTGGGATATTGACTCCTTGAGTTCAACTAAGGCCAAACTAACCATCACAGTTTACCCATATATGTTGGCTAGGCTAGGCAAAGTTCTGTCTTTTTTGCCATTTCATATATACATTAAGCCACGCTTATCATCATACCTAAAGTCGGTATTAAGGGGCCATAGCCACTATTTGACAACAGGAAAACCAGTTCCACGTAACCATTGGGGCAGCCACCCATGGTTTAGTTGAGGTTTTATAGAAACCCTGCTTGCATCGACCATGGGCAGCACCAAGTATGCGTTATTTGTCGTACTGCTCTTGACCATAAGTTTGGCAGGATGTACTTCAGAAGAGTCCAGTGAATCCACAATTTCTCTTTCGGTAAATCATAGCGCTGATAGTGGAATGATTGTAGAGTCTTATTCAAACGGCGACATAACCTCAACATCAAGCGTAATTATTGACTTTGATTTTTCATCTACAACCGCTGATTTAGAACTCACTAAATTTGGCATTAATCTCAATGATGGAACTGACTCATTAGAGATTGATGCCTTGAACAACTCGGTAATATCGTTTGAATTCTCTCAGCACGGTTGGTATAACCTTACAGCTTACGCAATTGATGAAGATGGAGGACAAGCAGACGCAATCATTTCGATTAAAATTGATTTGCGAATTGAATGGGTTGAAACAAATACCGACCAACCCCAACCTTTAGTTTTTGATCCCGAGCCGGCTAATGGTGGGGCAAATGCACAGATGATTGAGGTCAATTCAGTTGTCGAAAACCCTGAAAGTTTTGATGAAATAATTTCGGGAGGAGATTCTGTTGGAATTACTTGGAATATTATGGATGAGCAAGATGATGTTTGTCAAAAGAAATCAGCAAATATTGAGAACGGGGGGTCTGGTGTTTGGGATACTTTGCACTTCAATACCTTCCAAGTCCATGAATTATCAATCACTTTTGATGATAATCAAGAGACAATCAACGTTGAGCATATTGTGTCAATCATTTACTAAACTCAGATAACCACTTTACGACAAGATATTTGACAATCTATCGCCCTTTGTTAGTATTAGTTAGTGGCGGGCGATGCAGTTTTCCAATTAACCGATAGTATTCAGTAGATTTGGAAATCAATCGCTCCGCATATTATTGATCGATATTGGCGGGCGATGCAGGTTGTCAAATTACTGAAACATAATACTCAATTTGTCAATTAAATCGCCCACTTGAATCATTACATATTGGCGGGCGATGCAGGTTGCCAAATAACCACTTTACGACAAGATATTTGACAATCTATCGCCCTTTGTTAGTATTAGTTAGTGGCGGGCGATGCAGGATTCGAACCCACGTCTCCGGCTCCGAAGGCCGGAAGGATATCCAGACTACCCTAATCGCCCGTATTTGCTCCGACTAACAACTCCTTCTTGAAGAAGTATGTTCAACAAGACAAATTGAGTATTTTCTCTACATTTGACCCCTTCATTGAATAATGGTTTGTGATTAATAGGTGCATGGGCCGCAGACTACCATGCATAACGCGGTCCTGTTCTGCCTGTTGTCGAGAAACTACCATGCCCCTGACTAGGTCTGAAGCAGCACGGCTTTCTCGCCGTACCGGAATGAAAGTTGAAGATTTCACCTGGAGCAACAAAGGAGTTTTGACATTAATGAATAATGATTTAACCAAAGCGTGTATGTTTTTGCTCACCGATTCGGCTGAGAAGTTTGCCGAGGGCATCTGTTCTGTTTACGATATACGACCAAAAGGTTGCCAAATCTATCCGGCTGTGCTTAACAGTGAAGATCAAGCGATAATCGACGATGGATGCCCTTATGGTTCAGATTTTGACACTCCAACAGAAGAGGATTCAATCACATTACTCAATCTAGAGGAGCGATTGATACGAGGAGAATGAGTCTGGATAAACTTCCATGAACGTGTTCTTTCCACTGTCCAGTAATCGTACTTCCACAATCGCTGAGTAATTGCTTTAATTCCCCCCACTGGCCGTGAAGTAATTCAATTTCACCAGTGTCATCTTTGTCTGGAATAATTGGCACTATAAGCACTAATTTGGCGTCATCACTAACCACTATTCTAGCACTTTGTAGGGTTTTACCAATCAAATCATAGTGGCTTTGACTACCGTGAGAGTTTCTACCATACGGGGGATCTAATACGATGCCTGATATTTGTCCATGCCAGGATTCTTCGATTGTTTCACTTAATTCACAAGCATCTCCAGTTATCACCTGATAGTCGTTTTCTGCTGACTGTCCCTGTAATGCCCAAGTAATATTTTGCTTGGTTCCTTCAACCATTGCTTGATTCATGTCTATTGCAATACATCTTCGCCCCATCATCACTGCTTCTACGGCAAAGCCCCCAGTTCCAGTCATTGGATCTAGTACAGCCCGCTTATCTATTGGCCCACCTGCCAGATTTACGGCAAGTCTTGCTAAGCGAGGATCTAAACTAATTGGGCGGAAAAACGGGCGCTCAGTGGCTCTTCTATTGGCAGTGCCAATCGAATCGTCAAGATTGCCAACCAGCCAACCGCAAGCAACAATATTTGATCCACCATCAGCAATTAGACCAATTTCAATTTCGGGATTTTTTAAATCAATAGTGAATTGTTCAGCCACGGCTATTGAGCCGATTTTGCCGGCAGTCGATTGGGTGGAGAAATCATTTATTCGCCCATCAATTCTGATTGTCCTAACCGCTAACGAGCCTTTGAATGTGGCACCTTGAATCATTTGTGTAGCCTTTTCTAGTAAATCTTCGACAGACTCGTGTTCAAGATTAATGCTCACATAATTATCCAAGAAACATTGAATTCCGCTGGAGCAAGTTATGATTTGCTGTAATTCTGCAGTCGCTAATTGTTCACTACTGGCCAGTAACCGCGGGCTAATGATGTCAAAATTTGTTTGAGGTACTAAAGCCTCAAGTTCAGCAGTTGCTAACGCCACATGCCATCCTCTGAGGCATGCCATCAACTCCGCCATGTTGTTACTAGATGATTCTGGTAATTGACCAAATCGGATGCAAATATTGACATGCTTAGACCGGTAGTCAATCATATGGGCTGTAATCTTCGAGACCTAGCGCAACCGGAGAACCTTGAGTTGACCGCTCTTTCAGGTCAACGAATTGGAGTTGATGCTTTCCTAACAGCATATCAATTTCTAACCACAATCCGTGATCGTTCTCCCGAAGGCGATGGCGGTCCACTAAAGTCAAGTAACGGCAAAGTCGTTTCTCATTTGATGGGTTTTCTTAACCGAACTACTTCATTACTGGCTGCTGGAATCAAGCCCGTATTCATTTTTGACGGCACAGCTCCTGAACTGAAAGCCGATGAATTGGCTATGCGTAAAGCACGTCGTGATGAAGCAAGAAAGGCTCACCAAGAGGCGCTTGATGCTGGGGATTTTGCCTTAGCACAAAAGATGGCTCAGCGAATAATATCCTACACTCCTGAAATGGTTGCGGAAACCAAACAATTGCTCGATTTATTGGGTGTTCCATGGGTTGCGGCCAAAGCAGAAGGAGAAGGTCAAGCAGCAGTTATGGCTAGAATTGGTCAATTAGACGCGGTAGCTACCCAAGACTGGGATGCACTATTGTATGGTACTCCAGTATTGATTCGTAACATGATGACTGCAGGAAATAAGCAACATGGCAGGGTTGTCAAAGCGCAAAAAATAATTCTAGCTGACTTACTAGGCGAACATGATTTATCTACTGACCAACTAATTGACCTAGCCATCATGATTGGTACTGACTTCCACCCGGGAATCAGAGGAATTGGGCCGAAAACCGGCATTAAACTAATCAAACAATTTGGCAACATCGAAACTATTTGTGCAGAAAAAGACAAGCACATTCCGCAACGTCTTGATGAAATTCGTGAAATATTCCGTAATCATCCATCAAATGAAGTGCCTTCTGAAGCACTACAAATGGGCGAAATTGATGTTGCAGGTCTCAAACAGTTTTTACAAATTGACCGGCAATTCAGCCAACGTCGAATGGATAATGCCATGGAGAAATTAACTCAGGCTGGCCTAATCAGAGAAAGTGGCCAAACTAGTTTGTTCTCATTTTAGATTAATAGAATCTAAGCGGGCTTGCCAAGACATCTACGCCATTGTATGGCGTTACCAATTCTCGCGCTTTTGACTGTTTGTCAGTTAAAGCCTCAGTAATCGTATTGACCGGTGCGCAAGGTATTCCTTTGAGCAACTCCTCTAATTCAGTGCGGCTATGTTTGCTGACAATATCCGCAAGCATTGCTTCAATTTGCGCACGGTCGCTAATACGTCCGGCATTTTCTGCCCATGCTTCTTTGAAATCAATCGCTAAATAATCACATAATTTTGCCCACTGATCATCTGAGCCAACACCAATAACAAACCATCCATCACTTGCTTGAAACGCTCGGTAAGGCACTAAGTTTGGATGTGCTGTTCCCATTGGTTGCGGATCTTTACCGCTAGCCAGCGCGTTGTGGGCTTGATTAACCAAGGCGGCAATTGCACAATCCCATAACGAAATATCAATTTTCTTTGATTCACCAGTTTTCATCTTGTGAATTATCGCTGCAAGAATCGCATTAGCGGCATTTAGTCCAGTGATGACATCAATCCACGCAACGCCGACCTTGGCCGGTGCACCATCAGGGTCACCAGTGATACTCATGATTCCACTTCTTGCTTGTAATGCAATGTCGTAACCAGGCTCATCTCGTCTTGGTCCATCTTGCCCATATGCTGTTATAGAGCACAAGATGACATCGTTTGGCAATTCTCCAAGAATGCGTTCTAGCGTACCAGGCTTGAAATTTTCAACAATCACATCAGCACCGGCAATCAATTCCAGCAGTTTCGTTTTTTCTTGTTTTAGATTCATGGTAGTTATTTGCTTGCCGCGGTTACAAGCAAGGAAGTACGCAGCAACCTGTTTCCCATCAAAACCAGTGGTAAATGGTGGGCCCCATTTCCTAGTATCATCGCCCCATGGTGCTTCAACCTTGATTACTTCAGCGCCTAAATCTGACAGCATTTGGGTACTAAGTGGTCCAGCTAAAATTCGGGACAAGTCAACAATTTTGGTTCCCGCTAATATTCCGCTCATGTTGTAGCCATGAGCCGTTGGTCAATTAAACCGATGATTTCCGATGATATACAATATAATCAGTATTGGTGTCAAACTCAGTCCAATCATCATCAAGATATGACTGCCAGTCATCAGTAAAGATTACCCAATCAATTTGTGAATCAGTAATTATATGGCTCCAGTTGTAAGAATAATCAGCCCAATATCCCGTGACATTTCGGTCATGATTTGGGTCTACTGAGATTTGTAAAGTGTACAAACGATGCATTGCATGATATGGTTCAGAGATGTACAAGATGTTGTCACCTTCCTCAATAGAGTCAGCAATTTCTTCTCCCACATATTCCATACCTTTCGTGGTTTGCAGCATAGTAGCATTAAGCACCAAAATTAGGATAACGGCATAGACCATGGCGTATCTTCTTGGATTGTCTAATAATTTAATTTCATTTTGCTTGCTTCTAGCAAGATATGACCACCACAGCGGCACGATTAGTACTGATAAATAGCGGAAGATGTAACTGAATTGTTCAGCGGTCAAACTTGCACTAATACCCAATGAGAGTTTTTCTACTTCTAGTAACATCACAATATAGCCAGTTATAGCAATAAATACCAGTTGCGATAGTAGTAATAGGAAATCAGATTCAGCAGATTTTTGCTGAAAATTGGTACTGAAGAATAATGTCCCCACAATAACATAAATCAAGCCACCAACAATCAGAGATCGAAGCAAGAAATATATTGTATCAACCGTTATGCTGTCAGTTCTAAACCAAGTCATTAGTAGGCTAATCAGCAAACATCCAGCCAGTAATACCGGAGTTTTCAACGGTTTGATATTGAGGTTATTGACTACCGAGTAGGCAACAGGGAAAAACAACACAATCGAATAAGCAGGATTTATTCCCTTGATCGATAAAATAGCCATCAATGACATAAAACTAGCAAATAACCACCAAGTCGAGTTTTGTTTTCGCCTAGTCTGTAACAATCCATAGACTGCTAAAGTAGCCAACATCAAGACCATATTCTCCTGATATAATCGGCCACTAGCTCTGACAAGTGGGCTATATATTGAACATAATGCGGTTAATGCTAGAGCATTATTACTGCCCCAAAGTTTGCTGGTTAACAGATATATGACAGCCAAGCAACTCAAAGAAATGACCAACGATAAGATATGTAATGACATTAAAGATACGCCAAAGATACTCAACCATACGCCAATAATTGTGTGCCATACAGCCCACTTATCGTCAGCCTCAACAGTTGAAGGAGTTGAGTAATTGGCCCCATCAGTTCTGACAGCCCCCCAATCTAGTGAAGCCTCATCATCACTCATTGAATCTGTAACATAATTCACGTGAATGTGAGCGTCAAGCCCTAAAGGCATCACTGCAGCGGCTGAAAGATGGAATAAAATTCCCACGAAAAGGATGGAAATCCATACCTTTCGTTCTTCCATATGGTAAAACAGCAGTCGCTTACCTTTGAGTATTGTTAATGGAAATCACAATTTTAATGTGTTTCCAGACCTTGCTTTCGCTAGGTCTTGATTGAGATTAAACGTTTTGAACTTCAATCGTTTTTGTCGTTTTGAACTTGAACACGGACATCTTGAGCAGCAGCTTTGCTGTCTTGCATAGCCTTTCTTACTCTTGTTCCGGCAGCGGAGTTACCCTTGTCATGCTTTGCAGCATCACCTAGGGTGGCGGTTAAATCGTCAATCATTGCTTGTACCATTGCTTCTACAGACATGATTCCCGGCGATGCAAAGAGGTCTTTATGTGTTTTGCCGACTCGACCGAAGTAAAATTATATCAAATCTAATTCAGTAACACGTTTTTTGGCCTAAAAACAAAGATAATGGCCAAATTATAGTAATTTTTACTGTTTTGTAAAAGTTAGAAGGGTTTGAAAGCCGAAGGCAACAGGATAGACACAGGAGGAGTCACATTGGGCTTTGAATCTGACCTAAATCTTCCAGACCCAGACCCTGTTGCTACTCAAGAGTGGATAGATTCTATTTTAGCAGTTAGCAACCAACTAGGCGACAAAGAAGCCAGAAGAATATTACTAGCAACAGTAAATGCTGCTAGAGAGTCTGGTGTTGATATCGATCTTGTTAACACACCATATGTTAACAGTATTTCAGTATCGAATCAAGGCAACTATCCTGGTGATTTAGCCCTTGAAAAGCGCCTCCACGAGGTAATTCGCTGGAATGCAATGATGATGGTTACTAGAGCCAACAAATACTTTGACGGCATTGGCGGCCACATCTCAACTTATGCCTCAGCATCGCACGCTTGGGAAATCGGTTTCAATCATTTCTTCCGCGGTAAAGACGGGGATGGCTCAGGCGATCATCTATACTGGCAAGGACATGCTTCGCCAGGAATTTATGCCAGAGCATGGCTAGAAGGGCGACTAACCGAAGAAAACATCGAATTATTCAGACAAGAAGTTGGCGGCAAAGGCCTGTCTTCTTACCCACATCCTCGCTTAATGCCAGACTTTTGGGAATTCCCTAGTGTCAGTATGGGCCTTGGCGGCATGACTGCCATACATCAAGCCAGATTCAACAAATACCTCGAATCCAGAGGCCTGTGCAATACCACTTCATCCAGAGTATGGTACACGATGGGGGATGGAGAATCCGATGAGCCTGAGTCACTCTCTCAACTGTCATTAGCAGCTCGAGAAGGGCTAGACAACATCATCATGACCATGAATTGTAATCTGCAAAGACTGGACGGTCCAGTTAGAGGTAACTCAAAAATCGTTCAAGAATTAGAAGGCAGATTTAGAGGCTCAGGCTGGAATGTCATCAAGGTACTTTGGGGCAGCGGCTGGGATGACTTATTTGCTAGTGATACCAATGGTGCTTTAGTGGCCAGATTAGCCTCACTGGTCGATGGTGATGAGCAAAGAATCATGACTGCAGATGGGGCAATAATCCGCCAAGATTTGTTCAACACTCCAGAACTAGCCGCTTTAGTTAGCGATTATAGCGACGAAGATTTAGAAAATCTTTGCGAAGATGTTGGCGGCCATGATTTCGTTAAACTGCATGCTGCCTATGCTCAAGCAGTTGCCCACAAAGGCCAGCCAACCGTAGTAATCATTCGAACCATCAAAGGTTACGGGCTAGGACCGGCGTTTGCTGGCAGAAATACCACTCATCAAAAGAAGAAAGCCGATTTAAACGACATCAAATTCATGCGCGATGATATGGGCTTATCATTTACCGATGAAGACCTAGAAAATTATCCATATGTTCAGCCTAAAGACGTCCCCGACTTGGTTGCCTATGCTAAATCAAGACGAGAACAACTCAACGGTTTCGTGCCTAAAAGAAACAAATATCCAGTTGATATTGCCACTCCTGAACCCTCAACTTATGCTGAGTTTGATGAAGGGACCAAAGGCAAGATGCAAGTTTCTACCACCATGGCCTTCGTTAGAATACTGCGTTCTTTGATGAAATCAAAACCATTAGGCCCACGCATAGTTCCAATCATTCCCGATGAAGCAAGAACCTTCGGTATGGATCCATTATTTGCTGAATTCGGCATCTACCATCCAGAAGGACAATTGTACAAACCAGTCGACCATAAAGTACTGATGAAGTACAAGGAATCTGCCTCAGGACAGTTGTTTGAGGAAGGTATTAACGAAGCGGGCGCTACCTCAACTTTCATTGCCGCAGCAACCTCTTTTTCCACTCATGCTTGCATGACTCTCCCGTTCTACATCTTTTATTCCATGTTCGGCTTCCAAAGAGTTGCTGACTTGATTTGGTCAGCCGCCGACCAACGTGCTAGAGGTTTCCTTATTGGGGCTACATCAGGAAGAACCACGCTGAATGGTGAAGGCTTGCAACACCAAGACGGTCACTCACTACTCATGGCTCATACCAACCCAGCAGTGCGTGCTTGGGACCCAGCCTTTGCTTACGAATTAGCCACCATTATTCAATACGGAATCAAAGAGATGGTTGATGACGACAGAGATGTAATCCATTATATTGCAGTTTACAATGAAAATTATCCAATGCCGGCTAAACCAAAATCGGTTGATGAAGGCATCATTAAGGGACTGTATATGCTACGAGGTGCGCCAAAAGGTGACGGACCTGTAGTGCGCTTAATCGGCTCAGGAACAATCATGCTGCAAGTATTAGACGCAGTTGAGAAGTTGGAAGAGTTTGGTGTTAGAAGCGAAATTTGGTCGGCTACCTCGTATGGTGAACTGCGCCGCGACGGCTTAGAAGTCGACCGCTGGAACCGACTCAATCCGGATAAAGAAGCCAAGAAGACTTGGACTCAAACCCAACTTGGTGATTCTAAGACGCCAATTATTGCCGTGTCAGATAATATGGCCGCAGTACCAGATATGGTTAGAAAGTGGATGCCAGAGAATTATGAGATCCTTGGCACTGATGGTTTTGGTCGCTCAGATACTCGAGAGGCTCTGCGCCGATTCTTCGAAATTGATGGTGTATCAATCACCCTAGCAGCACTCTCACAGTTAGTTAGAAAAGGCGATATTGAAGCATCAGTCTATCAAAAAGCGGTCAAGAAGTTCGATGTTGACTTCACTCGCAATGATATTACCGAGTTGTAAATCATCGACGGGCTGAAAAACTCCCACCCCTAGGCACAGACATGTCAATTAGGCTAGTACTAGTTACTCATCCAAGCA
>Ga0233444_10003933_pt1 | contig 14459 bp, 11 predicted proteins | sample SI_124_October20_6_FD_182792 | JGI IMG/M metagenome (GOLD analysis project Ga0233444, IMG submission 182792) | Seawater microbial communities from Saanich Inlet, British Columbia, Canada - SI_124_October2016_10_MG | ecosystem: Environmental > Aquatic > Marine > Inlet | place: Canada: British...
TTGATATTATTACAAAAAGTAAAAAAAAAATTATGCAAGCAAAATAAATCCTTGTACTAAAACTTTTCAAGCTCTAAGAATTTTTGTAAATAAAGAAATTACAGAACTAATTAATGGCATTATTAACGCTACTAAAATTTTAAAGCCTGGTGGAAAAGTTTTAATAGTAAGTTTTCATTCAATAGAAGATAAGATTGCTAAATATTTTTTTAGTAATTTTTCAACAAATAAATCAAAGCCATCAAGATATTTTCCTGAAAAAGATGAAAGTTCACTAGCTCTTTTTGAATATTATAAAAATGAAATTCTAAAACCAACAAAAAAAGAAATAGATCAAAATAGCAGATCAAGGTCTGCAAAACTTAGATATGCAACTAGATCAAAAAATAAATTTTTTTATCCTTATGAGTTAATAAACAAATTTAAAAGATATTTAGATTTAGAGGCTATCGATGTTTAAATTAAAGATTGTTATATCAATAACTATTTTTTTAATTTTATTTGTAATTACTTCAATTATAAAAAATCAAACTAGAATTACTGAAAAAAAATTATATAAATTAAGTCAACAAATCGCTCTTAAAGAAAAAAATATTAATGACGCTCAATTAGATTTTTACTTTCTAACCTCTCCAGCTGAGTTAGAAAAAAAGGTGGAAATATTGGGTTTAAAAAATTATTCGCCAATTCATAACTCAAAAATCTTTTTAAATTTCTCTAGTTTTATTAAGATACAAAAAAAAATATCATTATTTAATTATCAAAATGAAAAAAAAACAAAAAAAAATTAAAAACATAAATCAAGCTAGTTTTTATTTTGAAGATTATTTAGAAACTAATAAAAAAAATAAATTTTCTAAAAATGCAGATAATTTTCAGGATAGGATATATTTACTTTTCTTTTTTTTTTTATCACTAATTTTAATTTTTAGCATAAAGATTACCCATCTATCCTTAAGTAACGTACCAACGTTTAATCAAGCAATTACATCTTCAAACTATAACTTAACAAGGAGAGATATAGTCGATAGAAATGGCATCTTAATATCTAGAAACGTAAATTCTAGTCATGTTGCAGTAATTCCCAAATTAATTAAAAATAAAAAAAATTTTATAATAAATTTAAGATTAAATTTCCCAAATCTTCCAATAGATAAAATTGAAAAAAAATTAGATAAAGGTAAATATTTTTATTTAAAAAAAAGAATTGATCAATCTGATAGAGAAAAATTTTGGGCTTTAGGGGAAAAAGGTATTAAATTCGAAAATTTTCAAGCTAGAATGCATACACATGGAAATTTATTTAATCATGATGTAGTTGGCCAAGTTGATTACGACAATTACGGTATTTCAGGAATTGAAAAATATTTTGATAGAGAGCTAAAAGATAAAAAATTATTAAAAGAACCATTAAAATTGACTTTAGATACTAATATTCAATATTTAATTAGCAAGGAAATAAGTGAGGCACTTAAAACTTTTAAAGCTACTGGTGGAGGCGCTATACTAATGGACGTTGATAACGGAGATATTTTGTCATTAGTTTCGCTACCGAATTTTAATATCAACAAAAGATTGATTATTAATGATAAAAAATATACCAACAAAATTACCAAAAATATTTATGAACTTGGTTCAATTTTTAAAACTTTTACAATTGCTTTAGCACTAGAAAATAATTTAGTAACAGCAGAAACACTTATTAGCAATATACCAAGGAGCCTCAAATGTTCAATTCATAAAATTTCTGATATGAAAGAACATCCTAAAAATTTATCTGTTGAAGAAATTTTGATAAGATCTTCAAATGTAGGTTCAGTTATTTTGGCAAAAAAAATAGGTGAGCAAAAATTTAAACAATTTATTGAAGATGCTAAGTTGATAAAAAGTCCAAAATTAGAAATAGAGGAGGTGGGAGTTCCTCACAAGATAAAATGGGATAAATGTAAATTGGAAACAGTATCATTTGGCCATGGTATTACAACAACACCTTTACAAGCAGCTTCTGTTTATGCAGCCATATCAAATGGTGGAAAAATAATAAAACCTAGCTTAATAAAAAACAGAAAAAATAAAGAGACAAAAAAAATTATATCAACTGAAACAAGTAAAAAAATCAATGGTATTTTAAGAAAAGTTGTTAATAGTGAAGAAGGTACAGCTCACCTAGCTGATAAAGACGGTTATTATGTCGGGGGAAAAACTGGCACTGCTGAAAGTTATGGGAATAAAAAAGATAGAATAAACACTTTTATTTCTATATTTCCTACAAATAAACCAAAGTACACATTACTTGTGATGCTTGAAAATCCAAAAATTAATAAAGATTTAATTTATGATTATAGGGGAGGTAAAGCTAAAGCATCTTATAATACCTCAGGCTGGAACTCTGTTTATGTAGCAGGCAAAATAATAAAGAAAATTGGACCAATTTTAGCCATAAATAATAACGAGTTTACTGATCAATATGTTGCTGAAAAATTTAACTAATAATCTCCCAAAAGATAAAGAGAATATTATAATTAAAGGTCTATCAACCAATAGTAAAGAAATTAGAAAAGGGTACATTTTTTTTGCCATTAAAGGAAAAAAAAGTAATGGAGAAAAATACATAAAAGAAGCAATAGATAGAGGAGCATCCGTAATTGTTAGCTCTAATAATTTTAATTGCAACAATAAGAAAATTTTCGCAATAAAAAAAAAAAATGTAAGAAATTTCGTAAGTGAGGTTTCTTCAAAATTTTACAAAATAAAACCAAAAAATATTATTGCTGTTACAGGTACTAATGGAAAAACATCTGTAGCAGATTTATTTTATCAAATATTATCCTTAAATAATATTCCTGTGGCCTCAATAGGAACTTTAGGAATTAAGTATAAAAATAAATTAATAAAAACAAGTCTTACTTCTCCAGACACAATTTCAATTCATAAACATTTACAAAATCTAAAAAAAAATAAAATAGATAATGTTATTATTGAAGCCTCTAGCCATGGACTAGTTCAGAATAGGCTTCATCATATTAATTTTAAAGCAGCTATTTTTACTAACTTTAGCCAAGATCATTTAGACTATCATAAAACTATGAAGACTTATTTAAATGCAAAATTAATATTATTTAAAAAAATATTATCAAATAAATCAAGTATTATTTCTGATAGAAATATTAAACAATTTTTTTTATTAAAAAAAATAGCAAAAAAAAGAAAATTAAGGTTAATTGAAGTTAATAACATAATAAAAAAAATAAAAAATATTTCTAAAAACATAGATAGTGAATTTAAAGAAAAAAATTTAGCAATGAGCATTGCTGCATCCAAATTATGTGGTTTAAAAGATTACAAAATTTATAAATCACTTCAAAAAATTAAAAACATTAATGGAAGGTTAGAGTTAGCAAGATGCTTTACAAATAATATAAAAGTTTTTATAGACTATGCTCATACACCGGATGCTTTATCAAAAACTTTAAAATATTTAATAGAAAAATATGGAAATAATATTTCTTTAGTTTTTGGTTGTGGAGGGGAACGAGATAAAAAGAAAAGACCTTTAATGGCGAAGGTTGCAGAACGTTATTCTAAAAAAATATATATAACAGATGACAATCCTAGAAATGAGAATCCCATAAAAATAAGAGAAGAATTAGCAAATAAAATTTCTAGAAATAAATGTTTTAACATTGGAAACAGAGCTGATGCTATCAAGAAATCTATTATAAACTCTGATCCAAACGAAATAATATTAATTGCAGGCAAAGGACATGAAGAACAACAAATTTATAAAGATAAAGTTCTTTATATTTCTGACAAACAAATAGTAAGAAATTTAAAATTAAGGAAAAAATTTTTATCAAAAAAAAATCAAAATTTCCTACAAAACAAAAAAATAATAAAGAAAATTACAGGAAAAGCTAAACCAGGTGATTATGCAGGGCTTACAATAGACTCAAGAACTGTAAAAAAGAATAACCTATTTCTTACTGTTAAAGGTGAAAACAATCATGGTATCAAGTTTGCACCCGAAGCTTTACTCAAAGGAGCCAGATACATTGTTTCTTCAAAAAAAATTAAAAAAAATGAAAAAAAAACTATAAAAGTTAAAAATGAAATTCTATTTTTAAATCAGTTTGCTAAATTAAAAAGACAATGTTCCTCAGCTAAAATAATAGCAATTACTGGTAGTGCTGGAAAAACATCATTAAAAAATTTAATTAGGCAATTGTTAAAAAAATTTAAAAAAACTTATTCTTCACCAAAATCTTTTAATAACCATTTTGGCGTTCCTATAAGTTTGTCAAATTTAAGTATTGAGGATGATTATGGTATTTTTGAAGTAGGAATGAGTAAGGCAGGAGAAATTCATAATCTTTCTAAATTAATTCAGCCTCACATAGGAATTATTACAAATATTGGAGAAGCACACATAGAAAACTTTAAAAATATTAATGGAATAGCAAAAGCTAAAGCTGAAATTATAAACAACATAAAAGAAAATGGGACAATTATACTTAATAGAGACGATAAATTTTTTAGTTTTCTTTATAAAAAAGCAAAATCAAAAAAGATAAAGGTAGTTACATTTGGTAAAGATAAAAAATCAGATATTTACCCTATAAAAATTTTTAAAAATAAAAAATTAACAAAAATTCTTGTTAAAGCCAAAGAGCAAAAAATAGTTTTAAATATCAATAATATTAATATTTATAATTTGTTAGCTTCATTAGCAGTTCTCAAAGAGTTGAACCTGAACTTAAATGATACTAAAGATATTTTTAAAAATTATGAACCAACAGAAGGAAGGGGTAAAACACATCTTATTTCAAGATATAATAAGCGGTTTAGATTAATAGATGAAAGTTATAATGCTAATCCATTATCAGTAAAAAATGCTATCAAGAGTCTTAATTTAATCAAAAAAGAAAAATTTAAAAAATATTTAATACTCGGAGATATGCTTGAATTAGGCCATAAATCAGAAATATATCATAAAGATTTATCTAAAGTTATTAACAATACTGATATTGATAAAGTATTTATTCAAGGAGAAAAAACTCTTTTCACATATAAACATTTAGATAAAAAAAAACGAGGTAATATTTTACAAAATAAAGATGATATAGATCTTTTATTGAGCAACATAATAACTAATAATGACTATCTTATGATTAAAGGATCTAATGCTACAGGCTTAAATGCTGTATGTAAAAAAATGATTAAGGGTATAAATGTTATTTAACTTATTTACTTCACTCATTGACCAATATTCTTTTTTAAACGTTTTTAAATATTTAACATTTCGTACCGGTTTATCGGTAATCACATCTCTTGTAGTTGTATTTTTAATAGGAGGACCATTGATTAAAATTTTTTCTGAAAAAATGATAACAGGACCAATAAGACAAGATGGACCTATTGATCACATAATTAAAAAATCTGGTACACCAACTATGGGAGGCGTTATAATTATAATCGGAATTATATTTAGTACACTTCTTTGGGCTGACCTAAAAAATATATATATCTGGACGTTAATATTTGTCTCATTAAGTTTAGGTGGTCTAGGTTTTTTAGACGATATTTTAAAAATAAAATACAGGAATTCAAGAGGGCTACAGTCAAAATACAAATTTCTAGGCCAATTTATAATAAGCGCAATAACACTATTTGTTTTAATTAAATTTTCTAACCATAACTATCTTTTTGATCTTTATTTTCCTTTTTTTAAAAATTTAATTTGGCATATGGGTTTATTTTTTATCCCATTCGGTTTGTTTGTAATTATTGGGGCTTCAAATGCAGTAAACTTAACAGATGGCTTAGATGGACTAGCTACAGTTCCGGTAATGTTAGTAGCGCTTTCATTTACATTAATTTCATATGTTGTTGGCAACACAATCTTTTCTGAATATCTAAAAATTCAATACATTCCTGATGTGGGAGAGCTTTCGATTTTTTGTGGTTCAATTGTAGGATCTTGCTTAGGTTTTCTGTGGTATAACGCTCCGCCAGCGAAAATTTTTATGGGTGATACTGGTTCGTTATCCTTGGGAGGTTCATTGGCCGCAATAGCAATAATTGCTAAACACGAGATCGTATTAGCAATCATTGGAGGCTTATTTGTTCTAGAAACCGCTTCAGTTATCATACAAGTAGTATCTTTTAAGTTAACAGGTAAAAGAATTTTTAAAATGGCTCCAATACATCATCACTTTGAAAAAAAGGGCTGGGCAGAATCAACAATAGTAATACGTTTTTGGATAATCGCGATAATTCTTGCTTTAATTGGATTAGCAACATTAAAATTGAGGTAGAAAATGCTTTCTATTTCTAAACTTAAAAAGTTATCTTTTCTTGTTTATGGCCTCGGTTTATCTGGAAAGTCAGTAGTAAATTTTTTTAAAAAAAATAATATAAAAAACTATGAAATTTGGGACGATAAACAAAAGAAGTTATTTAAAAATAAAAGAACTACAAATTTAACAAGAACTCTAAATAAGGTTGATTATATAGTATTAAGTCCAGGAATAAGTTTAATTAATAATAAAAATTTAATCAAATTCAAAAAAAAAATTATAACAGATATCGATTTTATTTATTTAATTAATAAAAACTTTAAAAGTATTGTAGTAACTGGAACTAATGGAAAATCTACAACATGTAAATTAATAAGTCATTTGCTCAAGAAGAATAAATTTCAGACTTTAATCGGTGGAAATATTGGAACCCCTATCTTAGATTTAAAGATTACAAAAAATACATTAGTTGTTATAGAAGCATCATCATTTCAACTCTCACATTCAAAATTTATTTGCCCAGATTATGCATTTTTACTCAATATCACTAATGATCATTTAGACTGGCATAGCAATATAAGTAATTATACGAATGCAAAATTAAAAATTTTCACTCATCAAAAAAAAAATCAATTTGCTTTAGTAAATGATGAGTCAAAAAAAATTTTTAAAAAAAGAAATTTTTTAAGCAAATTAATTGTCCCGAAAAAAAAAAATTATATTGAAATAAAACACAAAATTAAAAATAGTTATTTAAAATTAAGCATTAATGATGAAAATATGAGTTTTGTGTATGCTTTTTCTAAATTATTAAAAATAAGTGAAAAAAATTTTATAAGAGCAATAAATTCTTTTGTCGGCCTATCTCATAGGTATGAAATTTTTTTAAAGAAGAAAAATATTATTTTCATAAACGACTCAAAAGCAACTTCTTTCGAAGCAACAAAATATGCTTTATCAAATAGTAAAAATATTTATTGGATATTGGGAGGTTTGCCAAAAAAAAATGATAAAATCTTTTTGGGTGGAATAAAAAAAAATATTATTAAATGCTATATAGTTGGTAAATATACTAGTTTCTTTCAAAAACAAATTAAGGACAAAATAAATTTTTCAATTACTAAGAATTTTGAAAAAACATTAATTGAAATTTTTAAAGATATAAAGCTTTCTCAAGTTAAAAAAAATACTATTTTATTAAGTCCAGCAGCTGCTTCATACGATCAATTTAAGAATTTTGAAAAAAGAGGAGATAGATTTAAAAAATTAAGTATGCTATATGCTAGAAAATTCATTTAAATTTAAGCTATTAAATTATTGGAGAAATATTGATAAAAAAATTTTATTAAGTTTTCTTCTTCTCTTTTTTCTTGGCTTATTTTTCTCATTTTCCTCAACTTCATCACTTGCGGGTGAGCGGCTAAATAAAGATTATTATTTTTTTTTTTCAAAACATTTAAGTTTTACAATTTTAGCATTATTAATTATGCTCTCAATTTCAGCTATTAACACTCCATTGCTTAAAAAATTTACTATTCCAATGTTTGTTCTTTCTTTTATATTCTTAGCTCTTGTTCCAATAATAGGAGTAGAGGTAAAAGGTGCTAAACGATGGTTAGATTTGTATTTTTTTAGATTACAACCAATTGAAATATTAAAACCATTTTTTATACTTATGACTGTAAAGGTATTAACCCTTGAAAAGCTAAAAAACTCTCAAGTAAAGTATTTTTTTAGTTTTTTACTGTTATGCTCAGTAATCATTTTATTAGTAGGTCAACCTGACTTAGGTCAATCAATTTTGTTAACAGGTAGTTGGATATTTACCGTATTTATTTCAGGTGTAAGTATCTTTTATATATTTGGTTTTTTTTCAATTTTTTTAATTTCATTAACCTCTCTGTTATTTTTCTTCCCAGAAAAATTTGGATATATTATTAATAGACTTATAACTTTTTTTGACCCTAATCAGGGAGATAGATTTCAATCATCATCTGCTTTAGATGCAATAAAATTGGGAGGGCTTTCGGGTCAAGGAATGGGTGAAGGAATATTAAAAGAAAGTGTTCCAGAGGCACATACGGACTATGTAATTGCTATAATATCTGAAGAATATGGTTCAATAGTTTCAGTGATGATAGTATCTATTTTTTTATATATTTCATTTAGAATAATAAAAAATTGTTTTAACCAAGATGACTTTTTCATAAAATTTTCACTTTGTGGTTTAGCTACCTTGTTAATATTTCAAACGTTTATTCATGCTGGAGTTAACACTAATTTAATACCTACTACTGGAATGACATTACCTTTTTTAAGTTATGGTGGATCTTCTTTGATTGGAAGTGCAATTTTAGCAGGAATAATATTAAACTATACTAAAAATAAAGCTCACTTATATGACTAAAAATAATAAGATATTAATTGCTACAGGTGGAACAGGTGGCCATGTTTTTCCAGCCTATAGTTTAGCCAATTATTTAACAAAAAATAATTATAACGTAAAATTAACAATTGATGATAGAGGATTAAAATATTTGAAATATTATAAAAACTTAAATTATGAAAAAATACCTTCATCTCCTTTAATTAAAAAAAATATTTTCAAATTTTTATCTTCAATTTTAATAATTACATTTTCAATAATAAAATCCTTAATTTTTTTATTATTAAATAGGCCTTCAATTGTTTTCGGTATGGGTGGGTATTCATCTTTTCCAGTGTGTATTGCTTCAGCAATTTTAAGAATTAAATTTGTTGTTTACGAAAATAATCTGATTATTGGAAAGGCTAATAAATACTTATTACCTTTTGCAAAAAAAATATTTGTTTCCTATAAAGATCTTGAGGGAATTCCAGAAAAATATAATGATAAAATTAATGAGATAGGTAACATCATTAGAGAAGAAATAATTAATTCAAGAATCAAAGAAAATCAAAATAGGTTTGATAATATCAAGATTTTAGTTCTGGGAGGAAGTCAGGCAGCTAAAGTTTTTGCAGATAAACTGCCACAAATTTTTGAAAAATTAAAAAATTTTGAAATACCAATTAAGGTTTACCAGCAATGCCAACATGAACAGATGGATCAATTATCTAATTTTTATAAAAAAACAAAAATTGATTGTGAAATTTTTAACTTCACCCATAAAATTGAAGACTATTATATTAAAGCTAATTTAGTAATTACTCGCTCTGGTGCGTCTGTACTAGGTGAATTAATTAATCTAAAGATTCCGTTTATTTCTATACCACTTCCAACTTCAGCAGAGAATCATCAGTTTAAAAATGCTGTTTATTATGAAAAAAAGGGTTTTGGATATTTAATAGCTGAAAAAGACGTAAATGACCAATTATATGATTTGATCAAATCAATATTTAAAGACAAGTCTTCAATAAAAAATATTCTAGCAAATCAAAGCCAATATTCTGACAAAAACATTTTTAAAAATATAAAATCTCATATAGAAAAAATTATTAATGAAAAATATTAATTTAGGTCAAAAAGACTTGATCCACTTTGTTGGGATTGGCGGTATAGGAATGAGTGGTCTAGCTCAAATAATGAAAAATATGGGATTTAGAATCCAAGGCAGTGATCAAAGCAAGAATAAGAATACGAAAAGCTGTTCGAAGTTAGGAATAAAAATATTTATTGGTCATTCACAAAACAACATTAAAAAAGCAAATATTCTAGTTAAATCGACTGCTATAAAAAATAGTAATATTGAAATTAAATATGCTAAGAAAAATAAAATTCCGATTTATTCAAGAGTTGAAGTTTTGGCTGACGCAGTGTCACTAAAAAAAAATATAATAATCACAGGTTCTCACGGAAAAACTACCACAACATCATTAGTGGCAAAAATTTTGTCTGATCAAAAATTAGATCCAACAATTGTAAATGGAGGAGTTATTAATTCTCTTAAAAGCAATGCAAAACTTGGAAAAGGTGATTGGGCAATTTTAGAGGCTGACGAATCAGACGGAAGTTTTTTAAAATTACCAATTAATTATTCTATTGTAACTAATATTGATTACGAACATTTAGATTATTATAAAAATTATAAAAATTTAGAAAATTCTTTTATAGAGTTTATAAACAAAACTCCACCAACTGGTAAAGCAATAATTTGTATAGATAGCAAAAATGTTAGACAAATCTTAAATAAAATTAAAAACAAAAATATTTTTACTTACGGTGAAAGTAAAGAAGCTAATTATCAAATAAGTAGAATAAAGTATAACTTTGATAGTACTAGCTTTGATTTGAGTTTTAAAGATAGAGAAAAAAAAAGAAAGAAAATTAAAAATATTAATGTAAAATTATTAGGGAAACATAATGTTCTTAATGCAGCAGCAGCTTTTATTGTATGCTTAAATTTAGGAGCAGATCAAAATATAATAAAAAAATCTTTAAAATATTTTTCTGGAGTTCAAAGAAGAATGACCAAAGTTTTTTCAAAAAGTAAAAATGATTTTTATGATGATTATGCACATCATCCAACTGAAATAAGTTCAATCTTAGATGGTGTGAGAAATGTAAGTGCTAAAAGAAAAATTATTAGTGTTTTTGAGCCTCATCGATACTCTAGAGTGCTGACTTTAAAAAATGAATTTTCAAGATGTTTTAACAAATCTAGTTTAGTGATATTGTGCCCCTTGTACTCAGCCGGAGAAAAGAAAAATTTTAAATTTGATTTAATTAAATTTGCTAATTTAATTGCTAAAAATTCAAAAACTCAAGTAATAATAGTAAATAATGAAATAGAATTAATTAAATATTTTAAAAAAAACTTAACAAGCAATGAAATAATCATTGGTATGGGAGCAGGGGCAATATCTAAATGGATGACAAAACTCAAATCTTCACTATGAGTTTAGAAAATAATTTATTCAAAAAGTATAGTAAAAATTTCAGCCAAAAGGTCAACCTTTCTAATTATAGTTGGTTTAATTTAGGCGGAGACGCCGAATTTTTTTTTAAACCTAGTAACAAAAACCAATTGATTGAATTTCTTGTTGAGGCTAAAAAAAGTAATTTAAAATTTACGTTCTTGGGTGCTGGTTCTAATACTTTGTTTAGAGATAATGGAGTTAAAGGTGTTGTTATTAAACTTGGACCAGAATTTTCTTATACAAAATTAATCAGTAAAGATATTATAGAGTCAGGTGCAGCAACGCTTGATCGTAAGGTAGCAAATTTTGCGAAAGATAATAATTTGGCTAATTTTGAATTCTTATCTTGTATACCAGGATCTATCGGCGGTGCTATCATTATGAATAGCGGTTGTTATGAAAATGATATTTCTAAAATTTTATTATCTATAAAAGTAATTGATACAAAAGATTGCAAAGTAAAAGAAATAAAAAAAGAGGATATAAAATTTTTATATAGAGGAACTAACTTATCTAAAGATCTAATTATTGTTTCAGCTAAATTTAAGGGATTAATTAGTCGAAAAAAACAAATAGAAAAAAAACAATCTAATTTTATTCAGAAAAAAAAATTATCTCAACCAAGTCAAATAAAAACATGTGGAAGCACCTTTAAAAACATAAATAAAGATAAAAAAGCTTGGATGTTAATTAAGGATGCCGGATGTGATAGTTTTGAAGAAGGTGATGCAGTTATATCGAAAAAACATTGTAATTTTTTTGTTAATAATGGAAAAGCCAAATCTGCAGATATTGAAAACTTAATTAAAAAGGTAAAAGATGAGGTTTATATTAAAACAGGAGTTAATCTAGAATTAGAGATTAAAATCATTGGTGAATAAAAAAAAATTTAAAAACGTTTTAGTTGTTTTGGGTGGAACTTCAGGAGAAAGAGCAGTTAGCTTAGATAGTGGTAGAGCTTGCATTAAGGCCCTTAAAAAAAAAAAATATAACGTTTCACTATTCGATCCAAAATTTAAAAATCTAAATTTAATCAATAAAAAAAACATAGATGTTATTTTTAATGCTCTTCACGGCAAAGATGGTGAAGACGGAATAGCCCAAAGTTATTTTGAATATTTAAAGATACCCTACACACATTCTGGAGTAGTAAGTTCCTATAATGCAATGAATAAGATTATTTCAAAAGAAATATTTATTAAAAACAAGATTAAAACACCTAAATTTTTTACAATTCAGTTAATAGAGTTTAGTATTCAAAAACTAGAAAAAAAAATCATTAATAAGAAAATTAAATTTCCTGTAGTTGTAAAACCTATAAATGAGGGTTCAAGTTTGGGTGTTGAAGTATGTAAAAATAAAGACAAATTATTTGCTGCAACAAAAAAATTATTTAAAAAATATAATCAATTAATATTTGAGGAATATATAGGAGGACAGGAGATTCAGGTTGCTGTTATTAATGGTAATCCCTTAGGAGCAATTGAGCTCATACCAAAAAGATTATTTTATGATTACAAAGCAAAGTATACTAAAAATGCAAAAACTAAACACATTATGCCAGCCAGATTAAACAAGGTTAAGTACAAAGAAGTTCTAAGAATTGCGCAAAAAACCCATCAAGTTTTAGGATGTAAAGGCGTCACAAGATCAGATTTTAAATTTTTTAATAACAAATTTAATATTCTAGAGATTAATACACAGCCAGGCATGACAAGTCTTTCTTTGGTTCCTGAAATAGCTAATTACAAAGGTTTAAGTTTTGAAAATTTAGTTGAGAAAATTCTATTAGATGCAAGTATTAATAGATGAAGAAACGATTAATAATTGCATTAGCATTATTAGTGTTGTTGAGCACTTATACACCTCAAAAATTATTTTTTAGCAATAAATTTAATATAAAAGAAATAAAAATAGAAAATAATTTTATCTTGAAAGATGAAAATATTAAAAAAAATCTAGTTTCTTTGTATGAAACAAATTTAATCATCTTAAACACTTCCAATATTGAGCAGATATTTAAAAAGATAGATTTTATAGAAAGTTTTGAGATTAAAAAAATATACCCAAATAAATTAAAAATTAAAGTATATGAAAAAAAACCTATTGCAATTTTACAACACAAAAAAGAGAAGTTTTTAATAAGTGATAATTTTGAACTAATAAATTTCAAATACTTAGAAAATTATAAAAATTTACCATTAGTTTTTGGAAATATTGAAAATTTCAAAATACTTTATAGTGATTTAAAAAAAATAAATTTTCCATTAAATTTAATATCAAAATATTATTTATACGAGTCAAAAAGATGGGATCTTGAAACTTATAAAAAAGTAGTAATAAAATTACCACCTGAAAATTATATTATAAGTTTAAAGAATTTTGTGGATTTAAAAAAAGAAAATGATTTTGATAAATATATAATATTCGACTATAGAATTAATGATCAACTTATTTTAAAATAAAATATGAAAATTCATTCTCCAATACTTCTTATAGAAATTAATAATTCAGAATATATTTTTACAGTTGGAGATGAAAATGAACAAGGCAATTTAAAACTAGTCTATCAGTGTAGTGAACCTCTTCAAGGATTCGAAAATTTTAGAGTAGCAGACTTTGATTTAGTCTTTAGCGTAATTAAAAAAAATATTTATATAATTGAACAAGAATTAAATTTTATTTTTAAGGAAACGGTATTAATTTTAAATAATTTTAATTGTTCCTTTATTAATTTATCTGGATTTAAAAAATTGAATGGATCACAACTTTTAAAAGAAAATATTACATATATACTTAATACGTTAAAATCTAATATAGATCATATTGAAGATAAGAAAACTATACTTCATATTTTTAATTCTAAGTATACTTTAGATAAAAAAAAAATTGAAAATTTACCGATAGGTTTGTATGGAGATTTTTATTCACATGAATTATCTTTTTGTTTGATTAATCAAAATGTTTACAAAAATATAAAAAAAATATTTAATAAAAGTAATTTAAAGATCAAAAAGATTCTTTTAAAAAGCTATGTCGAGGGTACATTGCTCAGTGATAAGTATGGTGATATAAGAACCTTTTTTCAAATTGTTATTAATGAAAATCATTCCCAAATTTTATATTTTGAAAATGACTCCTTAAAATTTGAACAAAATTTTAATTTTGGTCTAAATTTAATCCTTCGCGATATATCTAAAGTGACAGCATTAAAAATCGATATTATAAAAAAAATTATAGAACAAATTAAATTCTCATCAGACA
>Ga0233444_10003939_pt1 | contig 14449 bp, 13 predicted proteins | sample SI_124_October20_6_FD_182792 | JGI IMG/M metagenome (GOLD analysis project Ga0233444, IMG submission 182792) | Seawater microbial communities from Saanich Inlet, British Columbia, Canada - SI_124_October2016_10_MG | ecosystem: Environmental > Aquatic > Marine > Inlet | place: Canada: British...
AGATCTAAAATATTTCTTATAATCATTTTTTTCTGTATCTGATGATATCCCAAATATTTTAGATCTTTTTTTAAAAGTTTGCTCAATCTGGGATCCTATAAATCCTTTAATACCTGTTATTAAAATTTTCAATTTAAACTTCTTCCAAAGATAGGTGAGAGATTAGTTCTTTTTGCTCTTTATTGTTTAAAAATGTAAGTTTATTATTTTTATCTCTAGACTCTCTAAATTTTCTTTCTTTAAAAGCATCCTTATAGTTAACCTCCTTAACCCTTTCATTTAACAAATTTCTTTTAACAAAAAATGCATTATTTCCTGCACTATTGCACGTTACAAAAGCGTAGCCTTTTTTATTTGCAAGCTTTACTAGAGCTGGTAATGAAGCTCCATAGTATAAATTTGAATAGTGCGCTTTGTTTCTATTAAAATTTTCCTCATATGGAACAACATAATTTTTGTCTTTTCCTAGAATAGAATTATATTCAATAACTACTATTGAAGGATCTATAGTGCTTATCGCTTTCCATACCCAATAATCATTTCCATCAATATCAATTGATAGTAAGCCAATATTCTTATCAACTAAATTTTCTAGAAAAATTTCATTAATATTGTTTATTGATATAAATTTACATAATGCGGTAATATCATGTTTCCAGTAAATTCCGTCTTTCTTAATATATTCTATATTTTTTGGAGAACTATCCATTATAAGACCTGACCAATTAAATTTTTTTAATAAAAATCTAGTATTTGACTCAAGATAATTTTCTACTCCAAATTCAATAAAAAAATTATTCTTTAAATCTAGATTATTTATAAGATAGCTAATTATACCATCTTCGCCCCACTGCGAATAAACCTTAAATTCATGATCCAAAATATTACTAGAATTTTTTCTATAAGATTGATCCAAGAGGATAGATCCATTTTGGAATTTTATCTCATCTAAATTTGATAAAATTTTTGTATTATCAATTGATGAATTAAACATTCTTAACAATTTTTTTACAATATTCATTTTAAGTTTCTTTTAAAAATTCTTGATGGGTTACCGGCAACAAAAGAGTTTGCAGGAATATTTTTTTGTAAGACCAATACATTGGGAGCAACTATAGAATTTTCACCAACTATTGTACCTGCATTTATTATTACATTTCTACATATAAATGCGCCCTTTTTGATTATTATCTCATCTTCTATTTCATAACCTTGTTTGATTATTGGGACATCTTTAATTGATGTTTTGTGATCTGTATCACCTAAATAAACATTTTCAGCAATTAAGACATCTTCTTCAATTGTAACTTTTTTAAAGGCATTAATATGACAAAATCTGCTTATATGGCTCCCCTTTTTGATAATTAGTTTGGTAGCTTCATTTTTAAGGTCATCCTGAGCATTTAACCAAACATGATCACCAATAAAAACGTTATCTTCAATTGTAATTAAATTTGGATTATTAAGTATACATCCAAGCCTTATAATGGAATTATTTCCAAATTTTCTGAATCTAAATTTGTTAGTTAATGTAGTAAGTATTGCGAAATACCTATCAAGTTTATTAATTATCTTTTCTATCACTTTCATGAAATTATTCATTGTTCTTATTCTTCATATATAAAACTTTTATTATTTAAGATACCATCGCATATAGTATTTATTCCTTTATCAAAATTATTGACTGGAAATATTTTTTTTATATTTTCATTAGTTATAATAAAGTCTTGATATTTTTTTTTTTCTACATCAATTAAATTTACAGGGATCATTCTCTTGAAAAAAAAATGGTATGCATACATTTTAGCTCTTTTATGTGTTTTTTCATCCATTTTAGGATTCAAAATTAATTTAGACATTAAATCAAAATATTCTGATTTTGTTTTTGGATCAAAAGATATTTCTTTATTTTTAATCCATGCCTCTCCACCAACTAAAACATTTTTCCCCATTGCGGCTATTTCAGTTCCAATAGTAGATCCATAAACAATACAAAATTCACTTTTTTCAATTATAGAATAAGAGCTGATTGGATTTTCTGGAGCTATAAATACAATATTATTTGGCAATTTACCAAATTTTTTTTTAATTTCATCGGATATTTTTTGTTTTGATGGTAGCGTCCCACTTATCTCAGCGGGATGAGCTCGAACTACTAAAATCTTATTTTGATCGATAAAATATTGAATTGTTTTAAATAACCAATCTAACATATCGTCAAATATATTTTGATCAAAAAATAATTGAGCATCCCAAACAACATTTGTAAATAAACTTACAAACTTTGTTTCTTTTAGGTTGTTATAATTTTTAATTTCAAAATTGAAATTTGGATTTTTGTTATGAAAATAAACCCAGTCATTTGATCCCATTTTTCTTGATGATAGATAATCATTTAATTTATTTTCTTCATTAATTTTAAATTCTATATTTTCCCATTCTTTTGAGGGCTCTTTTAATAAAGATTTATGATAAGTTTCATTGTGACTGAATAAAAAAGATTTATTTTTGTATGCAGTATACCAAGTAACTACACTATTTTTTTGTTTTTTTGCTACTTCAGAAATTATTCCTTGAGGGACATAAATTCCGTGATTTAATACTACGACATCAAATTTCAAAGATTTAAATAAATTTTTTGCAATAAAAAAAGTTTTTAGTGCAGACTCAAAATATTTCTTTAATATCAAAATATCTTCCTTTGAATATTTAAGAGTTCCTTGCGCATGAAACCTTAATGCACCTGCATAAGCATGTTCTCCAATTGAAATATTATCAAGTTTAAAATTTCTTATTTTATCATATTCAGTTAATTCAAGAATATGTTTTATTTCTCTTATATTCTCTTTCGTAATATAATTTGAATATTGCAATGTTTTAATACCAGCTTGTTTAAGTGTATTTTTGCCAGTATTCCAACAAGATGTGCATTTAGGACTTGCACCATACTTTATAAAATCACTTCGTTTTTCAAATTCCATATAAGTGCACTCACTACATGCAGAAAGTGCTTCATCGCATAAAAGAAAGTCAACTTCTGCTTCCCTTGCTTTAAGGGATAAACCAAATAATATTTCAGATGATATAGCAAGTCTGTGTCCACCTGTACTGGTTGCAATTAATACTTTTTTTTTATTATCTTTTTTTAATTTTTGAAAATTAATATCAGCTAAAATATTAGACCAGTCAGGAAAGTTTTTTAATAAGCCTTTATAATTATATTTATAGTAAATATTTTTTAGTATATTTTTTATATATATTTTCATTCAAATTTATCGATAAGATCTTTATTTGCATATATTACATTAATTTGGAAATCAAAATTTGATATGATATCGCCAGCTTCATCAATTGATAATAGAACGTAGTTATCAAAAAGTTGATTTTCAATTTCTTTAAAAGATGTTTTAATTTCATACTGAAAACCTAGGTTTATTTCTGTTTCAATAAAATCAATTCTTTTGTCTTTAACCGCATTAATAGCTCCTTTTAAAACACTTACCTCAAATCCTTGTGTATCAATCTTAAGTATATTTATTTTATCGATTTTTGAGTCTTCAATATATTTGTCTAATGTTATAATTTTTACATTAGATGAATAAAAACCTTTATTCATCTCATAAATCGAAGATTTTTTATCAATTCTATAAAAGCTGCTAGAGCTAGTTTTGGGATAATTGTTAAAGGTTTGTATTTTTTCTTTATCACCTAAAGCAAGATTATTTAAAAAAATATTTTTTGATTTAATTTTTTTTAGCTTTTCAAATGCAGGTACGTTGGGTTCAAAACAGTGAATTTCTTTCAAATTGAATTCATTATTAAACCTTTTTATTGATTGACCAGTATTGGCACCAACATCAAAAATAATAAGTTTATTATTTTTTTTATTGTAATATTTACTATACAATTCATTAAAACTAATTTTTGCCTTGTTTTTTTTTTCTTGGTTTTTATAGTGTAATTTCCAATCAGAGCGATAAATATATATCCCAAACAAGTTTAAAAAATATTTTATTAATTTGATCACAGCAGTTAATAAAAGGGATTTTCTCTCGAGTAAAAATGAATTGCGTCTCTTATATTATTTTCTTTTGCATCTCCTCGTCTATGAATGCAATGAGTATTCGCAAATAAAAAAGTATTTTTTTTTGAAAGCATTTTGTTTGCTAATTTATCGAATTGTTTTTTCTTATCTTTATATCTAAAAAATTGATAATTATCTTTAGCATATTTATTTAGAACATTTTGTGTTTTATTTTCTCTGTCTTTCTTAAAAAACAGACAGTATCTAATTGACTCTTTGTAGCTATTTAAAACTCTTTTAATTGAGAATCTATGTGAACCTGGCACAATTACTAAGGGACCATTTTTGTCATCAGAATCACTCAGATATAACCATGCTTTAAATGTATTATGAAATGTATCATAATGAAAATTCTTATTTGTATCTTCAATGTTATTATCTCTTACAATTATCCTTTCAAGTCTACAATTAATGCTAGTCTCTTTTTTGTTTTCAGATTGATTAAATAAATTTTTTATTCTCTCGTCATTTATAGTTTTTTTTATTAAAGGATAATTTTTGAGAATACTAATATCATTGAGATAAACAGTTAGATATTGTGTTCCGTCGTTTTGTAAATTTTTACAATATTTAGAATTAATTAGATCTTCGTATTCTTTTTTCAAGTCATCTAGATTTTCTAATGATAGAAAATTTTCAATTTTACAATATCCATTTTTTTTTGCAGATTTGACATGTTCATTTTTTTTTGTAACTTTAAATTTTAAATTATAAATTAAATGAGCAAATATATATCTTATGCCTTGTAAACCAAACAAATTGATTAATAAGTTTGGTATAATTCTTTCAGTAGAAATTAATCTTCTAATCATTTAGGTAAATTTTTTTTATTCATTTCTAATTTAAATAATTTAATATCCGATGGATAATTTATATCATAACCCTCATATCCTTTCGTAAAAAAAGGGACTATTTTTTTTCCAGTAATAGTTTTGTATTTTTTTAAAACATCCACTGAGGAAATTTCTAAACTTGCATTTTGAACAAATATTTTTCTGAGAACTTTTGATTGATTGTTATAAGAAGGTTGATTATTTACTTTATAATTAAGTAGTGGTTCCAGAAATTTATCTTTTACTGACCACATTTTTCCTGGGTTTTGTTTGGCTTCTTCAACTGCTCTTAGAGATTCGGTCTTAACATTATTAAAAATTTTCCAAGCTCTTAAAATTGTCTTTTCACTTCTTAATGGACTTGTGGGTCTTAATATAAAAAAATGAGAAAAAAATTGTTTTTTTTTAGCAAGTTTATCTATTGTAAATTTTACCCATTCATAATCACTTGAGCTACTTTTAGATATTTTTTTTGGTCTAAGAAATGGAACTTCTGCTCCATATTTTTTTGCAATTTTTGCATATTTACTTGAGTCTGTTGAAACTACAATTTTATCAAATATTGATGATTTTATTGCTGAATTTATTGAGTAAAAAATTAATGGTTTTCCAAAAAAATCTATAATATTCTTATTTTTTATTCTCTCAGAACCACTTCTTGCAGGTATTAGAGCTATAATTTTTTTTTTATTTAGTGTCACTATATTTAATATATTTGTTTACTTTATTTAATTTTAATTGCTTTTAATTTAGTAGTCGGTAATCCAGGCACTGGTTGTAAATTATATTTTTTTTCAACTCTTACTCTATCATTAAAATGAGGTGTGGATGCTTCAATAATTTCACAGTTTTCTAATGCTATCTCTTGATGAACACCTTTGGGTAAAAAATGAAAACTTTGACCTTTTTTAATTATTTTATTTTTTAATCTCCCACTACCATCATCATATTTAATTAACATTTTTCCTTTTACCAGATAACCACATTCATTTTTTTTTCGGTGAAACTGCAAGCCTCCCCTATTTCCTTTTTTTATGAATAATTTTTTAAGTGTTAAAACTTTGGGAATAAGCACTAAAAGCTCTTCCTTACCCCAGTTTCTTTTTCCAACACTTTTTTTTTTAGGAAAAAATATTTTTTTCTTCATTTAAGATTTTTAAACAAAATTTTTGCATGTTTTTTAGTGTCTATTTTTATTATTTTGTTTAGAATCTCTTTGTACTCGTAGGGTTTAAGTCCACCTCCAGGCGATCTAAATGACAAGTCATTATATTCTAATTTAGTTCCTTTTTTTAAATCTTTTGAAGCAACTATTGATTTTATCATTTTAAATAAAGGTTTTTTTTCTGATGATAAAAGTTTTTTTTCAGATTTACCTAGAATTATAGGTATCCTTCTTAAGTTTCTGATTAATTTATTAAGACCAATTGGCTCAAGCGAAAAAGAATGGTCAGTCCCTTTCCAAGATCTATCTAAAGTAAAATGTTTTTCAAAGACCCTCGCTCCTAACATGTATGCTAATGGTGCCGCATCTATTCCATTTTCATGATCAGATAGTCCAATTAAATTAGTTGGATATTTTTTTTTTAATTTTGTTATTACGTTTAAATTCATATCTTTTAGATCAACCGGATAGGAAGCCGTGCAATGCAATATAGCCAACTTTTTATGTATCTTATTGATACATTTATAAGCTCTACTAACATCCTCATAATTTCCCCCACCAGTGCTCAAAAATAATGGTTTTTTTGTTTTAGCAACAGCTTCTATCAAAGGTATATTTATCAAATCAGCTGAAGCAATTTTATAAGCCTTAATATTTAAATCTTCTAAGAATTTAACACTATTAAAATCAAAAGGGGTGCAGAGAAATTCTATGTCTATTTCTTTTGCAAATTTTATTAATGCTTTATATTCTTTTTTTCCAAATTCTAAATTATCCCTATGCTTTCCATAAGTTTTTCCATAACTGTTTTCACTTTGATAAGGTTCATTGTAAAATTCTGATGTGTATAATTCTTTATTATCTCTTTTTTGAAGTTTAACAGCATCTGCACCACATTCTTTAGCTGTAAAAAAGAGTTTTTTTGCTATCTCTACAGATCCTTTATGATTATGACCTATTTCAGCAATAATGAAAGAATCTTTAGTCTTTAAGTTTTTTTTATTAAATAAGTTGTTGAATTTCATTTAGATAATTTCTAGATAGTTTAGATTTTTTAACTTAGCATACTTTAATTTTTTTTAAACAAACTTTATATACATCTTCTCCAGGTTTAATTAATAACCCATTTAACCCTGCATTATTTGCAAATTCTATATCTGATTGAGAGTCTCCTATAACAAAAGATTTATTCTTATCAATTAACCATTTAGAAAAAATTTTCAAATACATGCCTATATTAGGTTTTCTCAAATTTCTATTTATTCTGTAATCTTTATTTTTTGACTGTTTAAAATATGGGGCATGAAAAAATTCATCAATATGAGCACCTTTATCTTTTAATTTTTTATTAATCCAATCATGTAGCTTTAAAACATCTAATTCTTTATAGTATCCACGACCAATACCAGATTGGTTAGTTGCAACAAAAGTATAATAATTATTATCATTAAAAAACTTTATTAAATCAAAAATATTACTTCTCCATACAAATTCTTTAATCTTATACGTATAACCATTGTCTAAATTTATTATTCCATCTCTATCAAATATTACAAACTTTTTTTTTAAGTTTTTTGAAAAAAATTTTTTTGATTTTTTTAAATCACTTATTATTCCTATATCTATAAAATTATTAAACGTTTTATTGTAAAGTTCATATTGTATTTTTTTTTTTTTTTCCATTTATTGTTTTGCTTCATTTTCTAATGATCTAACTTTTTTTATTTCTTTAATAAATTTTTTACTAAATATGGCAATGCCAGAACTAAATATTTTAAATTTACCTTTTCCGTTGCTGTTAAATTCAGAAATATAATCTTTTTTAATTTTAACCGATGAATAACGAGAAGTATTTTTTGTGGTTTGTGCCAAAGCATAAATACCTAAATATTTTTTGTGCTTAAATTTATCGTATAAATCTAAAATATTAAAATCAAAATAAGTATCACCATTACAAAGTAAAAAATAATCGTCTATATATTTTTGAGCATTACAAATAGATCCAGCACTACCAAGTAATTCATTTTCATAAACACATTCTATATATAAATCGTGTATTTTTTTTTTATGATAAAGTTTAAAGAATTTTTTGTAGTGATAATGACAAAGCAACAAAACTTTCTTAAAACCATATCTTGATAAATTCATAATAATAAAATCAATCATGTTTTTTTTATTATCTAAAATAATTAATGGCTTTGCTATTTTTTTTGTAATATCTCCAAGTCTAGTGCCAGGACCACCACACAAAATAACTGCTTGATTTAATTTTATTTTTTTATTAATCACTTAAAAATTTTTTTTAATCTATATTTAAAACTTTTTAATGATGACAGCATAATTATAAAAGAAATTAATAAATAATTAAACAACAGTTTTAATTGAAAAAAATTTTTTGTTATTATCATGTTTTTATAATTATTTTTTATCAAGATCAAATACCCCTTACTACAAAAAATAAGTTCAAAGTTTTTTAATAAAAGAGACTTTTTAATTATTTTTTCTTCTTTGTGTCCAATGTTTTCAAATATAATCTTTATAAAATTTTTTCTATTTTTGCTTAATATTTCAATAATCTTTTTAAGATCTAAACTTTTAAATTGACTAATATCAATATTTGCAATTGCCAACTCATTTTTAGATGTTTTTTTTATAAAAAATTTTGATATTTTTTCCATCTTTGTGGTTAAAATAAATCTGTAATATCCGTTATGTGTTCTGTTCAAAAATCTATTTAGCCTAACATAATTTGATGTTTTAATAGGATTGTTAGTCTGACTTTGAATATCAAATGAATATAAATTTAAATATGAGTAAATTTTACTAATTGAAGCAAATCTATTCATTTTGTTTAATCCAAAATTATAATAATTTTGGATTTTATATTCGTTTATATAATTTATTAACTTCAAATTAATATAAAAATCTATGGGATTTTCTCTACTTAATAAAGTGTGCCAATAAATTTTTAATAAAGTATAATTTTTTTTTAATTCTTTTTTAATGCCTACTTGCCCTATGTTAATTTCTTTTGATATTTTTTTAGAAAAATTTACTTTTGCCTTTAACTCACTGTAGTTTTTTTTAATATTTCTTTCTTTGTCTAGACTATATACAAAATTTACTTTTTTTGAATTTTGCAAACTTTTTCTACCTTTAAAATTATTTCTAGGTAATTTAAAACCGGTAACTCCAAAATTTGAAGCATCAGAATGATTAAATTCAACGCTCATTCTTTTTAATAGCTCAGCGTCAGAACCAGAATAATATCCTTTACTTAATGCGTTTTCATCTAAACAATTTATTTTATTGATATTAATTTTTTTTACAATCCAACCTGTTGCGCCACCACCATTTTGAAATTGAGTATTTTCAAATCTTTTTTTTGAAAAAAAAATATTTTCTAAGTATCTATTCATCTCTAAAAAATTTGGATTGCTTAAAAAGAAGTGAAAATCAATATATTTTCTTGGGATCAAATAAAATTGATTTTTTTTATGATCGCTTTCAACTAGATTAAAAATATTTATAATTGAATTTTTTGAAAAAAGTGTATCAGCAGTTATATATAAAATATAATCACCTTTAGCTTTTGAAATTCCTAAATTGATAGCTTTTTCTGTAAAAAAACCTCCATCAACACCTCTTGAAAATTTTTTGACATATTTATTTTCTACTTCTAAAAACTTTATTTTATTTTGATATTTTTTTTTATAGCAATTAAATACTGAACTGATTTTTTGTTTACTTCCCCAATCAACTATTAAAACTTCAATATCATTTAATTTTTCAATTGATTCACAATTTCTTAAAAAGAAATTTATAGTATATTGAAGTCGATCAATAAAATTTATAATATAATCATCATTTCTAACAGTTGTAATTATAGTAAGTTTTTTTTTCATATTAATAATTCGACATTTTAGTAGTTCGTAATTTTTCCATCAGTCAAATTGAAAATTTTTTCACATTTTCTTAATGATTGAATATCATGTGATATCATAATAGCGGTTACTTCACTTTTATCGTCAAATATTGAATCAAGTATCTGACTCTCCTTTGATTTATCCAACGCATTTGTTGCCTCATCTAAAATAAGAATATTTGGTTGTCTATAGAGCGCTCTTGCTATTCCAATTCTTTGTTTTTGACCACCTGAAAGTTTTGAGCCATTTTCACCGACTTCATAATCTAATTTTTCTTTAAAACTATTTAAGCCAGAAGAATCTAATGCTTGTAAAAGATTTTTTATATTAATGTCTTTATCTTTTTCTCCAAAAGCAATATTTTTTTTGATAGAATCATCAATTAGAAATATATCTTGACCAACATAGCCTATAGAATTAATCCATTCGTTCTTTTTATTCATTAGTGGTTCGCCATCTAATAAAATTAGACCATTAGTGGGATCAATTAACCCTGAAATCAGATTTACAAACGTTGTTTTGCCAGAGCCAGACGGTCCCAAAATACCAATTAAATCACCTTTTTTTAATATAAAATTAAGATCTTTAAAGACGTTTGTATCTGATCCAGGATAAACAAAATTTACATTTTTAATTTCTAGTTTATCTTTAAATAATAATTTATTTACATTTTTATTCTCAAAAAAATCATCAGCTTCATTTCGTAAACTATTTAGTTCGTTACTAATTAAGTCTACACTAGGTTTTACAAATTGCATTCTTGACACAGATGTTACAATAGAATTATAGCTTGGGATTAATCTGATACATGCGGCTGTTATTAAAGTAATACTGCCTATCATCTCAGCAGAAGACCCATTTCCAGAGATTAATACTAAACTTATAATAATAATAATAAGTATTGTAAATATTTCTAAAAAAATTCTTGGAAATTTATTTATCAAATTAACAAATAAAATATTTTTTTCAAAAATTATATTTTTTGTATTGAAAATATCATAAATATATTTTTGTTTATTAAAAAATATTATTTCCTTTATAGATCTGAATCCTTGAGTTAAAAAATTAATTTGAAAACCTCTTATCTCTTGATTAATTTTTCCTCTTTTTTCTATGTTATTTTTAATAAAAAATAAATAAAACAAGATAAGTAAAGTTAAACTTCCAATAAGTATTAAAGTTAAAAACCAATTAGTTAACAACAGAATAAAAGTAATTCCAAATAATAAAATTATCTCTTTTGCTAGATATAAAGATGAAGAAATATTAATTTTGATAGCCTGATTTTCAACTACAATATTTCGTGAGAGCAAGACAGGTTTAGAGTTAAGATGAAATAAATAATTTTTTAATAAATAGTATTTAAACAATCTTTTTGCATTTTTTAAAGAAATTATTTCTACAACTTTTCCCTCATAATAAAAAATCACTATTAAAAAGATATTTTTAAAAACAAATAAAGTAACAATAATTATTGATGCTAGACTAATTCTTTCTTTATCAGTTAAATTTAAAAAGTAATCAAAGTTCAAAATTTTTCCATATGAGGAAATTGAGTCAATATATAATGATGGATCCCCCAACAAGCTTGTCGCTAATATTGGAATTAAAGTAATACCCAGTACATCTAGCAATGAGGACAAAGTTAAAGCAAATATCAAAAAAATAATTTTAATTTTTTCTTTGTAATCTATTATTGAATATAAATTTTTTAGCATTTCAATAATTTATAATTTAATAAATTTTAGGGATCTCATTATAATTTAAATAATTCCAATTCTTTTTGATTGGAAAGATGAAAACTTATTTGTAGCATGATATTTCTTTCTAATTTTTTGAAATATTTTATATTGTGGATACATAGCTTTAAATGTTTTTTCATCTAGCCTTGAGTCTTTTGTTAAATAAATCCTACCTTTATATTTTAAAACTATCTTATCCAACTCTTTCAAAAATTCGAAAATTTTACTTGTATATTTAAAATCCAATGCCAAAGAATATCCTTTAATAGGGAAAGATAAATAATTTTTATTTTTTTCACCAAATTCTTTCAAGACTGATAAATATGATTTGTGTTTAGATTTTGATAATAGAGATAAAACATCATTAATAGGTACAAAACCGCATTTTTTAGGTGTAACAAATTGATATTGTATAAATCCTCTTTTTCCATAAACACTATTCCAACTCTTTATTTTATCAAGTGGGTAAAAATATTTAAAATAATGCACCAAATTATTTCTGTTAGAAAAAATTTGTGATTTCAAAATATAGATTTTATTAAAGATTTTTAAAAAAAATTGATTAAAAAATAAAGATATTAGTTTTATTGGTAGCACAATATTACTAGAATTATTAAATTTTTTGATATTATCATTTGAATGTTTTCCTGTTATAAAAACACTTTTACCAAAATCATTACCACTCGACAAAGTATCTATCCATGCTACAGAATAAGGTGATTTTTTAAATTTGGTAAACATATCTTTTAGATTTTGAAAATTATTTACAATTTTAATTTTTTGAGTAATTTGAGTAGAATTAATCCTTATTAAATTAATTTTTGCCGAAACTATTATTCCAGTTAATCCCATTCCTCCACAAGTAGCTTTAAAAAGATCTTTATTAATTTTATTACTAGCCTTAACTATTTTATTATTTCCTAAAAGAACTTTAATTTCTTTTATATGATCTGAAAAACATCCTAGTTTATGATGATTTTTACCATGCACGTCACTTGCTATTGCTCCTCCTACAGTTACATGAGATGAACCTGGAGATACTGGAATAAACAAGTTTTTTTTAATCAAAAAATTATTTAAGTAATTAATTTTTACACCAGAATCACAATCTACAATTTTGTTTTTTAGATCTAGTTTCAAAATTTTGTTATGGTTTAAAGTTAAAATAACATTTTTTGATAGTGAGCTGTCACCATAACTTCTTCCATTCCCTCTTGGAATAATATTGTTATAATTTTTCAAAATTTTTTTGATTTTATTATTATCTTCAAAAAAAAATATTTTACCTATACGTTTTGGAAATTTTCCCCAACCGAATATTTCTTTTTTCATTTTAATTTATTAAAAATTTTTTGAACTGATAAAAAGTACAACAAAAATAATTCCAGTTAAATAAGAAACTTTATCTTTATAGATAAAATTCATTAAGTCAAAATTAATTTTTTTTCTATTAGATAGTATCCATAGTCGGCTCACAAAGAAAATTAAAACTAAAACGTTTGCCAATAAAATTTTAGGCTCCCCAAATGATTTCTGTATTTCATTACTACTTGCATATAAAACAAAAACTAATGATGAAATAAATCCTGAAGTTATACCTAAAAATTGAACTAAATTTAAATCCAAATAAGAATAAGATAAATTATTCTTAACTTTTAATTTATATGACGGGTTTTGTTTTAATTCTATAAATCTTTTTAAAAGAGCCAAGCTAAAGAAAATAAAAAATGAGAATACTATTAACCACTGGCTTATAATAATTTCATTTGTAATTGAACCAACTATTATTCTAATTAAATAAAACATTGTTAAAGTTAAAACATCAATAATTATAATTCTTTTCAGATAAAAAAAATATAATGTAGATAATGTTATGTAGAAAATTAAAATATATAAAAAAGACTTCCCTAAAATAAGATTTGAAATTATTAAATTTAATACAAGTAAAATTATTGCAAAAGTTAAGATGACTTTTCTTGATATTTTTCCAGATGCAATTGGTCTGAGTCTTTTTTCTGGGTGTTTTTTATCAAAATTATAATCTATCAAATCATTAAATATATAAATACAACCCGCTGTAATTGAAAAAAATATAAATGACAAAAAAGTTATATAAAACTTTTCCCCTATAAAAATGGAATTTGATGCGATTAAAGTTGTAAAAATTAATAAATTTTTTAATTGATGCTTTGGCCGCATCGAGTTAATTATTTGAAAGATCATAATCTTTTTTTATTACAATAAATAGTAATTGAATATAAAAATCTATAATCTTAGTATGAAACAAACATATGCTTAAATCAAAAATATTCTTTACATTTATAATTTTCTCAATTGGTCTTGTTATATTGAACTTTTTTTTGATGTTTAGTGGTGAATTATATGGGCCGCTTTACGATGCTCTAATAAAACCAGGTAATTTTTTTATTAATCAGAGAATTGAAGGAGGTTTATACCCATTTTTTTTTAATAGTTTAAATGGAATTGATATAATTGGAGAATCTCAATTTTCTGCATTATTTCCAACAAAGTTAATATTATATTTTTTTAATTTTGATGTTGATACAGAATATAAAATATTAATTATTTCATATTTATTAATTGGTGTTTTGGGAATTTATTATTTGTTTTCAAAAAAAAATGAAAGAAACTATCTTTATGAAACACTATTTATAATCATTTTTTTATCTTTAACTTTT
>Ga0233444_10003941_pt1 | contig 14446 bp, 13 predicted proteins | sample SI_124_October20_6_FD_182792 | JGI IMG/M metagenome (GOLD analysis project Ga0233444, IMG submission 182792) | Seawater microbial communities from Saanich Inlet, British Columbia, Canada - SI_124_October2016_10_MG | ecosystem: Environmental > Aquatic > Marine > Inlet | place: Canada: British...
TTTTGATATTTTGGCTTTAGAATCTATAACACTTGATTGATGTATCATTCTTTTTTATCCACTATCGTTGCTGACCATTCAGCATCAGCCATTCTTTTTCCATCAACTTTTGCTGTGCCTTTATACTTCCAAACTCTTCCATGCGATCTAACTGCCTCTATCTCTAAGTGCAATTCACAATCAGGTATTACAGGATTTCTAAACCTTGCTTTGTCCACTCCCATTAAATAAACTAATTTATTGGCATATTCTTTAGGGTCAATTCCATCAGCAGTTAACGCTGCAGCTGCTTGACCAAATGCTTCTACAATTAAAACACCTGGCATAACTGGTTGCCCAGGAAAATGTCCTTGTACATAAAAACCATTTTTCTTTACATACATTATTGCTGTGGCTGATTTTAAAGGAACTATTTTAGTCAATTTATCTATTAAAAGCATTGGTTCTCTATGAGGCAAAAGACTTTCAATTTTTTTTTTATCTATTTCATGCATTTATTTTTTCCAATTTTTGATAAAATCTTTAACTGACATAGCTGGATACCCCATTACAACTTGATTGTCTTCGATATCTTTTATTACTCCACTACCTCCACCAATTTTTACATTATTGCCAATATTTAAATGTCCAGATATTCCAGCTTGCCCGCCTATAGAAACATTATTTCCGATCGTAGCACTTCCTGCAAAACCCACTTGTCCAGCAATCATGCAATTTGATCCAATCTTTACATTGTGTGCCATGTGAACCTGATTGTCTAAATAGCTATTTTTTCCAATTTCTGTATCATCTAATGAACCTCTATCTATAGTGCAGCCAGAAGCAATTTCGACATTGTCACCAATTAATACTCTGCCCACATGTGGAAATTTAAAATTTTTATCCTTTATTGGAATAAAACCAAATCCTTTTTGACCTATTTTACAACTATCTTGTATCACCACATTATTTCCAATTATTGAGTTTTTAATAATTACATTGCAGCCAATCACACTATTACTTCCTATAATAACGTCATGTTCAATAATAGAATTTGCACCAATAGATGTATTATTGCCAATTTTTACATTTTTACCAACTAAAACATTGTTACTAAATTTTACACTTTTATTTTTATATCTAATAGAAGATTTTAACGTAAAATCAGGATAATCAAGATCTGAATCTGGATAAAATTTTTTTAAAACTTTAGCTATTTCAAATAAAACATTTTTAACAATAATAACATTAGTTTGTTTAGGTAAAAATTTTTTTAACTTCTCTGTAGTAATACAAAATGAAGCTTTTGTATTTAGTGCAAGGGATTTATATCTTAAAGAGTCAAAAAAGGTTAAATCAAAGTTATTAGATTTGTCCAATGTATTTATATCATTGATTTTAATATTTTTATTTAATTTTAAATGTGGAAAAAGACTATTAATTGTGAAATCTTTTTTTTTTTTAAAAAATTTAAATGTTTTCATTAAACTTATTAGCTTAGTTTAGTCTAATTTAATTGATTTTAATTTCTTGTTTAAAATCGTAATAATCTTTTGAGTAATATCTAAATTTTCATCAGCAAGTAGTAAGCTTTTTTTGTCTACAACCATCCTTATTTTATTTTCTTGCATATATTCTTTAATAATTGGATTTAAATTTTCTAGGAGAGTTTTTTTAGCTAGTGCTCTTTGTTTCGCTACATTTTCTATAAGATTATTTCTATTTTTTTGAAGAGAGGAAACATTTTTTCTTAATACTTCTACTTTTTTTTTATACTCTTCCACTGATAATATTTTTTTTTGTTGAATTATCTTTTTTTCATCTTCTTGAATTGATTTCTCTTCAGCTTGTAATTTTTTAATACCGTTATTAAGCTTATTTTTTAGAAATATTTGAGCTTTTTTCCCCGCATCACTTTGATTTAAAATATATTTAAAGTCTAAAAAATATGGTGTGTCAGCTGATACATGTAGGGCTGTGCTATGTGACAAAACTAGAGATAGTAAAATTATTTTTAAAAATTTCATATTAAAATGTTGTTCCTAAGTTAAAGTTAAAGCTTTCAGTTACATCTGTAGATGCTTTAGATAAATTTTGAGAAAAAATGAAAGTCATTGGACCAAGTGGGGAAAGCCATTCTGCGGCAACACCAGTGGAAGATCTTATTTTACTACTTTTATCTATTTGAGTGTCATAATCTACACCCCAGATATTTCCAAAATCTAAAAAGAAATTGATATCAGTTTTAGTGGTCTCTGGTAAAACTTTTGGAAGATTTACTTCGAAATTAAGTGCTGCAGCATAATTTCCACCAACGTGATCTTTGCCGTCAACTGGTCCTACTTTGCCTCTTTCAAACCCTCTTAATCTTTTTGAACTCAAGCTTTTTCTTTTACTCACTCTTACGTCGTCTCCCCCAATACCATTAACTGAGGAAAAAATAAATTTTACAGCTCCAGTTACATCTTCTGAAATTGGCTCATAAAAACTTGATGAAATAGTATTGCTGACAAATGATCTGTCTGCGTATATGGGTAAACTTTGATTAAATGTAAGTAAAGATCCGTCAGTAGGCTTAAAAGATCGATTTCTTCTATCATATGAAAATCCATAATTACCTTCGATTTCTTTAAATGCACCGCTTTGTTTTTTTAATGAATCAGATGCTGCATCTGTAGTTTGTAAATCATCATAACTTGCAGAGACACCCAAAGAAGCAAAAATATCTTCATATTGCTCAAAACGCGTTCCTACTCCTGCGTTAACCAAACTGTTTTCATACCCTTGATCAGGTTTATCGTTAGACGTACTGCTGATATAATAATTTATAGAATTTCCTAAAAAATCATAATTGGGGTCAGTATAACTAACCAAGCCACTTAGTGACTCAGAATCTAGCTCTATATCAAAACCAATATTTTTACCTTGGCCCAACCAATTATTTTCTTTTACTGTAAAACCAACTGTACCTCCACTGGTACCAATTCCTGCACCGGCCATAATTTCTCCCGTGGGCTGCTCTTCTACAATAATGTCTATCACTTTTAAATCAGAAGAAGATCCCTGCAAAACTTTAGACTCTACTGATCTAAAAATGTTTCTAGATTTTATTTCTGAAATGGATTTTTCTAATCCTAATTTAGTAAAAGGATCACCTTCATCCAATAAAAGTTCGCCTCTAACTACGCTTTCATTGGTTACATTGTTACCTAATACATTTATTCTTTCGACTAAAACTTTTGGTCCTTCAAAAATATTAAATTTAACAATAATAGCATTTTCTTCAATTATTTCTTCAACATTGTGTTCAACAAACTGCAAGTTGTTGTCTTCTATTAGTTGATCAATTTTTTCTAATAAATTTTTAATTTTAAATGGAGAGTAGTAATCACCAGTAATTTTTTTATAATCATCATTTAAATCATAAAATAAATTTTTATCAAATACTGGATCTACATTTGTGGTGATTTTTTTTATTATGTATCTATTTCCCGCATCAATAGAATATGTTATAATAACATTATTACTATTTTGTATTTCAGCAGAACTAGAATTTATTTTTACATCATAATATCCCATTGACTTATAGTAATTTGATAATAATCTGGCATCTAAATTAATTAAGTTTCTACTAAATTTAGTGTTTCTAGAAATAAATTTCCAAAATTTATCTTCTTCACTTGCAATAACATCACGTAATCTTTTTTCTCTTACTTTTTTGTCACCTTTAAAAATAATTTTTGAAATTTTAGTTGGCTCACCTTTTTGAATTTCAAAAATTAAATCAATATTTTTATCATCTATGACTCTTGTTTTTGTTTCCACTTGAACAAAATTAAATCCAGTAGACGAATAAAGATTTTTTATAGTATCAACATCTGAAGATAAATTACTTAGAATAAAAGAATCTTTTGCTTTAAGTTTAAGAATTTTTTTAATCTCATCCATTATTCTGTTGCTTGTTTCACCAATTATTACTAGTTGGTTAATAACAGGATATTCTTCTACAGTAATTTTTAAAGTTTTATTTATTAATGAAATTTTAACATCTTCAAAAAAATTTGTTGAATATAAATTATTTAAAATTTTATTTATATCCTGTTCTTGAATATCTTGATTGATTTTTACATTTCCATATATTTGAATTGTTTCACTACTAACTCGACTATTTCCAGACACTTCTATTTTATTTATTACCTCTGCACTTGAGATAGTGATATAAAAAAAAGTAATTAGTATTAATATAAAGGTTTTAATCATTAGGTTTAGCTTTAATTTTTTCAATAGTTGTGTTTCTAGACCAATCATCAATTTTAAGTATTTGCGTAATATTTTTAGGTTTTTTTATAGCATATTTTTTGTAATTTCTATCACTCAGAACTAGTAATAAGTACTTGTAAATTGCGGTAAAACCAATCTTTTTCTTTAAAAAATGATCAACTAATATTTCATTAGCTGCATTCACAATTATTGGTGAAGACTCATACTTATTTACTTTTTCAATTAACTTAACTATTGGAAATTTTTTTTCATCTACTTTTAAAAAGTTTAATTTCCTAAAAATAAATGAATTCTTATTTTTTTTTCTAAGGTTTAAAATATCTTTTATATTTAAGCTGTTTTCAAAGATAGCATTTGCAAGCGGTACAATCATTGAAGTTTCATGATATAAAAATTTATATAAACCATTGTTAAATTCAATAACAGCATGCACTAGTGACTCTGGGTGTATTACTATCTTTATCTTACTTAGATCTATTGAGAAAAACTTATGGGCTTCTATAACCTCTAAAACTTTATTCATTAACGTAGCAGAATCTACAGATATTTTTTTTCCCATTTTCCATTTAGGATGATTAACAGCTTCAATAGGTTGAACATATTTTAATTTAGAAATTTTATGATTTAAAAAAGGACCGCCAGAAGCTGTTAAGTATATTCTTTTTACTGCTGAAGTTTTTTGATTTTCTAATAACTTTTTAATTGAAAAGTGTTCTGAGTCTACTGGAATTATTTTCGTATTATTTATACTTGCTTCTCTTTTAATTAATTTCCAACCACATATGATCGCTTCCTTATTAGCAATTAAGACTCGTTTACTCTTTTTTATCATTTTAATTAATGGAATTAAACCAGCAATGCCAGGTATTGCAGCAATGGTTATATCTGATTTTTTTATACTATTATTATTAATATCTATTTTATTAAAAATTTTAATACTATTTTTTTTAAATTTTTTTTTTACTTTGATATAAATTTTATAATCATTAATAATATACACATCAGGTCTAAATTTTTTAATTTGAGTGCAGATTAATTTATAATTTTTATTTGCAGATAAAATATTTAATTTAAGTAAGTTTTTCTTTTTACTAAATATTTTTAAAGTATTTAATCCAATAGAGCCTGTAGATCCTAAAATTGAAATAGTTTGCTTCATATTAATAAATAATTAATAAAGATATAGTACCTGCTGGTAAGCCTAGTAAAATTCCATCAATTCTATCAAGAATTCCGCCATGTCCAGGCAAAAAATTACCTGTATCCTTTAATAAAGATTTCCTTTTTAAATAAGAAAAAAATAAATCTCCAATTTGGCAAAATAAAGAAGTGGTGAACGCGATTATGATAAAATACCAGTCAAAGTTTTTTGTTGAATAATATATTAATATAGAAAAACTAGAAATCGAAAGTATTATAGAACCAAAAGCACCTGAAAAAGTTTTATTAGGACTTAAGCTAGTTAGTTTTTTTCCTTTAAATATTTTCCCAAATATATAACCACCGATATCTGAAAATATACAGGTAATTAAAATTAAAAAAATCAATATTTTTAGATTCAAAAATAAAGAAAAAAATAAAAAAAATGAGCAAAAAATAAAAATATAGACTATAAAAAATAAGTTATAAGAAAATTGCTTAATTATTTTATCTTTGAAGATAATTTTAATTATTTTAAAAAACTCCAGTAATGAAAAAATTCCTCCTACAATTAAAAAATACGTCAGAATAAAATTATTAATCAACATTAAAAATAATAAAATAAGTAAAAAGAATGAAGTAATAATTCGGTTTTTAAGATTTTTTGTCATACTAAATACTTCCGAAGTTTCTTTTTTCTTTATGAAAATCAGTAATAACTTTTTTAAAGTCTCTTTCATTAAAATCTGGCCACAACTTGTTTAAAAAATAAATTTCTGCATAAGCTAGTTGCCATAACATAAAATTACTCAATCTTTTATGAGTGCCAGTCCTTATTAAAATATCTGGGTTTGGTATATTTTTGGTATATAGATTTTTTTCTATTGTTTTTTTAGTAATTTTTTCTTTTTTTTTAATTATTCTTTTAAATGAACTTAATATTTCATCCTTTGATCCATAATTTATTGCTAAATTAACAGTAATCATTTTATTGTTTTTTGTAGTTTTAATAGCCTCAAGCAAAATGCACTTTATTTTTATTGGTAAATTATTTATTTTTCCAAGAATATTTATTTTAATTCCATTGGATATAACAGTTTTTAATTCTTCTTTGAAATAATTAGTTATTAATTTAAATAGAAAATTTATTTCTGTTTTTGGTCTTTTCCAATTTTCCGTAGAGAAGACATAAAAAGTTACAAATGGTATTTTAAATTTTATTGATGACTTTACAATTTTTTTTACAGTATTTACTCCGTTTATATGTCCAAAGTTTCTTCCTTTTTTCCTTTGTTTTCCCCACCTTCCATTACCATCCATAATAAAGGCAACGTGGTTGAGTTTATTCATACTTGTAAAATCTCTTTTTCCTTATTAATTAAAATTTTATCTATTTCTTCAATATTATTATCTGTTATTTTTTGAATATTTTTTTCAAAATTTTTATTTTCATCTTCCGTAATTAATTTTTCTTTCAATTTTTTTTTAAGTTCTTCATTTGCTTCTCTTCTTATGCTTCGTATAGAAATTTTTCCCTTTTCACCCATATTTTTTAAAACTTTAATCAAATCTTTTCTACGTTCCTCAGTTAGATCAGGAATTCTTAACCTTATTGTCTGCCCATCTATTTGCGGGTTTATACCAAGTTCTGATTTTTGTATTGCTGAGTCTATCAAAGATGTATTTGCTTTATCCCATACTTGCACTGAAATAAGTCTTGCTTCTGTAACGCTTATAGTCGCCAGCTGTTCTATTGGCATCAATTGACCATAAACATCAACTTTAATTGTATCTAACATGTTAGCATTAGCTCTTCCAGTTCTAAGCGTAGATAGATCTTTTTTTAAAGAAAGAATACTTTTATCCATTTTTAATGAATAATTTTTTTCACTGAACTCTGAGCTCATTATTAAACTCCTTCACCGACTTTGTATCTAATAAAATCTAAAATTTTTATTTCTTTGTCAGCTTTATTCTCTTTAAGTATATTGGAAACAGTCTTTTTAGGATCCATTATCCAAATTTGATTTAATAAAGTATTATCATTAATAAATTTAGAAATTTTACCTTTAGAAATTTTCTCTGCAATCTCTTTAGATTTTCCTGAGTTTGTTATTTCAGCTTTAATAATTTCTAATTCTTTGTTAATAATTTCTTCTTTAATATCACCTTTGTCGATCGCTATAGGATTAGATGCAGCAATATGCATAGCAATCTTGGTTCCAATATTTTCATTTTTATCTTTATTAATACCTTCAATTTTTACTATGGATATTATTTTTCCAATATTTTTTTCTATAGCAGAATGCACATAAGAAAAATTAAAACCATTTTTGCTATCGAAAAAGTTGGTCCTTCTTATTGTTATTTTTTCTCCAATTTTAGCTATTAAATTTACTAAACTATCTTTAACTGATAAGTCATTGCTCATCTTTGAATTATTAATTTTCCCTATATCACCTTTATTCAAAAAATTAATATCAGAAAGTTCTTTACAAAAAGAAATAAAATCTTTATTTTTTGCAACAAAGTCCGTTTCACTGTTTATTTCAATTATTGATATTTCACCTTTTTCTTCTTTTACTAACGCTAAACCCTCAGAAGCAGTTCTGCTCATTTTTTTTGATGCTTTAGCTATACCCTTTATTCTTAAAAATTCTATTGATTTATCTATGTCTCCTTTTGAGTCATCAAGTGCCAGTTTACAATCTTTAAATCCTACGCCGGTCATTTCTCTAAGTTTTTTTATATTATCTAGTAGATCTTTATTTGACATTTAAATTTTTTGGAATTATTTTTTTTTATTCTCAAGATTCTTTTCTGACTTTTTTTCTTCTTTAGGATCAGCATTTTTTATAAATTTTTCCGCATCTTTTATGGTGTTTTTAATTAAATCACAGTAAAGATTTATAGACCTTCTTGCATCATCATTTCCTGGTATTGGGAAATCAATCCCGGTTGGGTCTGAATTTGTATCAAGTACAGCAATGATTGGTATTTTCAGTTTTTTTGCTTCCGCTACAGCTAAAGACTCGATATTTGTGTCTATAATAAAAATTAAGTCGGGAGTCTTTTTCATTTCTGATATACCACCTAAAGATCTGTGAAGTTTCTCTTTTTCTTTGCTAAATTTTAAAATTTCTTTTTTTGTAAAACCAACATTTTCTTTTGATAATTGCTCATCTAATTTTTTTAGTCTTTTAATAGAATTTTGAATTGTGTTCCAATTAGTTAGCATACCGCCTAACCAACGATAATTTACAAAAAATTGACCTGTTTCTTTTGCTAAATCGTTAACTTGCTCAGAAGCTTGTTTTTTTGTAGAAACTATTAATATTTTTCCACCACTAGATATAATTTTATGAATTTGCACTAAAGCGTTTTTTAAAAATTCAACAGTTTGTGTTAAATCTATTATATGAATAGAATTTTTCTCTCCGAAGATGTACTGCTTCATCTTAGGATTCCATCTTAAGGTTTTATGACCAAGATGAACTCCTGCTTCTAATAATTGTTTAATGTTTACTTTTGGTACGTTCATAAAATTTTTCCGGTTAATCCACCACAGTTGCTCCAAGTTAATGGACCGGGAGGGCAATGCCCTAAAAACTGTGTGCGAAATTAATTACTGATATATACAACCAAGCTAAAAAATCAACCTTCTAAACAGTTATTTTTTTGACATATTCCTTGTTTTTTAGAGCTTTAAACTGACTAAAATCAAATTTCCTTGAGTTCTTCAAATTGTATAGAATTCTCTTATTCTTATCATTGATAATTAAATCAATTTTAGTTTCTCCTTCATTTTGCAGGAGTTTTTTTATTTCATCAAGATCACAATTTTCTGTTAATTCTATAGTCACTTTAGAATACGGTTTACTAATTATATCTTCTAAACTTAGAATTTTTCTGACATTTACACGCTGCTGAGAATTTTCTTTTACAATTCTATCTTTTTGCAAAGTTAAAACAAAAGACTCGGACTCTCTAATTTTATCGCGGTTATTAATTAAAATTTCTGAAAATAAAAACAACTCAAATTCACCTTTATTATCACTAAATTTAATAATAGCAAAAGGTGTCCCTTTGGAACTTTTTTTTTCTTGTATTGACATAATTGTACCAGCAACTAAAGCTTCTGCATCGTTGCTGTTTAAAAATTCCTTGTAGCTATTGATCTTCAATTGTTTAAAAATCTCCTCATAAGCATTTAAAGGATGATCAGATATATAAAATCCAAGTGATTTGAACTCTTCATTTAAGAGTTCTTTTTTTGACCAGGCGTTTGATTGAATATAATCAAAGTTTTTTTTAGAGTCATTATTTTCGAATAAACTTTTTTGATTAGTTAATTTATCTTCATTAAAATTTTTAATCTGTTGAATGATTTTAGGTATAGAATTTAAAATTTTACTTCTATCAGTATCAAACTTATCAAACACTCCTGATTTAACTAGACCCTCTAATTGTAATTTATTAACATCTTTCGAATCAACTCTTTCTATAAAATCAATAAGAGATTTAAATTTACCATTTTTTTCTCTTTCTGCAATTATGTTTGAAATTGCTTCAAATCCAACACTTTTAATAGCACCTAGACCATAATAAATTTTATTTTTTTCTGCTTTAAACTCTGCAAAACATTCGTTGATACAAGGCCTAATTATTTTAATTTCTAATCTTTTTAATTCCTCAACAAACTCTCTTAGTTTTGAGGTATTTGTGAGTTCTGTTGTCATTGTAGCAGCTATAAAATCTTCTTTGTGATAAGTTTTTAAGAAAGCTGTTTGATATGCTATTAAAGCATAGGCAGCGGCATGACTTTTGTTAAACCCGTATTGAGCAAATGGTTCAATTTTAGTAAAAACATAATTAGCTACATCTTTTTCTATTCCATTTTTTATTGCTCCATCAATAAATCTTTCTTTCTGTTTGTCTAACTCAGCTTTCTTTTTCTTTCCCATTGCCCTTCGCAAAATATCAGCTTCGCCTGCCGTAAATCCAGCTAGTGTTTGTGCAATTTGCATAACTTGCTCTTGATAAATAATAATCCCATAAGTGGGTTTTAAAATTTTTTCTAAAGTCGGGTGAATATAGTCAGGTTTTTTAATTCCATTCTTGCAATCATTATAAATTGGTATATTGCTCATCGGACCTGGTCTATACAAAGCTACCAATGCGATAATATCATCAAATTGATTTGGTCTCATTTGTTTGATTGACTCCCTCATACCAGTGCTTTCTAATTGAAAAAGACCAGTAGTTTCACCAGTTGATAGAAGGTCGAATACCTTTTCATCTTTAAGATTAATTTTGCTTATGTCTAAATGGATGTTTTTTAATTTTAATCTTTTCAAAGTTTTATCAATAACTGTTAATGTTTTTAATCCTAATAGGTCAAATTTAACAAGACCTGCATTTTCAGAAGAATACATGTCATATTGAGTTGAAGGTAAAATTAAATTTGAACTTTGATCCATATAAAGAGGAAATTGTTCAGATAATTTATTTCCAGCAATTACCACACCGGCAGCATGTGTTGCCATATTACGATTCAAGCCTTCTAATTTTAAAGATAGTTCAATTAATTTTTTTACTCTATCGTTATTTTTTATTTCTTCTTTAAATCTTGGCTCTCTATCAATGGACTCTTGAAGGCTCAATGGTCTTGAAGGATCAAAAGGTATCATTTTACAAATTTTATCAACATGTCCATATGGTAACCCTAAAACTCTTCCTACATCTCTTAATGCCATACGTGCTTTAAGTTTTCCAAAAGTGATAATATGAGCGACACCATCTTTATATTTAGTTTTTAAATATTCAAAAACTTTATCCCTTTGTTCCTCGCAAAAATCTATATCAAAATCTGGCATTGAAATACGATCTGGATTTAAAAACCTTTCAAAAATTAAATCAAATTCAATAGGATCTAAATCAGTAATATCTAAACAATAAGCTACTAAAGAACCTGCACCAGATCCCCTACCTGGTCCAACAGGTATAGAGTTACTTTTAGCCCATTTGATATAATCAGAAACAATTAAAAAATAACTAGAATAATTCATCGAATTAATAATATCTAACTCATGAAGAAGCCTGTCATTGTAAACTTTATTTATTTCATCTAAGGATTTTTGATTATTTTTTTTATAAATAAAATTTTTTAATCTTGAGGCAAGTCCTTCTTTAGCTTGAACAGTCAATACATTGACAGGAGAAATATTGTGATCATTAGATATAGATGGTAAAATTGGTTTAGATTTTTTTGGCTTAAAATTAAATCTAAGAGGAAAATTAAAATTATTTACTAAGGATTCAGGTATATCTTCATATAATTTTTTTATCTCTTCGTTATTCTTTAAATAGTGTTGATCGCTTAAGCGAAATCTGTTTTGATCATCTATAAATTTTTTTTCACCTATGCAAGTTAGAGCATCATGTGCTTCAGCCATATTATGCTCCAAGTAGTATACTTCTTGAGAGGCAATTAGTGGTAGATCGTACTCAGAAGAAATATTTAGTAAATAATTTTCGTAGTTTCTTTCTTGAACCTCTCCATGTCTTTGAATTTCAATATATAGACGGTCCTTAAAAATTGTTTTGAGTTTTTCTATTATAATTTTTAAATTTTTTTCTTTATTAGCGTAAAATAATTTTCCAAAAAAATTATTATAGCTTCCAGTTAATAAAATAATGTCTTCGTTATTATTAATCAAATCATCTAAATCACAGCTAGGTTCAAATGTTTTATTATCTTTTAAGTAGCTTAAAGAAGATAATTTTGTTAAATTTTTATAACCTACTTCTGAAGTTGCGTATAAAGTGATTTTACCTAAAATGTTTTCACTAGATAAATTGATTTGTGTTCCAATAATTGGTTGAGTACCAACTTTGCTAATCTTTTCCGCAAATTCTAAAGCTCCGCATAAATTATTAGAATCCGCTAAACCAATTGACTTTATTTTATTAGCTTTGCAGTAACTAGCGAGATCGTCAATTTTTATTGCGCCTTCACAAATAGAATATTGAGTATGTATTTTTATATTATTAAATGTTTTACTAGCCTCGAGCATTAAACTCGTTTTATATTACCTAGTGAAATACTCAACTTATAATCAGCCTTGTTAGCAAGTTCTCTATTGTGAGTTGCAAATATTACTGCTTTACCCTTTTTTTTTAATTTTAAAAAATATGAGAATATATTTTCTGAAGTTTTGTAATCTAAATTACCAGTAGGTTCATCTGCAAGAATTAAGTCTGTTTCAGAAATAAGCGCTCTAGCTATAGCTACCCTTTGTTGCTCTCCACCAGATAATTCACTCGGAAAATGATCGCTTCTATTAATAATTTTTACTTCTTTTAAAATTTTTTTAGCTTTTGTATTTGAAGATGATTTTGTTTCACCTCTGATAATTAATGGCATCATTACATTCTCTAATGCAGTAAAATCATTTAAAAGGTTGTTATCTTGAAAAATAATTGAAATTTTATTTCTTCTAATTTTATCTTTTTGATTATCATTAAAATTTTGAGTGTCTTGGTTATTAAATAATATTTTTCCGTAACTAGGAGAGTCTAATAAAGCAAGTAAATGTAAAAAAGATGATTTACCTGAACCAGAAGGTCCAACTAAAGCTACTAGATCCCCTTTTTTTACTTTTAGATTCACATTTTTAAATAAGACAATATTTCCCCTTTTACGTTCGAAAGATTTTCTTAAATCAATTATTTCTAATAAGTTTTTAATCATATTTTAAAGCTCTAAACGTTTTCATTTTAGATATTGCCGTTGCCGGTAGATAAGAAGCCAATGCTGATATAATTATTGAAAAAATAAAAATTATAAATATTGAAAAAAAATTAATTTCACTAGGTAATTTGTCTAAAAAATAAACATCAGATGGAAAAATTTCTAAATTAAAAACATTAGATAAAAATATTCTTACGTGATCAATATATAATGAAAAAAATATTCCAAATAATATTCCTGATATTGTTGCAAAAAAACCAATGGTAAAACCAGTTAAAAAAAATGCTTTTTTAATAGAATTATTACTTAAACCAAGAGTTTTTAAAATTGCTATTTCTTTAGTTTTATTTTTTATTAAAATAGTTAATCCAGATATAATATTAAATGCAGCCACTACTACAATTAAAGTTAAAATAATAAACATTACGTTTCTCTCTACTTTTAAGGCGCTAAAAAAAGATTTGTTTAAATCAGACCATGAATAAACAAAATAATTTTGATTCAATTCTTGAATTTTTTTTTTATATGCATCGGCCTGCATTGGATTTTCTATATAAATTTCCAAATTTTGATCATTTTCTACTTTATCAAAAATAGATAAAACATCTGAAAGATTTAAAAAAATAAAATTTTGGTCAAATTCATAAAAACCAGTATTAAAAATTCCTGAAATAATGAAAGTTGCTTGCTTTGGCAATCCACCGAAAGGTGTAGAAATAAAAGCTGAGGACATTAAATTTATTTTATCGCCAACTTTTAAGTTTAGGTTAAATGATAATTCTGAACCAATAAATACTGTATTTTTTTTGAATTTTTGTATTTCGCCTTGTAAAATATTTTCTTTTAAAAAATTAAAACTTTTTTTATCTATTCCTTTGATGATAATTCCTTTAGCATTATTATTGCTAATTACTATGCCTTCTCCAAAATAAGTTTTTGAAATATTAAATGGTTTAATTTTTTTTTCTAAATTCAATATGAATTTTTCTTCAATTTTAAAACCATTAGATTCTATTATGATATGAGGGTTTAAGCCTAGAATTTTATTAGTTAAATCAGTTTTAAATCCATTCATAACTGACATAACGATTATTAAAATAGCAACACCAAGCATTATTCCTAAAAATGAGAAAATTGAAATAACTTTTAGGAATCCTTCTTTTTTTTTGGGACGTAAATTTCTTAATGAAATTAATCTTTCTGCTTTTGTAAACAATTTATTTTTTTTTTTTTTTGATTTTATTATTTTTTAAATTTATTATTTCATTTCTTTTTTTAATTTTTTTAATTTGA
>Ga0233444_10003942_pt1 | contig 14445 bp, 3 predicted proteins | sample SI_124_October20_6_FD_182792 | JGI IMG/M metagenome (GOLD analysis project Ga0233444, IMG submission 182792) | Seawater microbial communities from Saanich Inlet, British Columbia, Canada - SI_124_October2016_10_MG | ecosystem: Environmental > Aquatic > Marine > Inlet | place: Canada: British...
AGTATTATTAGGATCAGTAATTGTTATTGTAGGAGCACTAGAATAACCAACACCGGTATCCCATATAAGCACTGCTGAAATTTGTGCATCTGTTACAACAGCTCTTGCTTTAGCAGATGTTGAGTAGGAATATCCCCCATCTCCTGGTGCTACTCCAGCTGGATCATGCAACGCTACTGCTGGCTCGATATTATAAGTAGTAGACGAATCTAATGTTGTCTCAATAGCAGTTCCTGATACAACATGGTCCCACCCAGCGCTACCGTCACTTGCTTTTACAACGGTCATTTCTTTTGTGCCTGAGTTATATGTATCAACAATAGCATACTGTCCGGCGCCAGTTCCTGCTACAATCCATATTGCCATGCCAATATATTGACTGCTTAATCTTGTATCTGTGTTAGCAATTTTAATCGAAGTAGCATTACCGGTTTGTGCTGCGTTAGTTGCCGTAATGTATCCGTCACCGCCTATATCACTTGTTCCGTCTGTGTTAACGTCGGTGTCAAGTAATCTAATTTCAAACACAGCACCGTCATTTGTTACTGGACTATTGATAACTGCACCGAATCCTTCGCCTGCGAGGTTAATTGTTGTCCCGGCAACAGTGTAGTTAACTCCTGCATTTAAATATTCTACTGTTAAAATATTATTACCATCTGTTAACACTCTTTCAATTACAGCATCAAAATTTTGGTTAGTTACTGTTGCTGTGATAGGAGCTTCAGTGTTGTCAATTCCTTCTGCAACAGTACCAAAATTACCGTATGACGAGTTACCATTTGTAGCTCGGATCTTACCACCATTTTCTGCTAAGTATCCAATATGTGCATAGTATGAGAATACCGAAACAAGTTCTGTTCTTCCTAGGTTAGTACACCATACACCAATACCATCTGATATAATTTGTGTAAAGTCGTTAGAAACAATTGAATCGTTGCCGCTATCATGTAAATCTCCATCTATTTTACATCCAATACATGCTGTTCCAAAGGTTGAAACATTTTGTATATAGGGTGATTTATTAGTAATCCATGCTGCTGTGTGTGCTGGTCCCCAGCCTGGATCAAGACTTGTAAATGCACCTGCTAACGGTCTTTGAGTTCCGTATGCATTAGCTTCTAACAAACCTGTGCTGTCAAGAGTTCCTGTTGTACCAGCAGCGGATGCTGTATCAACAACTATTGCATCACCTTGGGAATATGTTACTCCTACTGTTCCTGCTACTGTATTCCAATTTGTATCGCCCAATGCTGAAATAGTGTACTCGTATCCCACAGTTGCAACTTCTGGATCTATGTTTACAATTTGAGTTTTGCCGTCTGTTCTTCCGTCTAGACCTGCAACAGTACAGTTTCTTAAACCAGTACCGTTTCTTAAATAAAACATATCTTCTAGTTTAGAGCCTTTGACCGCATTACCGTAGTATCGTGCGTATAGTAAGGATTTATAATTACCTGTATAAATTAAATCATGTTTAATAGCATCAATATATCTACTTACATCTCTTTCACACTTTGCGCTGTCATAATATAAATCTACAGTCATTGTTCCAGTTGCAGTAGATAGCGCAACTGCTGTCCCGCCTCTTGTAAGCGACACAGTAAATGTTGTTGAGTTTTCAACAGTCTTGACATAGTATGTTGTGCCTGTGCTTATGCCGCCAAATGTTGTTCCTGAAAATCTTAATGCTGTTCCTACATTCATCCAAGATGTATCTGAAACTGTAATTACATTTGTTGAAGTAGTTGTATTTGTAGCAGTATCAGTATAAGTATCTTGTACATATGCTGTTGTTTCTGCTTTTAAAAATGCTCTGTTTGCTTCGAGTGTTTCAACTGCATATGTATAATCAGTTGTAGTATTTGGAGTATTTGATCCGTATGATACTGGCACCGTACTGTCGCCTGTTACTCCATTGACTGCATAATCTGCATAGTCACGTATCTGCGTCCAAAGATCTGATGCAAATGTGCCTGCTGCTGCACTACCTGCTGGTGATGTAGTAACTGGATCTAAAGCATTTCCTGTTGTTTTTGTTACACTACCGTGCGTTATAACTGCACTAGTAATTGCTGCCATTCTTTCTAAAGCAGCTAATGTATAAGGGGTATCCGTCGGATCTACTAAACTTCCTGCTGGCTCGATTCTTGTAGAACGAAGTTCGTCTCCTACTACTGCTGTGTTTTCAGGTATAATTATTGGAAGAACTTCTTCAAATGTACCTGTTTTAACAAAAATTGTATTTTGAGGTTTGTACTCAGCTGGTATGCCGGAAGAAACGCCTGCGGTTACTGCATCTGTTATAATGTCTAACAAAGACACAACTGTTGTTTGTGCATCACTTTCCTCTGGGTAAGTAGCAGCATCTTTTATTTGTGTTAACGATCCGTATGTAGCTGCTGGGTCAACACTTGAAATAACAGCATCAATTACTGTTTCCATGTAATCGATTACTGCAACTAGTTGTTGATCCTCATCGGTTATTGATGCAATCAATGTTCCGTTTTCAAAATATGTTAATGCAGCTTTTCTAGTTTGGACATTGCCGTTTCGTCCTAGGTCTTGAGTCAAGGCATCAATAATTTGTCCTAAGTCTCTGCGACATTTAGCAGCATCGTCTACAACAAATCCGTCCCATATACTGCCGTTAGCTGCTGTTGTATCATTAGTAATCTGTGTGTTCATCCATTCTACAGACTCGTCTTGAACAAATGACCTGTTTATCTCTAACAAATATCTTGCGTTGGGTCTGAGAGGACCCTTCTCTACTTGCTCAGTTGCATATCTAATAGTCTTAAAAGGTTGGTCAAGTGTTGTACCGTATGTAGGTGCAGGGCCGTCGACGCCGCCTTGGGTTTCTACATAGTAGACATTGTTGACTGCTCCTAAGTATTTCCATTCAGGAGCATTTGCTGAACTATTTACAGTTAAAACCTGTCCTACTTCCCCTATAGGAAGTCTAGTTGCTCCCGATCCGCCATAGTATGCAAGATCACCTAATGTCGTTAATACTGTTAATTCTGCGCCGCCGGATAATAAATTCCATTCACTGCCGTCTACATCTTGGTCTGGTCTGTTTTGAGCAACAGTTTCATCTGAGGTGTGTGAAGAAACACAAATATAACTATTATTTCCGTAGCGAACTGCATCTCCTAAATCATATAAAGTTGCATCCGTCCACGCATCTTTCCAATATATACCGCTGTTTAATCTTTCCCAGTAAGTAGCATTTGGAGGTCTATTACCATTACTATCTGCAATACATAGATATGTATAACCTCCTACAGTAACAACATCTCCTGTTCTGTAATCCTGAAGCGAACTATCTGCGCCATACTCTCCTGCAAATTTAAATCCGCTATTAAATAAGTCCCAATCATCTGTTCCGACTGTTGGAACTGAATCTTGATGTGTGGTTACAGCTACATAATTATATCCGCCGTATGTTACAAGATCGCCGGACTGATAAACTTTGGTTCTTTCCCAACTATCTTCAAATTCTAAACCTTCTACAAATTGAACCCAGTTACCTTGATCGGCAATAAAGCTACTTGTACTAGAGTGGAATGTAATACAAATCCAGAGACCGCCACCATATTTTACAACATCATTCACGCGGTATCTTGTGTCATTCTGCCAGTCTGCAAGATACTCTATACCTGCATGAAATACGTCCCATTTGCTTTGGTCGTTTTCTAGACCAAGTTCAAATGTTGCTGCACTGGTGTGTCCTTGATTACATACATATATGTGCCCGCCGTATTTTACAACATCATTAACAACGTATCTTTCACCGATAGTCCAAATATTTTGCCAGGTGATGCCTGTTGCAAAGGTATCCCACTTTGCTTGATCAACTTCTAAACCTTCAGCAATTGTAGCTGCGCTTTCGTGAGCTTGTGTACAAATGTAGACAGTACTATTATACTTAACAATGTCATTAACTTTATATCGGTAGTCTATTGACCAGGCTGCTTGATAATCGAAACCTTCTGCGTATTGATCCCATTTAGCAACATCAATTTCTAAGCCGGAAGCAGCAGAAGAAGCTGAGGTATGTGCAGCATTTGCAATGTACAAATTGCCGCCGTATTTTACAACATCATTTATTTTATAGAAAGCACTAGTCGTCCATTCTCCCTTCCACTCTTGTCCGTCTGAAAGTTTATTCCAATACGAATCAAAGTCTGTTGCAAACACCGAACTAGTGTGTCCAGTGACACAAACATATGTGTTGCCACCGTTTCTTACTATGTCATCTTTGTAATAGGTCGTGGAAGATAACCAGTTTTCCTTCCATACAAACCTAATTCTACCTAATTTAAATTCAGCCATTTATCACTCCGACCTTATGTTTATAGTATTTAGTTAAATTCGTCAAATTGTGTATTGACCCCAAAACTAAAATATTGTAGAGCTAGTAAAACTCCTGTGTAACCTTTTGTTAAATTTACTACTGGGGTTATCTGTATAGGTAGCCCCGAATTTGAACTAATATTATTTTGAGTTATTTGTATTTGTCCTGCTATTAATGTGTTAGTTGCTGCATTCGAGCTACCACCTGATATTCTACTTGTTACATAGGCTTTAATAGCTTGTTCAGTAGGAACAATGTTGTCAGAGTTAGCAATAAAAGTGTCATCTTTTGAAAACTCTCTAATTACAACTGCACTGCCGCCTACTTGAATGCCACCGAGAGATAGTTCCTCTAAGCCTGTTAAATCAAATTGTGATGCACTAATTGTTACAACACCTCGAGCTTGTTCTACCTGGAATAATTCACCAACTCTAAAGTTACCGTCTTGATCTGTTGAGGTATAGAACACTCTGCCTCCGCCACTTGCAACAGTTTCGTTAAACGGCTTTGGCTCATTTTCAGAAGTTTCGCCTTCAATATATAAATTTGGATATCTAGTCGAATTTTGATTTCCTGTGCCAATATCCAGGAAGTCGTGGCCAGTTAATCGTATTTGACTGTATTTTTCTCTAATAATAATTGCTGTATCGTGAGCTGGTGCTTCGGCTACTCCTAACGAAGGAGTAATAGTAAGCGTCATGCTGTATGGTCCTGTTCCTGTAATATCGTTTATAACAGAAACACTGTATCTGGCTTCATCAATTCCGGCTATTGTTAAGTTTGCACCTACTCCCGGCACTGCACTTACATTAGTTAGTTTTAATGTTTTACCAACTTGATATATATCTGCAAATCCGTTGCCGCTTATTGTTGCAGAAGCTGTTACATAGCCTGCACCTCTATTAGACATTGTAGGTTGAGGCAAAACGCCGTTGTTTAAGTTTATGTCATAAACTGCATCAACTGTATTTTCAGGATCAATAATACTAATTGCGGGTGCACTACTATAATTGCTTCCTGGATCATAAATTAGTAGACTAGATATTCTGCTACTTGAAACTGTAGCTCTAACTACAGGCCTAGTTCCAGTTGATATAGTGTTCCAATTATTACTGCCTGAATTTAAAAGTATCCAACTATTATTATAGTATACACTACCAGTCCATGTTCCTGTACCAGTTGTTGTAAACGCAGTACTTCCGTCATCTACGGTCCTCCATACATCAGTTCCGGTAGACAATGCTACACTAGTAGTCCCGCCTGTTGCGATAAATGTTCCAGCACCATAGCTAACTCTATTTAAAGTTTGATCGGTTTCGATAGTTGTTTCGAACCAATCTATTCCATCAAAACTTCTTGCAACAAGATTGCCACTAGCAGATATTGCTACAAAACGCCCGTTGCCATAAATTACTTCGTTCCAAGCTGTCGCACTAACTGCTGATGTAGTTGTTGTCCAAGTTGCGCCGTTATCTGTTGAATAAGCAACATTTCCGTTATCATTAATAATAATAAATTTACCGTTACCATATGCTGGCAATCCTGCAATTGCAGTAGCTGTCAAATAACTAGACCCGTGATCTGATGAATATTGTGCGCTACCGTTTGCGAGTGGCAAAACAACATTACCTGCGCCATCTGATGCAACACCTGTATAATTAGCTGGTGCGCCTGTGCCTTCAGTCCATCCTGCAGGACTACTTGATTGTGAAGTATATCTATAAGTTGAATCTGTTGTAATAATAAATTCTTGGCCGGTCCATACTGCTCCGGTACTAGTTGCTCCTACTCTTAACGGACTTCCGGAATTAGTCCATGTTGTGCCAGCATTTGTGCTATATGCATGTGTTTCGCCTAGATCAGACGGAACAACAAGAATCTTTTGATCATTATCAGAAACAATATATTCATATGTATTACCTGTTACTGAACCTGCAGTGTATGTAGATGCCGTATATGTAGGCTCTTCAGCTGTTACTTTAGGTTCAATAGTATACACTGTAGTTTCGTCTAACGTACTTTCTATTGGCCATCCAGGCAAGAAGTGCTCCCATCCGAGCGAGCCGTCACTTTCTCTACTAGGAGTTACAATTTTTGTAAGATCGTCAAAGCCTGTAATTTGTGCATATTGCCCAACTCCTTTACCACTCTTAATAACAATACGCATGCCGATATATTTTGCCGCGGTGCCTACATCAGCAGCTGCAAGTGTTATTGATTCTGAAGTCCCTTCTTGGGCACTATTTGAAACAAATTGATAATCGAAGCCTCCTGGTATGGAAGAATCACCCGGATCAATCATTCTAATACTTGATACTGCTCCGTTTCTAAACTCATCAAACGATCCAACTGCTCCGAATCCGCTTCCGTTAAATGTTGCACTAGCAGTGGAATAATCTTGGCCGCAGAAGCTGTATCCTAACGCCAGTATTTCCTGAGATGCTGTTCCGTAAGTAAAAATTTCTTCTACTTGAGCCTCATTATCTCTGTTGTTTACTGCACCGTTTACTGGCGTTTCACTTTGATCAAATCCTTCTGCAACACTACCGTAATCACCGTATGAGTTATTTCCGTTCGTTGCACGTAGTATGCCGCCATCTGTTGCAAGGTAGCCTATGTGTGCGTAATATGTAAACACACTAACTAGTTCTGATCTGCCGCCATTTGTCGCCCAATATCCTATGCCATCACTTACAATCTGTGTGAAGTCATTTGCAACGATAGATTTGTTTCCGCCATTATGTAAACTTCCATCGACTTTCATTCCTATACAGCCTGTACCAAATGTAGAAACATTTTGAATGTATGGAGATTTATTTATAATCCATACTAAGGAGTCGCTTGCTCCTGTTCCGGGATCTAAACTTACAAATGCACCTGCACTAGGTCTCTTAGTTAGAAAATCGTTAGCTTCTCCTAGTGTTCCATTTAATCCTTGTAGGGTCATATTTCTTATGCCGCAGCCGTTATTTACATAAAACATATCTGAAGATTCAAATCCAGTTGCAGGAACAATAACAGTGCTGCGTAACTCGTCGCCAACAAGAGCTACATCTCTTGGAACCTTGATTGGCAAATCCTCTTGATATAAGCCTGTTTTAATAAAAATTGTTGCAGGTGCTCGATTTTCTAAATCTTGTGCAATATACTCGCATGCATACTTTACTGATCTGAAAGGTGACGCGAGTGTTTCTCCCGCAGTTGGCTCGTCTAATCCTTCTGTACTTACATAATAAGCATTAGGTACTAATTCATAATTTCCCCAAGAAAGAGTGTTGTTGCTAGTTTTGAGCACGTTTCCGGGTGTGCCTATTGCTAAATTTGTTGTACTAGTTCCGTCATGGGTTTTTAGATCGCCCGGATTAACTAATACATTAGACGGTGTTCCTTGTAATAGTATTTGCCAAAAATCTTCTTGCGTATAATCTTGATCAAGGTCTGGACGACTACCACTTGATGTTGACGTGTGCCTAGCAATACAAATATAAGTCGTTCCCTTGTATAAAACTACATCTCCTAACTCGTACTCTGCATCGTCTAACCATTCTGCTCTGTATCTATCTTGCGGGACCAGTAATTGCCACGGCCCTCCTAAATCTGGGTGTGCAGCACTATTATCCCCTGTTGCAATATATAAATATCCGCCTACCCTTACTACGTCTCCTGTTTTGTATGCTTGAGCAGCATTCCAATCGCCTTGCATTTTGTATCCGGCAGTAAGAAGTTCCCAAGGACCTGCATCTTGAGCTATACCTTGTACACTAGGAACATTACCTATGTTGTTGTCCAACGCTGTATATGCATATCCCCCGTACAGGACTATGTCGCCGGCCTTATATTCTAGCAATTCGTCCCATATTTCCTCGTAGCCTAGTCCTAGTACGTATATGTTCCAGTTACTTTCGTTAGCACGTAGACTAGTACCACTAGTATGGCCTGTGTTCGCTTTCCATAGTGAATGTCCGTTGCGTACTATATCCCCAACTTTATATCTAAAACCTGCTTGGAAGTCTCCTTTGTACTCTATACCATTAACTACAACATCCCAATCTGCATTATTAATTTCTAGTCCGTCTGTATCTGAATTTGCACTAGTGTGTCCTGAAGTGCATCGATAGATATTGCCGCCGTATTTTACTAAATCGTCATTTTTATATCTTATATCTGTTGCCCAATCGATTGTCCAGTTATCTGATCTTGATACTATGTTCCAGTTGCCTGCATCATTTTCTAAACCTAATTGGACATCAACTGCTGACTGGTGATCGGTTACACATTCGTATATAATACCGTTGTATCTTACAATGTCGCCCCGATAGTATATTGTTTCTGTAGTCCACAAATTTCTCCAGTTATAGCCTGTAGAATAAATTTCCCAATTGTTCTTGTCGTTTATAAAATCTTCATTAGTGTCACTAGTAGACACGTGTTCTGTTAGACACTTATAAACATATCCGTTATATTTTACTAAGTCGTCTATATTGTATCTTGTTGTTTTTGTCCAATCTGCCTTCCAAGCAAAACCGTCGAACATAATTTCCCAGTAGGATGAATACCGAACATTTATTTCGTTACCCATTCCAGTATTAAGGGTACTGAAGTAGAATAGTTTTTTAGGCGCAGTATCGGGTATTGTAATTTCTATTTTTCTAAAGTTACTGTTTGTAAATTGCGATAGATAAGTTGTTCGGTCAGCTACTTCTGCGTTGTCAATATAGTATTTTACATTGACTTCGTACGCATATCCGCCTGCAGATGTTCCGTCAACTACATTGCTTATTAGTAAAGGATGTATTTCGTCGTTGTACGTTTTATTTGAAATATCATCTTGATTAAAAATATATGTCCTACCTTTGATTAAGTTTAATTCAGGATTCTCTTCTCCGTTTATATAAAGTACTCCGTGGGCAGTTCCGTTGATACTATCAACGCCCGTAGTAACCACAAAAGTAGTTGTTACACTGTCGGGTGTAACGTCATTATAAAAATTATTGCCGCTACTGGTGTGTCCTTGCAAGCAAACATATGTGTTACCACCGTAGTAAACAACGTCATCCTTGCGATAAGGTTTTGAAGTATGCCAATCACCTTTCCAATTAAATTTTAATCTATCAATTCTAAATTCTGCCATTTTTCAGTCCTTACACTGCAAATTATTTATTCTAATCCACTTGACGAGTCAGTGTCATTATAAGAATGGGTGCTGTTAGTTACAATTACAAATTCACCTTCGCTGTTGATATAGTAATATAAGTTCCTAGTGTCCCATCTAAATTGTTCGTAATTTAAGTTATCATATACAAGTGTATGATCTACACTTCTACCTTCAAAAAATTCTTGTCCTTCTTGAAATCCTGGAAAATTATCTGCCAGGTCTCCGGGATTGTTTATAGAGATAGAATCATTTTTTGTTTGGTCTGCTTTTTCTAAAAACAACTCTCCGCTATCTGTTCTTCGGACGCCGTAAAAAAATCTAGCTCCTATAGATTCTAAAATTTCCTGTGGTGTATTACCTATAAAAAAAGACATTATGATATCTCCGCATAACTTACAATTACATCAACACTATCATTGACATTCGATCTTACTTGCAATTTATTAGATGGTGCTAAGATTAATTTTTCACCCTGTGATACCACTCTCAAACTTGTGTTTGCCGGTAACAAAGTTTCTTTCAAATAATACCCAGTGTTGCTTGTATCGTCCTGCACTAAAACATCTACATAAACAAGATTTTCTGTTACATTAGTAACGCTCATACCTATAACAGTAGCCCTATTTGCACCCGTAGTTTCAAATATGTCTACAGGAAGAATTCCTATATCTTTTACTACTTTATTTTTTAGTATTGCTGCCATTTTATTCTATCCAAAAATTAATACTGTTTCAATTGCTATATTTTCTGCTTCTGCTCTAGAAATACCTGAAGCAGAACCTGCTACACTTACCCAATTTGCACCATCGAATATTTCTACTCTTTGTTCTGACGAGTTATACCTCATCATCCCGGTTTCTCTATATAAAACCGATGGTCTATTTGTACTATCACCTACAGGTAAAACAAATCCTGAAGTATCTGCAATTTTAATATAACCATTTGAAGTGCTTTCAAAAACAGTTATTGCATTAGCTGTTGTATTAGTTAGGGTACTATCACTAACTTCAAAATTTTCAAATACTACTGCCCCTGTACCGTTTGGTGTAAGTTCTAGGTCTGTGTTTGCTGTTATAGTACTTATCACATTACTGTCTATTTGGATGTCGTCAACAACAAGTTTATCAGCTCTAAATCTATCTGCGTCTATGTCTGCTACTAACGTACCGTTAGTGTAGAATCTTATTATGTTGTCATTTGCACCAGGAGTCAACTCGGCGGTAATTTTTGTATTTCCGTCTAAGTCTATTACTCCCTGACCTATTCTCGTCCAAGCAGTGCCGGTATAACCTTCAAATGTATCACTATCTTGGTTATAGCGTATCATTCCTGTTTCAGGTGTTCCAGGACGTTCTAATTCTGTTCCCCTTGGGAGTCTTACTGCACCTGTGCCTGTAACTTCGACTATATCAGTATTAGATGTTAATATTAAATCAGAATCTGATGAAATAACATTATCTTTTATACTAATATTGTCAACAACAATACTGCCTGTGCCGTTAGCACGTAATTCTAAATCACTGTTAGATAGTGTTGTTGTTATAAAGTTGTCATCGATTAATATGTCGCCAGTACTAAAACTATTTGCTGTAATAGTACCTGTACTATTAATATCGTTAATAGTTGCGGTGCCGCTTATAGTGATGTCTTGTTCAAACGTTACATCGTTAGAAGGTATACGTACCATGCCAGTACCGTTTGCACGTAACTCTAGATCTGAATTGCTTTCAGTAGTAGTAATGTAATTGTCGTTAATTTGTATATTTTCAAATTGTGCAGTACTGCTTACTGTAAAGTTTTGTGTTACAACTAGGTTACCGGTTAAGTTTACATCACCAGTTTGAGTAGTATTTCCTGTTTGGGTTACTGTTCCAATTATTGTAGTATCTGCTAACGTTGTTGTGCCTGCAACTGTAAGATTGTTATCTACGTCTACGTTATTTAAAGGAACATAAATTGTTCCTGTGCCGTTAGCTCGTAACTCTAAATCACTGTTAGATAGTGTTGTTGCTATAAAGTTGTCATCGATCAAGATGTCGCCAGTACTAAAACTATTTGCTGTAATAGTTCCTGTACTGTTAATATCGTTAATAGTTGCAACACCATTAACTGTAACATTTTGATCAAATACTACGTTATTATTAGAAACTATTACTTCGCCTGTTCCGTTAGCACGTAACTCCAAATCTGAGTTACTTTCAGTAGTAGTAATATAATTGTCGTTAATTTGTATATTTTCAAATTGTGCTGTGCTACTTACAGTAAAGTTTTGAGTTATAGCTAAATCGCCTGTTAAAGCAATATCGCCAGTTTGAGTAGTGTTTCCTGTTTGGATTACTGTTCCGATTATTTCAGTGTCTAATAAATTTGTAATACCAGTAACAGTTAAGTTGTTGTCTATTAATACATTATTGTTAGGTACATATATAACTCCAACACCATTAGCACGTAATTCTAAATTACTATTAGATAGTGTTGTTGTTATAAAGTTGTCATCGATTAATATGTCGCCAGTACTAAAACTATTTGCTGTAATAGTACCTGTACTATTAATATCATTTACCGTTGCAACACCATTCACAGTTATGTTGTTATCAAATACAACATTATTACTAGGAATAATTATTTCACCAGTACCGCTAGCACGTAATTCAAGATCTGAATTGCTTTCAGTAGTAGTAATGTAATTGTCGTTAATTTGTATATTTTCAAACTGGGCGTTACCCGACACATTTAACGTTTGGCTTATCGATACTCCGCCTGTAACTTGTATATTGCCTGTTTGTGTGTAGTTGCCAACGTGTGTGATTGTTCCTGTAATATTTGTATTAGCAAGATTAGTCACGCCATTTACTGTTAAGTTGTTGTCTAGTTGTACATTGTTATTTGGAACATATATGCTACCAGTGCCGTTAGCAACTAACTCTAAGTTTGAGTTACTAAGTGTTGTAGATATTGTATTATCGTTAAGAGTAATATCTCCTGTTGTGAAAGAGTTAGCAGTAATAGTACCTGTACTATTAACTGCCTGAAAGAAACTATTTCCGTTTACGGTTAACGTGTTACTTATAACCACATCATTATTTGGAATAAGAATCTGTCCCGTTCCGTTAGCACGTAATTCTAAGTTTGAACTACTTTCCGTTGTCGTGATGTAGTTGTCGTTGATTTGAATATTTTCAAATTGTGCGCGGCCGCTTGTAGTAATTGTTCCTGTAATAGTTTCATTACCAGTAAGTGCTACATTTCCTGTTTGGACAGTGTTACCGGTTACCGTAACAGTTCCTGTTATATTAGTTGTAGAAAGCGAACTAGTTCCGTTTACAGTTAAATCTGCATCTACTTGCACATTATTAGCAGGAACATAAACTGTACCAGTGCCGTTAGCCCTTAATTCTAAATCAGCATTAGATGCAGTTGTTGTAATATAGTTGTCGTTAATTTCAATATCATCTACTTGAACATTACTAGCATATAATGTATTCCAAGTCTTTGACTCAGTTCCTAAATCATACGTGCTAGGCGTATCAGGTACAATATTAGATGTTACCTCTGCAATAATTGTTAATTCGTCTGTGGTTTGGTCGCCAATTGTGATATTACCGCCTACAGTAACATTACCTGTTACGTCAACATTACCTGTTACACTTACATCGTCTTGTAAATTAATTTCTCCACTTGCTGCTGTTATATTCAAGTCACCGCTGGTGGTTTCAATTGTGTTGTCGTGTATGCTAATGTTGCCAGTGTCAACTGTAGTACCGTCTATAAATGTTGTGTTACCGCCATCAGTAAATGTTAAGCCTGATGTGCTCTGTACTTGGAAGTTGGCACTTGAAAAAGTAATTGTGCCTGTTTGCTGATCTACATAAAACAAATTACCAACACGGAAGTCACCTTGATGATCAACTGATGTATAACGTATTCTTGCACCGTTAAGTTCTACAACTTCGTTTTCTTGTATAACTGCTGTGGGTTCGTTATCTTCAAATTCTTCTGTGCCTATGTATGCTAGGTTGTGTCCAATAGCATACATCAATACACCAGGGCCGTCACCGTAAAGTCCATACTTACCGTAAACTGATGCAGATGAAATTGAACGTATCTCTGCACCAAAGTCTGTATAGTCAGCTAGTGTAATGCCTGTTGCTGTTGCGCCGCCACTAAATCTAATGTCTTGTGCTAGTACAACATTATCTTCGAATGTAGTGCTTGCATTGTCACCATCGAACCGTGCCATTAACACAGTTTGTGATGTTACAGTAAGTGGCAAGTTAGTAGGAGTAAATCCTGCTGTGTAAACTGCGTTGCCTTTTATAATCCTTACGTCATCTATGTTACCATCTAATGCTCCGCCAGCATCATGTTCTGCACCGATGTATACGGGTTTGGTATTACCGTAGTCATTACTGTCTGTGTATGTGCTGCCAACTTGTACACCGTCTACAAAAAGTTTTGTGTCTGTTCCTGAACGTGTTAGTGCAATGTGATGCCAAGTAGTTGCACTTAATGCTGTAGTGCCTGTAATTACTGTGCTGTTACCTACGTTGACTTTTGCATCAGCACCGTCGGCATAAATCCAAACTGCTGTGTTTGTGTCAACACCTGCACGGAAATCTGTAAATGTTTGTACACCACTAGTTGCATCCAAGTACATCCAACCTTCAACTGTAAAGTTACCTGTGCCAAATCCAAAGTCTGCTTGTGAAGTAATTGATGCATAGTCGCCTGTACCGTCTAGCAATAAACTAGCAGTACCCATTTTCTTAATGCTGGTGCTAAGTTGTGCATCACCGTTAGCAGCAATAGTTTTGCCACCACGTTCTGTTGCTGTTTCAAAGCCTACTACTTTGCCGTCTATATAAAACTTGCCATCAGCATCTTTGTCTGCAATAGTGCCTGATGCTAACAGTGTAACTCCGTCAGTGTC
>Ga0233444_10003943_pt1 | contig 14444 bp, 5 predicted proteins | sample SI_124_October20_6_FD_182792 | JGI IMG/M metagenome (GOLD analysis project Ga0233444, IMG submission 182792) | Seawater microbial communities from Saanich Inlet, British Columbia, Canada - SI_124_October2016_10_MG | ecosystem: Environmental > Aquatic > Marine > Inlet | place: Canada: British...
ATACTGAATTAGTTTTTGGAAGTAGCAACCCTTCAACTATAGAATACGCAATTAACAACTTTAAGTTATACAAAGCAGATATAGGTTCTTTAACTTACACAGAGTACGTGTTACCTTATACAGTTTCTGGAAATACAATAACAATAGCAGAAGACTTAGACCAAGGTGTTGGTTTAATAGTTCAATTAAAAACTGAGTCAGGTGGTAATTACGGTAACAAAGACGCTTACGGTGAAACTGTTCAAGATAACTGGGGATCATATGCTTACACTAAACTTAATGATGTTATAAATAACTTTATTGTAGCTTATGTTGGAGCTGGTAAATTAATACCTAGTGTTAAAAGAACTGATGTTATCTTTCACGCTAAACGAGCTATGCAAGAGTTTAGTTACGATACATTGAAAAGTATAAATTCTCAAGAATTAAATATACCAAATAGCCTGAGTGTAGCTATACCTCAAGATTATGTAAACTACGTGAACATACACTGGGTTGATAAACAAGGTGTTAAGCATATTATAATGCCTACTCAATTAACTAGCAATCCTTACTCAAACCCTATACAAGATCAGAGTGGTATACCAATGCAAGACAATTTTGGTGATAACATTGAAGGTACTTCTATAACTGAAGAAAGATGGGCGAGTAATGATTTAAAACAAAGAAACGAAATTAGAGACAATAGCTTAGGCTTTGGTTCTTTTTATGGTGAAGACGGCTACGGAGCTGGGCAGCTTTATGGTTTAGACCCTCAGTACGCTAATGTAAATGGTTACTTTACAATAAACGAAAGAGAGGGTAAGTTTTCTTTCTCATCTGACTTAGTAGGTAAGCTAATAATACTAGAGTATGTATCTGACGGGCTTTCTACAAACTTAAATACTAGAGTTCCAAAAATGGCTGAAGAAGCGATGTACGCTTATATAAGTCACGCTATTATAGCTTCAAGAATAAATCAACCTGAGTACGTTGTAAATAGATTAAAAAGGGAGAAAAGTGCTAAGTTAAGAAACACTAAAATAAGATTATCTAATATAAAACTAAACGAAATAGTTCAAGTTTTAAGAGGTCAATCGAAATGGATAAAACACTAGAACAATATGGCTGAGGTTAAAAATGCTTTTATAAAGTCTAAAATGAATAAAGACCTTGATAGTAGACTTCTACCATCAGGTGAATATAGAAACGCTTTAAATGCTCAAGTAAGTAAGTCAGAAGGTTCTGACGTTGGAGCTTTAGAAAACGTTTTAGGTAATGAATTGCTTACTAACTTTGGATTAAGTGTAAGCAATCTATCATCAATAGGTTATTATTCTGACGAAGTTAATAGTATTATATATGTTTTCTTAACAGATAACGATACTAGTTCTTACGTTCCTCCTGCTGCAGTAGGTCCTGCTCCAGCAGGATCAAATCATTATGTAATATCCTATGATGCCTCTATCAACACTTCTACAGTTTTAGTCACAGGAGCTTTTTTAAACTTTTCAAAATTAAATCCTATTTTTGGAGTAAATTTAATTGAAGATTTATTATTCTGGACAGATAACAGAAATCAACCTAGAAAGATTAACATCACCAGTGCTGTAACAACTGGGTACTATTCAACAGAAGACAATATATCGGTGGCTAAATACAATCCTTACCAATCAATAGAGCTATATAGGGTTAGTGATTTTTTACCTGGAGATTTTACTGTACGTTATGAAACAACTATGAAAGATGTTTTTAGCATAGCTTATCCAGACGGCGGTACGACTAAAGTTGATGGAAATCAAACTGGCACTACCATAAATATAACAAACACAGATATACTTATAACCGGAACACCTACAGGTGGTCAAGTAGTTAAGAAAGTTAATGTTCTTGGTGAACCTGTAGATTTCAGTCCGCAAGTAACAGTGTCAACAAGCTCTACAAGCACCTCAACCACACTGTATGTCAATAGCTCTATAACAGTAAACGATGGTGAAACTTTGGTTTTTGACGCAAACCCTTATTATATACCTAATTATAAAGGAGATCCTAAATTTTTAGAAGATAAGTTTGTAAGATTTAGTTATAGATTTAAGTTCAACGATGGAGAGTATTCTATATTAGCACCTTTCACGCAACCGTGTTTTATACCTAAACAAGATGGATATTTTTTAAATAATACATCAACAGAAGGTGATGAAGAGCAAGCTTTTTCTTCTACTATTGTAGACTTCATGGAGAACAAAGTAAATAAAATAGATTTAAAAATACCTCTACCTTCTACGGTCGCTAATCTAAATAGTGATTTACATGTTGAAGAAATAGATATAGTATATAAAGAATCAGATGGCTTAGCTGTGCAAGTGGTTGAGAGTATACCTTACGCAAATAACAATTTCGGAGCGAGCTCTGCTGATAGTTTATTAGATGTTTTTACTTATGAGTACGAGTCTCAAATACCATACAAGACACTTCCTTCTGAGGAAATAACTAGAGTTTATGATAAAGTACCTGTTAAAGCTTTATCTCAAGAAATAATAAGTAACAGAATAGTTTACGGTAACTATCAAGACAAGCACACGCCTCCAGCTTTTTTAAGCTACAATGTTAGCTCTAGTATTAAAGAGGATTTTAATTTAAATACAGGTGAAGCTGATGTAAATACCGCTAGTGGCTCATATCCAAAAGGTACGTCTATTGCTATTGATAATGCTTCAGGAACAATTATTGTAGGTAGTTTAGTGACTTCACTCTATCCTACAGATGTAATACCTGCTGGCACAAAAGTTGTAACAACAGATGGTTCTACGACTATGACTCTAAGTGAGGATGTTGAGTTAGCAGAAAATATTACTATTTCATTTAATTTATCGACTAAAGACTCAAACACTACTAGTATAGTAGAATATCCTTCAAGTAGTTTAAAAACTAATAGAAATTATCAAGTTGGATTCGTATTGTCTGATAAATTTGGTAGACAGTCCACTGTTATATTGTCAAAAAACGAACAAACAGCAATTAGTGTAAGTAACTCTACAGTATTTGCTCCTTACGAAGAGTCTAATCCTATAGAATGGATTGGTAATTCGTTAAAGGTTTCAGTAAACGATCCAATTGGTACGTTTCCTAACGCTGCTTTAAACGAGCCAGGCGTGTATAACGGTGATGTAACTGATGAAGATTACAACCCACTAGGTTGGTATTCTTATAAAGTAGTTGTGAAACAGGTTGAGCAAGATTATTACAATGTTTACTCTGCTGGAGCTATGAAAGGTTTACCTTATAACTATGATACGAATGACATAACACCAGTTCTTAGCGAGAATACATCTTTTATAACATTGTTAAATGACAATATAAACAAAATACCTAGAGATTTATCAGAAGTAGGACCACAAGATAAAGCATTTAGAAGTTCTGTTGAGCTTTACGGAAGAGTTCAAAACACTTCAACTTCTAACGAACAGTTTTATCCAGGAAGAAGATCATTCACCACTTCTTCTGTAGAAGATTTATTTGGATTATTTGATGTTCAAGACTTTAAAGGTAAGTTTGATGAAGTGGTACCTATAACTAATCCATTAAATGCTTTTCACGGCTTCTTCAAGTCTGACTCAGATCCTTTTATAGCAGAGATAAGTACTTCTCAAAATTCAGGCTTACAATTTGGAGTTAATAACAGCTACACAGCAGTCGCTGGATCAGGTGACTCAACATCACCTGGAGCAAATGTTTTAACGGTTAATTTAGACAACACTAGCGGTAGCATACACGTTGGTAGCTTACTAGTGTCTATAGACGGGAACGCTGTGGTTGATACTTATGTTGTAAGTGTAACAACTGATACAGATCCTACCGTAACTTTTAATAAAGAAATAGATTACGCTAATGGTGATACATTTGTTTTCTCTCAACAAGATTTTAACGATATAAACACTTTGGCCGTGTTTGAAACAAAGCCTGTCACCTCTAGATTAGATATTTTTTGGGAAACATCTTCATCTGGGTTAATAACAGATTTAAATGATATTATTCTTTATTCTTCTGACGCTGGGGCTGGCTTTAGTAGTTGGAACGATAGTGCTTTTCAAGAAAATATAACTTTAAACTCTAATATACTAAGTCAAGACTTCGTTTTAGTTGATAACTTTGGAAATCAAGTAACTCTTGCGGCTGGTGATGATTTTTATATATCTTCTATTTTAGATAATGAAACTCCAACACCTACAAACGCTTTTAATTGGTTTGAACTTTATGAGCCTAGCGGCGCTAACAATGGCTATAATATTAGGGTGACTCAAGATTTTGTCGACAATGTTTATTTTAGCGCTACATCTGGTTCTAATGATTTTAACTTTTCTTTTATATCATCTATAGGTGGCGCTACAACTAATTACAATCAAGTAGCAAATTTAACTAACATACCACCGGTTATGATTGGACCCTTAGGGCCTGATGAACAAGATCCAGCTGTTTCTTATTCTACACTAGCGTCCACAACGCCTAGCCTTATAGATAACTTTACAGCTACTAACGGCGCTAATCCGCTTGGTGGAAACCAAGGTAGAAATATAATATGGTCGGTAACTGCAACAAAAGATGGTATTGATGCTAGTTCTTATTTTGGTGTTTCAGCGGGTGGAACAAATGAAATATCATCATGTTCGCTTTCCAACGTTGCTACAAACGGTGCACCTACTGGAATTTACGATATAAAACTGAGATGTACTGATGCTGGTGGCGCTTTTCAAGAAATAACTATAACAGCACAATTAGGCGTAGTACCTGTCCGTGTAACTGACTATGTTTTTCAATACAACAGTAATACACCTGAGAACCCATCTATCCCTCAAAATTCACCAGTATGCCTTATAGAAGTTGACAATGATCCAGACCCAGGCTTAACAAACGGTTTTTACGCAGTAAACGGTTCTTGGGGTGCTATATCAAATGGAGTTAGTACTATAATCCTAAAAAAATCTAATGATGGAATGGGAGGTACTTGGTATTATGGAACATCTAAGTCGCAAGCTTTAAATAATTGGAAAAACAGTTTTACTCAAGATCAACCTCAAAGCTTTTCAGCTGACTCGGCAACAACATCAGCTGCTGTAATCAATAGCGCTACTATACCTTTAGATAACCAAAACGGAAGATTACAAACAGGGCTTACAGTTAGCGGTGTTGGTATTAGCGCAGATACAACTGTAGTGTCTCTTTCAGGAACTGGTATAATTGTTAGTGCAAACCAAACAGTAGCTGATAATGTAGATATTCGCTTAGGTGATATTCCTTCATCAGTTTATTTAACGTACGGCTTCGAAGTAATAATATAACAAAACAAGTAATAATAAAACATATGGCAGCAACAATAGAGGTAAAATACTTTAACTCTTTTCTACTTAGAAAATATGTATCAAGCTCAGGTGTAGTTTGGAACGGCTCTACAGGTATACCTCAAGATTTAGGTGGTTATCCTAGAGAGATTGGTCCGGGTGCAGGTAGCTGGAATATCGAAGAAGCTAGAATTAGAGGTGGTTATAATAACACTAATGTTGATTACGGCGTAAAAGCTTATTTAGTTGAAGACGAACCTAACGCTGTAATAAGAAGTAACTCTTTAATATACTCTGGTATATTTAATTCTAGAACAGGTATCAACGATACAAACGTATTTTCTATTGGTTCAGATATAACTAAGTCAGCTGATCCAGCTAATGGCTCTATACAAAAACTATACGCTGAAGATACTAACTTAATAATATTTCAAGAGTCAAAAGTTTCTAGAGCATTAATAGATAAAGACGCTATATATTCTGCTGAAGGTGGAGGTAGCATTACCAATGTTAATACTACTATAGGAACAATACAACCTTACGGCGGTAACTTTGGTATAAGTAGAGACCCTGGTAGTTTTGCTGTTTATGGTTATAGAAAATACTTTACAGACAAAGACAGAAATGCTGTTCTAAGATTATCTATGGACGGTTTAACTGAAATATCTACATATGGTATGTATGATTATTTTAGAGATAGATTTGCAGAGATAGACTCTTCTAGTACTGAAGGTAATATAATTGGTGGATGGGATATATACAACAAGCAATATGTAATATCTACAAAACCTGCACCAAACGCAGCATCGTCTGAATATAATACTTTATCTTTTGACGAAAGCGTTAAAGGGTGGACTAGTTTCTTTTCTTACGAGCCTAATCAAATAATTAGTTTAAGAAGCAATCTTTATAGTCTTAATGAAGGTAGATTATGGAAACATTATTCTACTGATGTTAACAGAGGTAATTTCTATGGCGTAAACAATAATACTTCTATTGAATTCGTGTTTAACCCTAAGGTAAGCATGTCAAAAGTATTTAAAACCGTAAACTACGAAGGCAGCAATGGTTGGCAAGTGTCAAGCTTTAGCTCTGATTCAACTGGTCAGGATTTATGGAGTGGTAATTGGTCAAGTGGTTTTGATACAGCTAATGTAAGCGGTAAACCAACTGTTTACAGTTACGACGAAGGAGCTTTTGATTCTAGCGATCCGCCTTTAACTGGAAACGCCGCGTTAACAAGTCAAGCACTGCGGCCTGTGTTTAGAGCTGGCTTTGATAGAAAAGAAAATAAATATCACGCTAACTTAGTGAACAATACATCCGCATCGCAAGGTGAAGTTGTATTCGGTAATAGTATGACTGGTATTAAAGGTTACTTTACAACGGTAACTGTTTCCACTGATGGTTTCACTGCGACCACATCGCAAACCGTAGTAAATAGTGTAACAATACCTTTAAGTAATATAAATGGAGTTTTAGCAGTTAATAAAACTGTTTCAGGTCAAGGCGTAACAGCTGGTACGTATATAGTTTCTATATCAGGTAGCAGTGTGGAAGTAAATACACCGCAGACTATTCTTAACAATACAAGTTTAATAATAGGAGGTACTGATCCAGGAGGTTTTAAAGAGCTATTCGCAGTTTCTTCAAACTATTCAGAATCATCTTATTAATGAAACAAACGTCTTTAAGTATAGATTATTTTAGAAATACAGTAACAAATTTAGAGGCTAAAATGCTAGCTAGTAATGATCCTTTAATAGTAAAAGGTAATTCAGACAGCTTCCCATTAACTCATTCTTTTTCTGAAGGAGTTTATATTAGAGAGATGTCTATGCTCGAAGGAGGAGTAGTAATAGGAAAAATACATAATAAAAGCCATACTTGGTTTTTAATGAAAGGTAAATTAAAAATAGCTAACGAAGACGGGGTAGTAACTTACTCAGCTCCTACTTACGTTAACGCTAAATCTGGGGCAAAAAGAGTTATAATAGCTTTAGAGGATTCTGTTTTTGTAAACATTCACCCTAATCCAGACAATATAAGAGACATCGAAGAGTTAGAAAGAATTTTAACCTGCGAAACATACATACAATATAAACAATTAAAACAATAGCTTATGTCAATGGTAACAGCCGGAATAATATCAGGCGGGGCATCTATAATTTCAGGTATTTTTGGAGCTTCAGCAGCAAGCAGAAGAGCAAAAGCAGCAGAAGCTGATAGAAAAGATAAAGAAAGAAAATTACTAAGCCTAGAAAATAGTAGACAAGAAATAATTAATCCTTATGAAGGTGTTACAGACTTATCTTCGATGGTTCAAAACCCATACGAAAATCTAGGCGTAGCGACTCAAGCTGCAGAGATGCAAGCTGAACAAGCTGATATATCTCTAGCAAATACTTTAGATACAATTAGAGCTACTGGAGCATCAGCTGGTGGAGCAACTGCTTTAGCTCAAGCAGCTTTACAATCTAAAAAAGGTGTATCTGCTAGCATAGAAGCTCAAGAAGCTCAGAACGAAAAACTAAGAGCTCAAGGAGAACAGCAACAACAGCAAATGAAAATGGCTGAAGCTCAGAGACTACAGCAAGCAGATGTATCTGGTAAACAATTTGAGTTTGGAGTAAGAGAAAGTAGAGAAGTTGCTAAAATGGATAGATTATCTGCTCAAATATCTGGAGCAGAAGCTAGAAAAGCTCAAGCTAATGCAGATAGAACAAGTGCTATAACAGGCGCTATTGGAGGTGTTGTTAGCACGGTTGGAAGTATGTACTCAGCAGGAGCGTTTAAAAAAGCACCAGCACCAACACCACCACCAACACCAACAGTTAAGTCAGACAAGAGATTGAAGAAAAACATAGAAAAAATAGGTGAATCACCTTCTGGATTAAATATATATAGTTTTGAATATATAGATAACATTAATGGCGAGGGTGTTTATCAAGGAGTTATGTCAGATGAAATACCTACTAAAGCAGTAGTAGTACATGAAGATGGCTATGATAGAGTTGATTATTCTAAGCTAGATGTTGAATTTAAAAAAATAAAACATGAGTTATAGAAACCCACAACAAGTAGTAGATACTCAAAGCGGTAAAGCTTTCGCAGATTTACAGAGAACAATATCAGGAACTTTCGCTGGTGTAGCTGATACTTATAAAAAAGATCAAGCAGCAGAGGCTGCTAGAATAAATAAAATAGCTGAAAAGAATAAAAAAGCTGCTGAATATTATCAAAGAAAAGAAGATCAGGTTACTGAGAGCATGGCCAAGCTAAGTGCTCAGAACCCGGCTTTAAACATAGGTGAAGAATTTACCGCTATAATAGACAGGTATAGTGACATAATGGGCTTTATACAAAGTGGCGCTGTAACCGATGCTAAAGAGATAGCAAAACTAAGAGCAGAAGCCGCAAGTATACTAGCTATACCAGATCAAGTAAGAACTAGTATAGAATCTTTTTCTGCTAGTTCAATCGATTTACAGACAATACTAGAGCAAAAAGGTAAGATGGGTGGATATGATTTATACTCTAATCCTAGAATGTTGACAGACTTGCAAGTGTTTTTAGATCAAAGACCTGGTCAAAGAAAAATAAAAATAAATAACACTGACGGAGCTTACAGTTCTTCAGTAGATATTACAGGTGAAGACGGAGAAACTACAAACTATCCTTTGTCTGTATTACAAAACTTTCTGAGCGGTGGTTCAGATATGATTAGTACTGTTCCTGATCAAACATCTAATCTTGACAACATGTCTAAAATGTTTGTATACGACATAGATCAAGATGGTAAAAAAACACTTAAAGATAATGTTCTAGGAACTGTAGCATCTGGACCAGATGAAGCGGGTAACACGGTTACTTACAAAAAAGTTAATAAAGACGCTATAGAAAAATCTATACAAGCTGAAGTAAAAGGAAATATGGCTGCTATGTCAAATACAGGTAAAGTAGCTTTTTGGAATAATATTCTAGCTGAAAAAGACTCTAGAAATAATATCAAAGAAGGTCAAGTTAGAGCAGTGGCAGATGCTAGCACTGAAGAGTTTAACGAAGAGTTTTCTAAAGCTTATTCTAATTACTTTTTAAAGCGTATACCAGAAAGATTAGTATTATCTAGTGTTAAAACACCAACACCGGAAACTAAAGAAGGCCCTATAGAAACAGGTAAAGATTTTTACGACAAAGTTAGAAAAGATCCTATATCATATTTTGCAGCTTACACTGGCATAGAACCTAAGTATGATAGAAAGAAAAATACTATCACATTAAAAGCAGGAGATAGAACAGATGCAGAAAAAGGAGATAAGGTTTATAACATGAACAATGTAAATGCTAGAATATCTTTCTACACGAAACTTTTAGAATATTCTCAAGCAGCTAAAGGAAACTCTAAAGGTGACAAGCTAATGAGAAAGCAGTTTGAAGATGCTGTTAGAGAAGGTACAAAAAAGAAACTAAATCCATTATTAAAATCATAAATAAATAAAAGATGCCATATAAATATAAAGGAGAAGATATATCTGAAGAATTTGTAACAGAGGGTTTTGAACAAAGTAGTTTCACTATTCTAGATGAATATATTTCAAATACTGATGGTTTAGAGGTTGTTGAAGAAAAAGTGGGAAAGACAAGCGGTGTTGCGGTAAAGGATGCAACTGTAACATCGAAAAATCCGGAGCAAGCGTCCGAGAATACGGAATTAGAGCAGGTAGATACTTCTTCGGAGTTAGAAGATCCTGAGCCTATATTACTAGATGAAGTCGTTATAAAAGCTAATAAAAATACTAAGCGCTCGGCTGAAGAAATAAATAATATTTTTGGATCTAGTGTCTGGCGTGATACTAGAAACGCTAGCGACTTAAACATATTAAATACCAATGTTAAGAATTACGCTAATTTAAAGCAAGGTATAACTATAGAAGATGTTTTAGAAATGGGTACAGCTGATACAGTCACTCAGGGTATGCAGAAAAAAAACAGAACCTCTGATCAAAACAATTGGACAAATAAAAATAAAATACTAAGTAATTTAACTAGTTTATTTGATAATTACCAAGGAGTACCCGTTAGTGAACTACAAAGTTTAGGCGGAGATATATATGCTTTAGATTTTGAAAACGAAGTTTCTCAAGATTATTTAAACAAAAGAATAAAACAATTACAGTTTCAAATAGAAAATTCAACACCTGGAGATACTTCTGACCAAAAAAAGGAGCTAGAAGAACTTGAAGAGCAGTTGGACAATAGCTTTAATGGTGGTGGTAATTTTAAAACTATAAACATTAAAGAGGCTAGAGATTATAGATTACAAGCAGTTAAAAATAATAAATTAAAAGAATTTATTAACAAAGGTCTTGATCAAAAGGCTATGATGCCGCGTATAAAAAGTACTGGTTACAAAAGATTATCTAGTAACGGTAAAAAAATAGCTGATTTAATTGACAAATACGGTACAGCTAATGCTGAAGATAAAAAAGAAATATCTAAGCAAATAGGTATATTACAAAGCAAAATAGACGAAGGTGATGCGTTGTATGACTTAAATACAGGTAAACTTATAGATATAAAAAACGCTTCTCCTAGTCAGATAGAAAGTAATAATAAGTCAAAAACACTAGCTCAAACTAATAGTCCTAAAGAAATAGAAAAAATGTTATTTGACTCTAACTTTGAGTTAGTAGCTTTAGCTAGCGAAATAAATGATGTCTTTAATACAAGTAAGACTGAGTTTGTAGCAACTGGAATAGAAGATACCTTTGATGATAAAAAGAAACAAATAATAGAGTATATAATAACAACAGGTAAACTTCCAGAAGGAGTTACTAAATTAAAAGGAGATGACCCTTTAACTAAAGCTTTTAATAAATCTTTAGAAAATTATGACGTAATAAACAAAGCGTTGCTAACAAATACTAATCCTCTTAAAACAGAAAACAAAGAGTACTGGGAGGAGTTTGTAGACGGAGCAGCTAATGTAGTAGGTTCAGATATAACAACTAGAGCAGAAAGCCAGAAATTATTTGGTGAATCTTTAAAGGCTTACGGGTTTGACGAAGGAGATGTAAACGCTTTAATGAAACAAACAAAAACAAATGTTGCTCAAGATATAATCAAAGGTTTACCTCATCTAGCTGCGTTTGTTGGTGAAGTCGGAGCTACTAGAAAGTTTACGGGTAATGGTATAGGTAGAGCCGCCGCTTGGGGCGAGAAAACTCTTAATGCTTTTTTTAAAGGTAATAAATATGTTAAAGCTGGTATAAAGCCTGTGTTTAAAGGAATTACAGAGTCATTAGAGTTTGGATCTACAGCTGCTTTAAGCAACACTATTTTTGGTAAAGATGAAAGTGTGTCTGAATCGATGCTTGCTGGTGGGGCTTTTGGCTTTGGTGGTACTGTTGCTAATGGATTTGTTAAAGCATTGAACAAGGGTTTTGCAAGACAAGTAGCTAAAAATCCTTTATATTACTTAGATAAGTCTAAAGTTTACAAGGATTTCGTAAAAAAATCGACTGAATCAGCTGGTGGAGCAACTTCTTTTATAGCTGGTACGGCTCTATTAGAGGGAGAAGACTTTGATTACAGTTTTAATAAGGTTGGTAGAACGTTTTTAACTGAATGGGGTAAGATGTATTTGTTAGGTGCTTTAAGAAGAACCATGAATTCACCAGCTGGTAATGTTAATTCTATTTATAATAGATTTAGCGAAGACATATATAGGATGCAGCGCCTATCTGCAGGATCTGTTGCTGGTAGTAAAAAACTAGGTATATCAAAAGAAGAAATAAAAAGACCTAAAACGGACACTAACGATAAAGTTGAAAAATCTTATAACAACGCCGTCGAACAAGTAGACGAAAAACTATTTAAAACAGAAATAACCAAAGAACAAGCTGATCAAGAGAAAAAAGAATTAAAAAACAATAAGTTAGCGGTAGAAAACCAAATAGGAATAAACCAAGCCAAAGACTTATTAAAACAAGAGGAACTCAACGGGAGTATGCCTACACCTGGTGAAAAGTACGTAGCTATTCAGAAATTAAAAAACGGTGAAGATTTAAAAGAAAAAGATTCAAGAACTTTATCTAACATGGGTCCAGAACTAGTTGTAAGAGATTTAGGAGTTGAAGGAAATTCAACCAACTTAGATCTATCTAAACAATTAATAGATAGAGAAATAAAAATACAAGCTATATTAAATGGTGGACAAAGTGTTGTTTCTACCAACCAAGGATTAGTATACATCAATGAAGGGCAATATAAAGCTATAGAGCCTACGCTGAGAAAAGAAACTTACGGTTTTTTAAATAAAAAACTTGCACTAGACGCAGATGTTCAAAAGCTACAAAACACTAGTACCTCTAAGATGTCTCCAGTACAAAAGAAAACTTTTCAAGATAATTTAAAAGTAAAAGAAACTGAGCTTGAAGAGTACATGGAAGGTGGTAAAATCTACGAAGACTTACAGATTAAACTAACTAAACAAGCTACTAAAGAGTACGAGGCTAATATATCATCATCAAAACAAAGAGAAGGAGTGTCTTCAAGAGGGCTTTTGAAAGAAATATTAACAGCTGAAAAGTTTCAAGAAAAATATAACGAACTAGGTTTACGGGAGTATGATGGAGTAAAAGAAGAAATAGCATTTGTTGATCCTGACACAGGTGACAGGTATATAAATAGAGAGAAAGCTCTTGAAGTTAGAAATACTTCACCTGCTACTCACGAGGAGTTTCATGCTGTTACTCAATTAGCATTACTGGACGCTGATAGTAAAGTAACTAAAGAAGGTATAGTTATTGTAGATAAAATACTTGAATCACTTTCACCAAAACAAAGGCAAGAGTTGGACAAAGAGGTTAGCGCTAGGTATGATACTAAAAAACCTAAGGAAGAATGGTATGATGAGAATTTAACTATTTTATCTGATCTTATTTATAAAAAAGCAATAAAGTTTAACGATGGTATTGGAGAAGGTCTAAAGAATTTATTACCAGTTCTTCAAAAAAAATTCTTCAAAAACTTAAAAGTTGATTCTGTTACTGGTGAAGGTATGTTTGAAATGCTTAAAGGTTTATCTAAAGGTAGCAAAGGAGTAGGTGAAGCTGCTGGAAGATTTTCAAAGCAAGCTGAGGGACCATCAACAAGTACTACTATCGCGCGTTTTTCTAAAAGATCTATTGAACTAAAAGAACAATTAGAAGATTTAAAAGATAGAGAGTTTGAGCTAGAGCAAGGAGATTTTGACACTCAAAAATCTAATTTAGAATTAAAAATAAGACAAGCTGAAAAAAGCGAAGCTAGAGATAAATCTGAATCAATAAAAGCAACCGCGGTTGAAAAGATTAAACCCGTTAAAAAGCTAGGTATTATTGATAAAATAGTTGAAAAAGCTACTGCACAAAAGCTTGAAGCACCAATTGTATCTGATAAAAACAAAAAAATAGCTTCAGTTAATGAAGGCATCGTAAAAGAAATGAAAGCTCTAGGAGCTAATAGAGTTTCAGAAATAAAAGATAAAGATGTTAGACAATCTATAGTAGATAGATTAGGTAGAAATAATGTAGGTGCTGTTACAGAGTTAGCAAAAAAAGCAGCTTTTAAAGGTAAAGATTTAGCAATAGATGAAGAATTAAAAGTAGGTTATGATGAATTTATAGGAGGTTTTAGTGCAGAGTTATCTGCGCTCATAAACTCTTACAAAGCTAACGTAGATGGTAAAAAAGTACCTTTTGGTGCATATATGAACCAAAATCTTCCTCTTAGATACCCTGCAATACTTAGGAAATCTTTAGAAGGTAAACTCAAAAAATCTGAAAGTTTATCTAGTGATAAAAATATAAAGAAACAAGTAGCAGGTATTGAAAGTGATAGTAATGATTTTGAGCTAGGTGGAAAAGATGCTTCCAGTGAAGAATTAATAGTTGATCAAATAGATGTAAGAAAGTTTGGACCAGCTAGAGATAAAGTTGATGAAATATCTAAAATAGTAGAAGTTGAAAAAGGAGAAAGACCTTCTTACAAAGACTTAGCAAACAAGTATTTAGATCAAGTTTCAATGGAATTGTTTAATGTTCCAGGTAAAAAAATAAAGGGTGGAGCTACTTTAAAGGATAGCGA
>Ga0233444_10003947_pt1 | contig 14431 bp, 21 predicted proteins | sample SI_124_October20_6_FD_182792 | JGI IMG/M metagenome (GOLD analysis project Ga0233444, IMG submission 182792) | Seawater microbial communities from Saanich Inlet, British Columbia, Canada - SI_124_October2016_10_MG | ecosystem: Environmental > Aquatic > Marine > Inlet | place: Canada: British...
ATGGCGGACAGTCAATGGACGTTAAAGAAGCTGGAGCAAGAGCAGCAGCTCAAGTGTTTGAGAACTATGGCTTTACTGCATACCCAGGTGGTAGGGCAGACTAATACAGCAGGCTAGGCTGATGGGAGGACTGTGTAGGACACGCTCCCCGACTAGCATAAGAGCAGTTGTAGTTTACAACACACTAGACAGCTAGACTGCTCCGAATACATAGAAAGAACTTAGTGTGGGAAAAGTCCTTGCGTGATGCAGGGATTTTTTTTGACTTTTGAAAAAGATTTTTTTTATTTTCGAGACCGGGGGGTCGGGGCTATAAACTACAATAAAAACAACAACTTACTTAGTGCTTAATGCAAAATTAGTGGTTACAAAATCACCACCTCACTTCTGTAAGTACTTCCCTAGAAAAAACTGCGCAGCAATTTTTTTGGTGCTAGGACCCATTTCGGCCAAGCGTAGCGTACACAGTGAGTGCTAACGAGCTGTAGAGCTTTAGCTCTTGTTACGTATAGTCTACTGTTGTACAAGCACAAGTGTTCGGTCCTAGTGTGCAACCAATATAGACTAAACGTATAAGTAACTGTATGAACACTAACTCCATCATAATAATATACTCAGCAGTCGTGCTACACGCATTCACTTTACCAATGTGGATCTATATGCTACTACAGGCTTTATAGTCAATGCACGGTGACAGAGGTAATATGCTTACTGTTAAAATAATGATTGCACTATGCGTAATACTGCACGTTGTAGTAATACCTGTGTGGATGCACTCACTAGGACTTTAGCTGTGTATTGTTTGGAATTCAATTATCATACTATTACTAATGAAGTAGCCATTGATGCTCTTGTGTATGCACTGTCAATAGAACTGTTGACTTCAAACGGCATAGATGCTACACAACCACAAGCCAATCGATTAGTCTTTGACACAGACGCACACTGTACTTTTGCGCAGTTAGCACTGTCAGATGACTCTACATACACCATAACTAGACTATAGCTGTGTACGGGCTTGTATGAGCTTGCTAGAGGTGCTTTAGTAAACGCTTGTGTTCTGTGCGAAAAGCGTTTACCGCTTCGCGGCTTTCTTGTAAATCTGCGTTAACCGCTGTGCGGCTTTTTGGGCGCAAACGCTCCGCGCTCTTGGGCTGAGTCGCTAAATACACATATGAGCAAACAAACATTCAACAGCACTAGAAGTGTAGCACGAACAAACGGCAACTACAAAGTCAACATATCATTTGATGAGAATTCACGTGGCACTGTTGAGATTGCACAGGATCACGACACTACTGAGTGGTCAAACAAATCAATCATTCAAAACACTGTGGTTAACCTAAGACAAAACGACTCAAAGTAAGTATTCGAAGTTTTGACAGGTGTCGCCGCGATTGACCAGTACAGCACCGTTCTTTAGGTGAAAGCGTTCGGCCATCGCAGTAAGAGGGCTTAGTGTTACGTATCTAGTGCAACCCTTGTGTTCTTGAATCCAACTCTGTGCCGCAAACACTATATCTCTTCCTGCTCCGCGATCATACGACCATACTGTGTAAAATACTGCTGTGCTTGCATACTCATCTTCTTGTACGGCTGCTTGTGAGTAAAGATCCAACTGTTGTTCGTTCTCAGGTATTTGATTGGTATAAGCCACACATATAACAGCTCTTGCTCTGGGTCTAATGTCGTTGCGACTGTAGAGCACAAATGCTTGTCTACCTGGGCTAGTTCTATACAAGGGTGATAGATGCGGGCGTACTGGATCATCTTCAAATAGATGCCAGAGGTCTGAGTTCTCGATAAGTTTTAACAATGTGGTTTCCTTGTGGTCTAGTTGAACTTTTTCTTTTTATGAATTAATGTTTTATATAACCTTCTAGGGTGTGAAGTAGTTAGATTAAAAAAGTCTAACAATCCTTCCTTGGGTTTTTCAACAAATTCAGCTGTCATCTTCCATTCGTCTCTTTTGAATGGAATAACCTGCACTATAGGTTCGCCGGGGGCGATAGTTGTTACGTTGTGTGTATTAAGTTGTCCTATAAAGTTAATAGGAATATCATAATCGTCAGTGTCAACTATTGCTGGTAGTATTTGATATGGACGTTGCTCTCTGTAAAACGGATCAAAGAACAAGCAACTATATCCCGGAGGTGTTTGTATCTTCCAATCTAGATATAGTTTAAAAAAGTCAATGTTACCATTGTCGTTGTGCATCGGGCACTGGTTGTAATTATGGAAGCCAACATTAGCAGGATGCGGCTTGTGTATTTCTATAGCAAAGTCTTCAGCAGATATCTTCTTTGTTTTTAGGTCAACTTCATAAGTGTTTGGTATAATGTATCCTGCGTTAACAACATCTTGTAGAGGTATACAATTTTTTGCTGTAGCAATTGATTTATCAACTGACGAAACAATTAGAGGTAGTTTCTTAAACCAGTCCGGCGGTGACTTTTTTGCCGGGTATGGTGAGAAGTTATCTACAACAGATTGATTGAAATGTAAAAATTTTATGTCCATAATAGTAGTAGTCTACTCCTCATCGCCTAGGTTATTTAAAAAGTCTCTCAACTTGGTTGAATCAGTTTGCGCTCTAATCTTACCACTTGTGGCTGTAGTACCTTCTTGTGGATCTGCTGTGACTGCCGCGCCTGGCTGTACACTGTTGCGTTTGATCGAATCAAGCACACTAGCGCCTGCACTGGTATTTGGTGCTGAACCGTAATTGTCATCATCGTCTTCATCTAGGTCTACAATACGCAGAGTGTCTAAGTCAAAGCCTAGATCAATCTTTTGTCCTACACCACTTGAGTTACGTGTCTTCATTAGCTGTAGCTGATAGCGTCCACGTTCACGCATTGCTCTACTTGTAAAGATACCAAACACATTATCTGCTGTCTGGATCTTACTAAGTCCACCTGATATGTGCGAGTGATCAAATTCAATCTCTTCAACAGCACCACGATTCAACTGTGCCGCTGTAACAAACACTGTGTTCAATTCCATTGCTAGGTTACGTAGTTCTTCACTTACGTACTTGTCTTTGATAAACAAGTTCTCTGCACTTACCTTTGTGCTTGCAGGCATCAACAAGTCTAAGTAGTCAATCAGTAGTACGTCTACCTTCTTGCCTGTTTTGATCTCATACTCTTTAATGTATGAACGTACATCATTTGCTGTCTTACCACTAGGCATATACTTGACTTGGAATGCACCATTCTTCTTACCAATCATCTTGACTTTCATTTCAACATCATCGATGCTCTTAAACACATCACGACTTGGAATACCTGTAACCATACTATCAAGTCTCATACTAACTAAACTCTCTGCAAGCTCTAGTGTCAAGTAGATCACGTTCAAGCCTTTCTCAGCCATATTAACGCCAATGTTAGCAAGGAACAAACTCTTACCTGCGCCCGAGCCACCTGCAAAGATATTCAGCTCGCCTCTGTTAAAGCCACCAAACAGTTTCTTATCCATAGCTGGCCAGCCTGTGCTTACTTGTCCGTTTGTACTCTTGATACCTTCTAGTCTAGCTCTTGGATCAGCATAGTAGTCTGTACCCAAGTCTTTTTGCAAACCTATCTGTACAGCCTTCTTAACCAAGTCTTCACACTGCCCATAGTCACCATTCTCTAACAAGTCAGCACTCTTTAGGATTGCTGCTTCTAGTGCTTTGTGTTTGCTAAACGTTTCAAACTCTGCTAGTAACCAATCATAGTGATTCTCTTGTAGTTCACCTGGATCTTTTAAATTAACGTCTGTTGCCGCATTGATCATATCAAACGTAGGCAATGCATTGTGTTCCATAACATAGTTATTAAGAAACTCTGCCGGTGCTTTTAGTCTTCTATCAAAACTGTCTGGATCAAACACAGCCTGACAACGTACAAAGCTCTCAGCATCGCTCATCATCATTTCTAGATATACTTTTTGTATATCATATCCGTAATCTGTGTTTTGTCTAGTTGTCATCAAATACCCTCGGCTCTAGTTCTTCTATTGTAATTATGCTCGGTTCGAACCCAAACGGCTCGGGTTCGATTTGTTTTTTAGTTACTGCTAAGTATAACACAGTTATTACAAAAAGTAAAGTGATTAGTCGAACCATTTCTTTGCTCTCAATCTAATTTTTAATGCACTGTCTTCAGCACTGCTTGCTATAGTATGTAACGCATACAACCTACCGTGTTTTTCTACTACATCACCTATGTCATTTAGTCCAGTAGGCCAATCAGGCATACTCACACTCCAACCTAGATCAATTGCTTCTTCTACTAGTTTACTTCCTGCCTTGTCACGATCAGGAACAACAATGATTTGTTTCTGTAGTCTATTGAGCAGCATTGCTTGCTGACTAGATATTTCACTACCACCTAGCGCACATCCTTCTATGTGTATAGCATCGACTTGTCCTTCACAGAGTATCGCAAATACTTTTTTATAAGACTGCTCGTCTAGTCCGTACACAAACCCAGGTTGTACCTCGGTCAAGTACTTAGGCTTCTTGTCTGGGTTCACGCTACGTCCAGTCCACCCTACTACCCTACCTTCAAAGTAGAAGGGTATGATCAATCTATCACGATACCCCAAGCTGGGGCTCCAGTAATAGTTTGTATCATCAACGTTTAAATTACGTGCAGCCATATACTCAAGTACTGCCATACTATACTTGTTAAAGTCTGTTATGTCTGTAATTTTAATAGCATCGTCTGGCAACGGGACAGTATTGAACGTAGGAAGTTGTGCTACTTGTGTTTGTGCTACAACGCCTTCATTCTCTCTCATAACCTCAAGTGCCACCTTGTTGATTACATCATCAGGTGCTCCCATCCATTGGAGAAGTTTACGCAACTTGTGACTAAAGTTCCTGCCCGGTTGCCAGGATGCCTTGAAGCCGCAGTTAAAACAATGATAACTTACGCCTCCATCTGGGTTACTTATAAGGCCACCACGGCCACGAGTGTCTGCTGCGTGTCCATTATGGTGACAACACGTAGCATTAAAGGATAACCAACCACTAGGCGTTTGTTTACGCTTAGACGGCAAGTATGTCAGAACTGTATCATTTACTACACTCATACTTGTATTATAGCAGAGATTTACAGTAAAGTCAATTAATTTCGAACAAGTATTTTGGAAATTTTGTCTGCTGGATTAGATGTAGCTTTAACCCTTACGTAACTAAACACACCGTTAAAGTTAACAGGCACTGGTTCTGTTTCACTACCTGTGAATGTTAATGTAGTAATGTCTACCCAACTAGTGCCGTCTGCTACTTGATTATCTAATGTTCCTTGTATAATTACATCACCTATATAATTAGATGTGTAAACACTAGCAGTGTGCAGTGCTTCGTTTCCGTTAATACTCGGCTGTGCGTCGATAGACTCAGATAACCAAGCATCATTATCGGATACAAATGTGCCAATTGAATAACTTGAACTAGGACCAGGAAATGCATTACCGCTGACTTTAATAATGCCTGGTGCTTCAAACCATTCGTTAGCATAAGTTTGTACTTTAGTATCGTCATAGTCAACTAGATATACATTGTATGATAGAAACTGATCTTTTATATTCAATAAATCATTTTCAGTTATAGTAACTTTAAATAAACCTTTTTTAGTATATGCAGTACTATCGCCTTCTTGTAAGTTTACGCCATCGTGTTCGATCACCATCTGATTGTTTTCATCAAACGCTACAAACTTAGGTGTGTATCTATCTACATCTAATGGTTTTTGATCTGCGTTTAATAATCTAAATTCAAGGACATTATCTATTCCTTTATATACGTTTAACTGTCTGCTATACACTGGTTTATACTCCGTAACGAATCCTGCTTCATTTGCTAGGATGTTAATTCTGTTTGATACTAAATATCGTAAAGTTTGCATAATAGTATTTATCGGATAACAATGTTACTAAAAGATATCGAAGAAAATTTCCCATTCATTAGCGTAGTTCATTACGGGGGCGCCGAGTATGTCGGCATAGTCATAAATCAAGATCAGTATGTTACAAGTATGTACGTATACACTGATTTAAAAAGTGAAAAAGAAAAGAAGATGTTACTTGACTTAGGTGATGTATGGTGGTGGGAATCAAATCGAATGATACCTATCAACATCTTTTTAAGAACAGAAATGGATCAATTTCGTTATGCTATTCAAACAATGAACAGCAAAGATGTAAAAGTTACAATTGGTCCGTGTGTTAATCTAAACAACTTAGCAATTAAACGAGTAAAGCGTAAGTCAGTGCAACTAGTTAAGAAACCTAAGACTTAATACACTATTTAAATTTTGTTGCACTTGTTACCCAGCCAACTAACGAGTAACGAGTTCCCTTTGTTACCGGAGTAACTTCGTGTAAAGTGTAGGAAGGGAATACTGTAATTGATCCTCTATCTCTAGGAGCAACATCAGGATCTTTTCCTAAATGCAATAATAGATCGCCTCCTTCATAGTCTTCTGACCTCGAAAGCTGTACTGAAAAACTTAATTTTCTAAAAATGCCACTTTGTCGAAAAGCATCAATATGTTTGCCGTAATATCCAGAGTCTTTACTTTCGTACTTTCCTACTTGTAGTACTTCAATTTTCTGCAAGTCAAACTGAAAAAAATCATAATTAATATGATGAATCATTTCGGCGCATCTTTCAAAGATCCAACTATTTTCTGGATCTGACGACTCAATAAAAAATATTTGACTTTTTCTTATTGGATCACTAAATCCTCTATTTATTAATCCTTCTTTAAAATTATTATTGTTTCCTAATTTTATAATTTTTTCGCATTCAGCAGGATCAAATACGTTTGGTGATCCTGCCCAAGTTTCTGATATTTGATGATTTAAATAATAATCGTAAGATTTCAATCTTCTTTCCTTTCAAATTGTTCGCATAACAAATTCATATGAACTATAACACTTGTAGCGTATGCATATGCGTGTGCTTTCTTAAAGAAGTATGCTCCGTCTGTCGGCTTTGTCCATACTTCGTTCATTATCGTTTCCCAACTTTCTTTTGCTAAGTGCCTTTTGGCTGGGCGTATGATTGCCAGTGTGGCCGCCAATTGCTGTACCGAAGTAGGCTTCAATTGCTGTAATAGTTCGTCGTGACCGCTTAGATGAAATACTTGATCTGAGAAGTCCTTGTGTTCCAGTAGTTGCCATATTGGCTCCTTTTCCATAAGTTTTTGTAAATGTGCCTCATCTTTAACATCTTTATATATAGACACATTTAAAAAATCTAGTTTAAAGTAGCCGCGATCATCTGCCGTCTTATGTTCAATTGTACTCAAGTTGTCTATAGGATTATGAGGAATCTCTGTAGCATAAACACCAGTGTTGTGCTTCTTGCCTGTGTTTAATTTTGCCACACGATGTTTAAGCTGAGATAAAATAATATCTCTGTCTGCAAAGTCTATATCAATATCAGGCATTGTTCTTTCCTATTTTTTCCCAATACACATCATACAATCCACTTGGGTGTCTTGATCCAAACGGTAGTCCTATATATTCGTCTCCAGTTTCCATATCAACTAGTTTATATTTTGTAGGACATTTAGTATATACTAATAGGTTGTCAGCGTTCTCTTCATCCTGCACTTCACTACCGTCTAATAATTTTCTCATAATTTACTTTCTTGTGCAACTTCCTTTACTAGTTGCACATCATTTGGCAAACGTTTAAAACGCATTGCCCAGTGTTGAGGGTTAATAACGTGGAACACCATTTCAAGTTGTTCGTCGTTGAATTTACCTAGCATAGCTTTACCAGACTTACAGTTTAGTAGCAGCCAAGGACTGATCTTACCGTCTTTAATATCCCACACAGCTCTATTCAAACTAATATGATTAAAGTAATGATCCCACGGAGCAGGATCATTATCGGCAGCCCATTCTAACATTGTTTGTATACTACGCTCAAGTGCTGTAGTTACATCTTCTTTTAAAATAAACTCTAATGCGTATTTTTCATACAGCTCATCTCTAGCCCAGTGATCTAATTTAACTCCGCTAGTAACTACATAGTCAATATATTTTTCAGGATATAAAGGCCGTACATTGCTAATAAAACTGCCAAATTTAACAAAAGCATTATAATAGGGTGACCCGACAAAATCTTCATACGTTTTTTCTTTTTTGTTTCCTGCTGAGAGTTTATAGAATCTTTGAAATGCATATAGTCCATACCTTACTCTTTTTTCGTCTTTTTGTAACCATCTTCTTTTCTTTTCGCACATATGCGCTGCAAGAGTTTTCTCCCGCATATATCCGTTACCACAATACTCACACTTGTATGGTTTCTCAGAGTTTGATATCAATATCATACTCCTTTGCAAGTTCTTTGAGTTCTTTCTTTGTAGATAATCCAGCAAGTAATTCTACCTCGTCTTGTTTCATATTAGGATGTATTTTTTGTAAAAGTTTTATAGCATTGTTGTTGCCTTTTTTCTTTTTAAATCCAATCCATTGATGTTTTCTAATTGCAGCAGATGCATTATGTGTTGAGCATAGCAACTGCCATTGTAATTGCGGATGTCTTGTGCCTAACACATTCCAGTTCTTGTTGTAGTATTCGTTAGTAAGTACAATAGCAAGTTCTTGTGCATCTCTTGATCCTTGCACACTACTTGCGTATCTGTTAAGCAACCAAAAGTTAACGCACTTCTTTTGTTCGTCAGTTAATTCTTTCCAAACAGATTTAGCATTACTATCAATACACGCTAGTACATCTTTTACTGGAAATTCTTGGTATGCCATTCGTCTACATCCTCTGGTGAATTTATCTCTACTCCATTATAGTATACACTACTACAGCCTATTTGCCAACCATTTTTAAGCCACCGAAGCTGTTCTAGTTGTTCAATATTTTCTTCTTGAGTGATTTTTAAATTGGGATAGGCTACTAGTGCGTGACGCTTATATCCATACACGCCCAGGTGCCATTCGCCGTAACCTGTAAGACCTCTACCAAACCATAATGCTTTGCTTGGATATGCACTTATCATTTTAACTGTGTTAGGATCGTTTTGTTTGTCTTCAGGCATATCTGTGTATACAGTGCTTACTGCAGAATTATAAGATAGCTGTTCGATACACTTTTCAATCATCTCTAGTGTTACATCAGGCATATCGCCTTGTACATTAATGAACTGGTCGTACTTTTGCATATAGTCTAGTTTACTAGCGCCTGCGCATCTTTCAGTGCCGTTTGCATAGTCAGTGTTGTCTATAACAACACTTGTGTTTTGAAACACACTAGCAACACGCACATCATCAGTAAGCACGTATGTTGGTATCTTAGACGCAACACAAGCGTCATACACACGTTTTATCATAGGAACACCGTTCAACATAGCTAATGGCTTTCCGGGTAGTCGTGTGCTGTTATATCTAGCGGGTATTAGTATTGCAGTTTCCATCTAGCACTCCTGATATCTAAAACCGGTATAGTTTCGATCAACAGAAACTTTTTCTTTAGGTGTATACGAATATGCTATAATATCTTCTACTACTTGTTCAAAATCTTCTAAGCGTAGCATATTAGGTCCGTCACTGGGTGCTACATCAGGATCTGGATGGACTTCCAAGAAAAAGTCCCGTACCCCAAGAGCAGCCCCACTACGAGCCAACCCAGGCACGTAATCACGATTGCCACCTGAGCTATCACCTTGTCCTCCGGGTTTTTGGGCAGAGTGCGTACAATCAAAAACAATAGGATGTTCATAAGTGTCGAGCATATACATAAGACCAGTATAGTCAACGACAAGAGTGTTGTAACCAAAACTTGTTCCCCTTTCCGTTATCCAGACGTCTTTAGCGCCTTCACATTTACTTAGCACACCTTTCATATCCCAAGGTGCCATAAACTGTCCTTTTTTAATATTAACAATTTTATCTGTAGCACAGGCTGCTTTGATCAAGTCTGTCTGTCTACACAAGAATGCAGGTATCTGATATACGTCAACTGCATCTTTAAATTCTTTTTCGATACGTGCAACTTGTACATAGTCGTGTACATCGGTTAGTGTCTTTACACCTAGTGATACTTTCAATGCAAGAAAGTCTGTAAGTGTAGCATCCATACCCATACCACGCTTGCCTTGCATACTCGACCGGTTGGCTTTATCGTAACTTGCTTTGAAGTAATATTCAATGCCATACTTGTCACATACACGTTTGCACTCTTTAGCAATCTCTGCTGACTGTGCTAGTCCTTCGTGTTGGCAAGGTCCTGCTATAATTCTCATTGTTTTCTTCCTCCGTCAAATACGCAAATAAATTTTAATCCAAAGTCTGTATTATTGTGTACTTTGTGGAATACGTTGTCTTCAATTAGTACAGTGTCACCTGCTGTAACATCAAATACTTTATGATCAAGTTCCATTTGTCCACTACCACTAACAAACATATACACTTCTTCTTGTCCAGCGTGTCTATGTCCTGTTGTACTTTTATGAGCTGATAACATTGTACTGCTCACAACTAAATTTTTTAACATAGTATTATCTTTAACAATATAACGATTGTCATCTTTAACTACATCGCCGCCTATATCCCATTCGCTGTATTTCATTTGTGTTCCTTGATTGTATAATAAGTTGTTACTAAAGTATCTAATAGTTTTTTTAGTGTTGGATATTCTTGTGACAACTCACATAATTCTTGCCACTCGGCATAACTTATTAAGTCTCCTTGAGCTCTAGCAACTCCTGCTGGATCTCCACCGATAATCCAACGATCAATCTCAGGCCTGTTTTGATAACGAGCGTAAACAACTCCATCGTTACGCTCGTATATCAATGCTTCATTTGGTTTTAGTTTTGCCAATTGCTGTTCCACTTGTGCGACGAACAATGTCATTGTGATTAAACTCTGCCCAATATAGTTCAAAAGCGACACCGTCTTCTAAACCTTCAAACTGGTGAATTTTGCCAGGCTTTACTTGTGTAAAGTCTCCAGCTTCAAGAATAGTTTCATCAACTAGTCCTTGATCGTCTTGCCAAACACGTACAATCATTTTACCAGATTCAACAAAGAATCCGTTCCATTTAAATTCGTGTGCGTGTTCGCTACATTTGTAGCCGCCTTTATATTCAATACGGTGAAACTCTAATACTCCGTTAGCGTGGATCAATTCCGTTTGACCCCAAATTTTACCTGCTTTCATTGTCATTCTCCATTTCCTTATAATAAGTTTGTATAATCTATTACTTCGCTTTGTCTACTTATATCCTTAATAAAGTAAGCACAGACCGACTTTGGATCTTTAGTAAGGGGAACACCAAGTAGCTGTCCGTTTTTAACTTTAGGAAAATACCATTTTACATCTGAATAAAAATTAGTTATTTTAATATCTCCAAAGTCAAACTTATAACTCGATAAAGGATTGAATAAAAATGCTTCAAAGCCCCTATCGTTAATTGATGTTAAAGGTAGTACTTCTAAGTCGTTGCCACTTGTACTGTCTCCAACGGCTATGTGCCAATCAACTGGCATTGTAATTTCGTGACCATTAATTTCTAATACCATTGCTGGCGCACTAAATGATTCTAAAAAGATCATCGGTACAAAAAAGAAATCAGGATTTTTAGGATCTGAATTATCTAGTACAGCAAAGCGAACTTCTTCTTCAAGTTCTTCTGGTATTTGTTTTAATGGAAATGTTTCGTTTTCTAATGTTAGTATTTGCATTTAAGTTCCTGTTTTGTTATAATAACTAGCCCATCCGGTAATTATATATTTTGTTTCAGTTTTAGATATACACCCGCGATGCGTGTATGTCCAGTCAGCAGGCCAAACTATTGTTAAACCTTTTTTAGCTTGTATTATTTTTTGCTGATGATAAAACTCTGTTCCACCACCATCATTAACATCATTTAAATATGTCATAAAAACTAAGTTACGATTTACTACTGGTGTGTCCCAGTGATCTCGTTCAGTATGCCATTCATAAAATCCTTCTTTAGGATAATATCTTTGAATATTAATTGGTTCTACAACTCCCCATTCGCACTCGGTATGCGACATAGGAAATGTCTTTATATATTCATTAAAGACTTGTTGTAATGCAGTATTGTACTTAGATAATAATTTATTATCTGTAAGAACTAAATCTGTACTTTTCTTTTTACTTTCATTAATTCCTTCAGTAACTGCACCAGGTGTTTTATCATTAGACGCTTCGAAGTAATTAATAATTTCATCGCATAGTGTAGTATCTATATACTGTCCTTTAATAAAATCATTAGTACTATGTGTTTCTACTAAATCCACCCTAGTTCCAATCTACTTTTTCTATAGTGAAAGGATATTGTGCTTCCTTATAGAATTTTTTACGTTGTGTTAGATGTCTCTTTGCAAATTTGCACGATGACGTGATATCCCAAATTTGTACAAAGTCTTTGTCTTTTGCCTTACGAACGCCTCTACCGATACTTTGAATTACCCGGACAAAACTCTTGCCAGGTTCCAAAAGAACAAGATTAAAAATACGCGGTATATTAATACCAACAGCCGCGACCCCGTATGTTGCGATAACCACGTGGTTAGTTCCTTCATTAATTTCATCATATGCTTCCTTGCGATCTTTTAATTTAACATCGCCTTTTACAAACACACTACCTGGTATTAGTTCTTGAAGTATTTCTCCAGCACTAATCCTGTCTACAAGTATAAGTGTGTTTCCTGATTCTTTTACTGTGCTTAATAATTTGCCTATGTATTCTAGTCTTGCCTGATTTGTTGTCAAGTATTTTAATTCTGACTGATAATCCGAGTGTGATTGTGTGTCTAATAATTGTACTACGTTAACGTGACATTGTGATAGTACACCCTTATCTTGTAATTCTTTGGCACTAATTTGACCAATAACAGGACCTAATGAAGCGTGTATACTTTCAAACTCAAACTTTTCTCTTGGTATTGTTCCTGTTAGTCCCCAACGTATTGGAGCGTTCTTTAAATTACGTGTAAGTAAATTCTTTAGTACTTCTGCTTTAGCCTGGTGTACTTCGTCGACAATAATAGTGCTTACACCATCTAAGAACTCAGCTAATGATAATACTGCTGTTCCGTCCTTGTGCTTCTTGTCGAGTATATTCAAACTCTGCCAAGTGCAAATAGTGTGAGTCTTACCTAACTCTTTTCTGTCGCCGAAGTACACCCCAGCATCGAGACCGCAGTTAATATAGTCTTCCTCCGTTTGTGTAACAAGACTCTTGTTAGGCACAATAATAAGACTACGTCCATACGGCTCAGTTATATGTGAAAGTGTTGCTGTGGTAATTGTTTTGCCTGCACCAGTAGCAATCTGTTGCAAGCTCTGTGGATGTTTTAAAAAGTTATTGATTGACTCTACTTGATAGTCACGTAGAATAATCTCTTCACCTTCTGCTGGATGACCCTTTGGCCAACGTACATTTTGATCAGCCCAATAACGTTCTGTTACTGGCTGAAAGTCAAATTGTATAGGATGTCTGTTGTCTTGAATGTCTACTATTTGTACATTATTTTTTTGTAACACTTCACTAACAGTATCAAGATGATTGACATAGCCAGTGCCACCAATACCAAAGAAAGCAACTTTTCCATCCCAGCGACCAAGTTTATATTGTGGCATGTACTTTGCGTAAGGCACTTCAAACTTGAGAGCATTCGCGAGCTTCCTTCGTACATCAACTTCTAGTCCTTCTAGCTTAATGTTTACTTCATCTTCAATTATTAGTTTGCAAGTTGCCATTAAAGTTTCTCTATAGTTTTTCTCTTCCACTGACTAATGTCTTCTTCATAGTGTATTACTAAATCTAATCCTGTCAAATAAGAATCAAATTTTGTCTTTACACTAGGAGAACTACTAGTAGTAACAGCGGCGTTTGGTAACCAGCCACTACTTAACATAGGCTTTGGTATTTTATTATTACTAATATACACTATTTTTGTATTGTTGTCAACCACATTATTAAGATTATTAGACTTAATATACTGATTAAATTCAATACCTTCGCTGTCGTTATTATCTAATCTAAACATTACACTGCAACTCTCGTTCATTATTATACCGTTAAACGCTTTGTGAAATCTTAATAATTCATTATAACAATTTTTTTCATCTAGTATAATTAGGAGCGGAAGTCGATACAATTCTAGTACAACTTCTGCTATATTTTCTACTGTATATTGCTTTGAATTAAGAAATACTTGAGGCATATTTCTATTAACAATCTTTGTTGCAAGGGGGGTTAGATTTTTTAAACTTTGTGATAAGTCTTCTTCATCAAAATGATATAAACCAAATTTATCTTTTTGATCATAATAATGACAAAGGTTGTCTATATTAGGTTGTCCAATACTACTGACTGCATAGTTAAAACTCTTCTTGTGCAAATTTTTTAATTTTAATCCGTATATGCCCGGT
>Ga0233444_10003956_pt1 | contig 14407 bp, 15 predicted proteins | sample SI_124_October20_6_FD_182792 | JGI IMG/M metagenome (GOLD analysis project Ga0233444, IMG submission 182792) | Seawater microbial communities from Saanich Inlet, British Columbia, Canada - SI_124_October2016_10_MG | ecosystem: Environmental > Aquatic > Marine > Inlet | place: Canada: British...
CTGTTCCTCCATTGTGACCATGAATTATTTTCACTCCAAGTGAACGATCTGCTTTTGCATCTCGAATTTCTTCCTTAATCCGATTCTTAGCATTATGTAATGCCAAATCATGAACGTTAACTTTTTGATAGCCAGAGTCATTTCCACGATTTAGTCTGAATGCATGAACAGGGATAGCACGGCGATTATCTTTCCTCTTGTGATGGTTTTTACCGTGCAGATATTTGTCCAAGTTGTAATTACGGTTAGCCATCATCTCAACTCCTCTATGATTTCAATTGCTTCCGTACAAACCTGCTCTGGATTCTTATCACTTGTATCGATAATTACGACATTGAATCTTTTGTAAGCTGCTATGACTGCATTTCTCTTTTCTATGTTTGAAGCAAGTTCTAATTCTTCATTTGTCTCTGCCTCGCCTCTTCCTTGTAAACGCTTCAGACGATTTTTTTCGTCTACAAGAAGTAAAATCACAAGATCTGGCACTCTAATTTCAGGAGGATACTCTCCCAATTGGACATCATGTTCAAAGTCATCATCCATTGCAGCAAATGCCGCAGTACTTGTCCAATAACGGTCCATTACGACATCCCCCCCTACCAAGTGTCTAGAAGCATCTTCACTAGCGATCAGGTTAGAGAAGCGATAGAATGCCCTTCTCTGCAGTGGATTAAGAGAATCGAAATACTGTCTAATCGGGCCCTCTCCCAGCGAAGGAGCCATTATTTCAGGCGGACATACCAATCTTGTTGCATCTAAAGAAGAAGATAGATTCTCTACCAACGTTGACTTACCAGTCGCATCAAGTCCTTCAATTACAATAAACTTGTTCACAGTACTACCCCCATTGATGTCTCCCAATCCCATTCTCCGCCTCGTGCATCGAATGCTTCATGTGAGAAACCAGATTGAACTTCAGACCAGCAACTAACAAATCCTGATTCCAAAATTGTTTCAGATGAGTACAAATATCGGCCTTCCTTATTTGTGTAAACCTTCCCTTGTGCATCGATCATCGCATAAGTCCCAAGCATTGCGTCGTTGTTCTCCGGAACCACATCTATGGAACTTGACTTCAGCGATTCCTTGTGATAAGAAACATAGTTTTCGAATTGATTGTTGGAGACAAGTAGGGCTTCCACACGTCCATCGTTTTCGCCATCGATCTTCAGAACCTGGAAAATTTTCCAACGAGTTGGATTTATGTTCTTCACTACATCAGTCATATCATCAAGCACATTTGCAGAAGTTACTACAGTGTTGAGCTTAATGCCATACCCTAGGGCATTAGCCATAGATGCAATGTTCAATGCTCGGTCGAGATGGCTCGATTCTCCTCGCTTAAACTCTGAAGCATTGGCCCTACCCATTATGGCATGAATTTGATCGTTTGAAGCATCAACAGACAGGCCAAGCCAATCCAAATGTGGACGCATCTCTGTTAGCCATTGCTTTGTCATGTTCGTGCCATTAGATACTATACTTGTAACCATTCCACACCGCTTAGATTCCTTTATCCATTCATCTAGATGAGGATGAAGCATAGGCTCTCCACCTACGAAATTGATTTTTTCCACTCCTGCAATAGCAAGATCCTGAATTATTTCTTGCCCTTGTTCCAAGCCAATTTTGGGTTGCTTACGTTGAGTTTCGAACCCTGCATAACAGAACTCACAACGATAGTTGCAGAACGCTTCGCAGTGCCAATTTACTGCCTTTGGAATTGTGATGTTTATTGCCATCACGCTATTATGATACTCAAGTGGAAAATTTATTGTAAATTTTTACGCGTACTCACACGCTTTAAAATATCAAAGTATGGTTATATGCAAAATTTTGAATTTGAATACATTTCAATGCTAGAAATAGCTCACAGTTTCTTGTTCCGCAAGGCTAAGACTGTTAATGGAACACCTTTGAACCAAGCCAGACATGATTTTGTTATTATTTCGGGAGGCTGCTGCCTTCACTGTGGAAAGAGATTAACTATTTCGAATTCTAACACGGAGCATATTCATGATAGAGCATTGGGTGGACATAATATTGCACACAACAAGATAATAATGTGCTCAGCATGTAATCTTGCAAGAAATAAGACTATGCAAATTTATGTTGGAACACCAAGTTATTGGAGAGGTTTTCCAGGGAATTGGGACAGAATCAAGAACTATTTGCTCTGGAATGCTGTAACTGTAGACAAGGGTCATGAATATGGGGAGTTTTTCCCTGAAGTGCACAATATATTCGAATCTATTATTTCAGAAAGAAACCGTTCTTTCACCCCACCGAATATTTGGTATGGGAGAGGAGACAAGACATCTGTAATCAGTATTCATACTAGAAAGAGGCCTGGGTTCTTGATCAGATTTTTCGACAAGATTTTTGGTTATCAGGCAACCCAGAGTTCTTTGTCTCAAAATAATCTTGTAATATCTTCAGATGGAATAGAAATTACTCAATCCAGTAATGTCGTTAAGCCTGAAAGGAAAATATTGGATTTGGACGATTCGTTTTTTGAACAAATTTTGTCGGCGCTTGGAAGTATTGAAGGAGAAATCAAATTGGAAACGTTTGCGAGTTATTTCCAACTGTTTTTGATTGGACAAGGGTTGCCAAAGCAATCTTTGAAAGAGTTTGCAAACTCTTATGGGGTTCCAAAGCGAAGGACGTTTGTTGAAATAATTGAGGATTATTTCTCTGATAAGATAGAGTACCGTAGAGAAGATCAGCATACAGTTTATATCTCCAAGAAAATCCGAGATGTTTTTGAATGTCACCCTAATGAAGAAGAGTAATCAGAGGCTGAATAGTTCAGTGATCTGGGACATGGTGATTGTATGGAAGTTGTTAGAGAAATAACTTCTATATCACACAATGGGTACAACGAGATGTGGTGTCCATTGTACATAGAAAACGAGCTACATTGTAAATTTATAAATTGCCTCAATTATACTGAAAGCGTAGTTCTTACTGGATTAGTTTCAAAAATGTTTGGAACCAATAACCATAATTCAAACATAACCTCTGATTTTCTGATAGATCGAATGCATTCAACTGGTTTGATTAAAATGACTCAGTGCAGTATGGAATTCAACACCGATAAAGGCTCGTATGTTCTTTCCAGAGTTTTCGAAGGGCATCGTTCTATCGAAGCGAAATTAGTTTCAAGAAAAAATAAAACAGCATTTTTCGGTCAGAACGCGTTGAATAAAATACAGAAGATGACAGCACCTATAGCGATACCAGGAGCAAGGAGTTTCAATTCAAGATCTTATGTTTTTAAACCAGATTGTGAAAACTCAAGACTTAATCTACTTAAAATGACCAAACGATGGTCAGATATGCTTGATTGTAATGAAGGACTTAGTTATAGATTAAGTCCAATGGGGGAGTGGACTTTTTTTGATCTGAGTCGTTCGCGTCGCTATACTGCAGATACTACTACACCATCAATAATTACTCTTCTTTCCACACTTGCACAGGCTGCAATCCGAACAAGGAAATATGGATATTGTCCCTCAATAGTATTCTCACTAAATATTGATGATCTAAATGAATTCGAGATTAATTCACTAATCGATTTAGTATCAAATATTTGTATTGAGGAAAGATTGAATGTTTTAATTACAACACATCTACCAACAAAAATTGATAGTAAATTCGTGACAAACACTTCTACTATGTAGAATCTACAAAAAACTGAGATATTTTGGGAACTCAGTTATGATCTTGTTAGCATCATCGGTTAATTCTCGCCTCCACCATGGTGTCACATTATCTACTGGAAACAAAAACTTCTTCTCTAGGTTTTTTGCTTTCCTTGATTCTAAAACCATACGTGCACTTTGATTTACACACAGTGCTTCAATTAAACCAGATGCATGAAACTGTGTTCCATTAATATTTATTGAATCACTGAATTGAGCTTTTGAATTGAGATGCTGCAAAAAGGATAGGGGTTCGCTAACAAGACCTGGGTTGGAAATTATTTTGTTGCTTAACTTATGATAAATTATTTCGCTCTGATTTTTAATCGCCTTTATTTCATCTTCATTCAATCTAACATCAATAGCATGATTGGAGATTATTGAGATTAGGTTGTTTATCGAAACCATTGTAGGAGGATTGGCTAATGATTCTATCTGAGTAACATGTTTAGTAGGCGTTGGCGTGATCCATGAGTCTAACCTTCTTGTAAACGTGACAGGTCCGAGTTTCATTCTTTTCAGGAACACCCAGATTGGTTCAACATTTCTGAAATCCCAGTGCTTGTGAAGATATGTTGATATTAGCGCATAAGGGAGCCTGTGTGGCCTTATGTCACCTGTATCGGAATTACGTATATATTGTTCAAGGGCTTTGAATGATTCGAACAGTGATAAGAACCAATCGTGTTTAGTTGAAATGTATGTGTCTTTTTCCACATCTACTTCTGATGTTTTTTTACCAGAATCGTAATCTGGTTTGAATAAATTACTTCTGTTACCGACGAAATATGGAGGAGCCATCATTTGGTATCTGTGTTCTTTAATTGCACTACGGTACAACGATTTAATCCGATACTTGGCAGACTTGTTTGCACCTATATCGTAGTATGGAGATATCAACATTAATTCACTTTTTTTGGAATCACTTTTAGGCACATATTCTAATTTTGATGCTTTAGTCACACCATCCTGTCTTGAGAACTTATCTAAATCGAAGATCGAATCTGAATCGATATTTCCTTCTCCTGTCCATGCACAACTAACACAGATTCCATGTGGTGCATCGGATTTTGAAAAACCATGATGGATAAGATCTTCTTCATCATGGATGAATTCCCCCCATAGTTTACATTTCGGACATTCATAATCTAAAGGATCCCATTCATAATCTAAAGGATCACAATAACCTGCTTCAAAACTATCCCATAGAGAATCTTCAGAATAAATATTTTTATCCAATTATTATCACTCCATGCCAAGTTGGTTTATCTTCCAACTAGCTACCCATTCCCCTAATTCAGTTAGAATGAATTTGTTTTCTGTTGGATTGACTCTCATTATGAGTTGGTGAGAGATTAATGATTTCAATCTATTTCTGTTATCGTCAATTTGTATACTAGTTCCCTTTATGGAATTCAATTCGCTGGCAAATGAAAATATTTCATTCCATGTTAAGCCTTTTTTGTTATCAAAACTCTCGCCTTTCAAAAGTAGTTCTTCGAGATCATTGAAATCTACTTTTTCATTAAATTCACCATTTTCGAAGTAATACATCACTACCAATGCATTAATCCTACTTGTTGGTAGGCTACTTATTGCTTCAATAGCAATACTCGAAGGTACGTCCAGCACATGATCTGAACGACTAAATGGTGATTGGGAGACTTCTAAACCAGTTGCGCTGGTCCCCATAGATGACTTTACCACATAGCAAATTTTACTCTTTGTAGCTACCGCAAATTTGGAAATAAAACTTCTAATTGTCGCCATACAGGAGGTTATATCGAATGTTAAAATATGCTCATCGTCAGAATACTCATATTGCCTAATAGATTTGAACAATTTAAAATTAAGTTCTAAATTAAACTCCATCGAGGGATTAGGATTAAGAATTAATAATGGCTCTACCATTCCAAAGTCTTCAGAATGTTTTTTGGTTTCAAGGATTGTTCTACAGTGGTTTATTTCTTCGTGTATTTTGTTCAATTCCTCGTTCTGTAAAACCTCTCCAAAAGTAAAAACACCATCTATCGGTATTTCAGAAATATATTTCTGGAAAATAAATAGATAGCTATCATGGGGGCTAATTTTAGATGTAATACTCGGAATTGTCATACGGATATCAGAGTCTGGTAAACGATCGAAAGTGATCAGCATCCGTTTGTTAATTTGCCGTTCAAGTTCATATCGGCTATCTGCCCAATAGTTGAGTGCTACGGGGAAGCCTTTGTTGGTTAATTTATACGTTGGAGAACCGCTTATATTTCGATTAATAGTAAGAAGATTATTCATTATGCTCGGCTTCGTTGCTGATTGAATCCCTGCCATTTCGGAAATTTCATCTAACTCAGCGATCTCTTCAGAAGAGAACTCGAGTAAATTAGTTCTCCCTGCTAATTCTAAAATTCCAGAAAGCACTAAAGGTGCGATCTTGGAATTCAAATATTTTTTACCGTGATAGTAGGTGTCGAGTTCAGTTCCATCCCAATGAAATTGTTTACATTGGACGGAACTCGAAATAATCCACAATAAATGATCGTGTAGAGTCGAACCTCTGCCTAGCAATATTATTGGGGATTCGATATCGCTGAATGCATGAATTATCTGTTTTGAAATTTCCCAAGATAATGTCCGTAATTGGTCAGAATATTCTAATCCAATAGTGCTCAATGGTTTTAGTTTAATAATTCTGTAATCTATTCCAAAACCGGTTAACTCATCCATTAGTTTAGAGGAGTTGTCGTCACTCTGAATTGAAAATATAACCACATTTTTAATTGAGTTCTCTTCAATGAGTTGAATATTATTATCTGAAAAGTTAGCGCCGCTATTTCTCCCAGGAGATATTAGTACCAATGTTGTCATCCGAAAACCTCGTTTCAATCCTTAATTTATCTAAGATGGTTTTTTGTTGTAAGTATTTACTATGATAATCAGGCCCAACCGATAAAAGAATCGGGGTTTTCATCCTTTACTTTGTTTAGCATACCTTCTATTTCGCCAAATTTTTCTGTGGTTAAGTCTTGGATCATCGGAGTGTCGCCTACAAAGTTCAAAACTGTGGAACCCTCCTCTGTCAAAAACCATGTATCTCCATCGAAAAATAATAGCTCCATTTCACATAAAATTAAGAATAACCTTTCTGGAATTAAATCTACAAAGTCGCTAACCTTCCCTTTACCTAGTTTAAGATATGACATGACCTGGAATGGCATATGCATTACTAAACCGAGACCAAGTAATTGTGGTAATTCAATAATATCTCGGTTGGGCATTGGTTTTGCATCTCCTTGAGGCATAGTAACGTAGAACAACGGAAGTCCTAAAAGAAGACCTGCGTAACTTCCGGCCGCAGCCATGTGCATAGTCCCTCCTGTTATTCCAAGATGCCATCTAAGATTGCTCTCTTGCATTTGTTCTTCTTCATTTTTAATTGAAATTACTTCATTCAGAATAGAATTGACTGCTGATTGTTGAAATAAATTTTCGATAGATTTCACTCCACCTGGTCGGAAAGAATAATGCTTTGCCCATTCCTTAAGACGGCGCCCGTGGGAGGTGGCAAACTTGTCTGAAGTCACGATGTATACAGCATCTGGCAAGTATTTTTGGATAGATGTTAGTGCATGCTCGGTCCTTTCGCCCATGAATAAAATCAAACCATTCTGTTGTTCATCATTGCTTCCCATGTGACATCCTAAACTCCATTAGATAATAATCCAGTGGTTTGTAAAAAATTACATCAATTTCGTCCCTCGATTATTATAGAGGGTAGAGGCAACTATGATGCGGATTTTTTGATTATAATTTTTGATATAATGAGACACATAATTTTGAGCCATATTATTGTAAATTTTTACATTTTTATTTATGCTTGAATATCATATAGATTAGAGGGAACACTATGTCACGTCAAACACGCAAACTAAGCCACCACAAGTCGCGTCACAACGGCCGTCGGCGCCAACGCAACGGCGATATCTTTCAGCCAAGGCCATCCAGGGTCTACCGTAGACCTTGTGGTTGCTCCAAGCTCGATATCGCTCGAAAAAATAAGATCATGATGAAAATTATTTTAGTTAGTAAACCAGATTGCAAATGGGATGGTCACGGATGGTCTTTTTACATTCCATCTAAGATAACCAAGAAATTTGGGCGTTGTGTTAGACATCTTTCAGATTCTGACAAGACCCTATTGGAAGAACGAGGTTTAACGGTATAATTACGGAGGAAATAACATGAAACAAACTGGGAAAAGTGCATCGAAAATGAACCCTAAAGGGGTACCAAACCCTACCAAGCCGGTAGCAAGAAGGCAAAGGCCAGTCGGGCTATACCCGGACAAAAACCTGGCCAAGTTCTTGGATAAATGTCGGGAAAATAGTAGAAGGAGGGACTTTTAATGTGGCTATTTTTCTCTGATGGTTTGTTGAGTATTGTAGCCCATAGGGACAAGCCTGAACATTTGCTAGTAAGAACTAGGAATATGAAGCACATAGAGGCATTGTTTCCACACGCAGATCATTTTACTTTGAACTATTCGGATTATCCACATCGCGCTATTGTATCTAGGAAAGAGGTTGCTGAAATAGTATCAAATTATGTGATGTCGATCAATTATGACAATTTCAAAAATAGTATTTCAGAGAATGAATTCAGGGATGCTTGCAACATCATCTGGTCGGTAATGTACCAGTACGGTGCAGATTACAGGGGGGCGAACTAATGTCAAAATGGCCAATAAGATGGGACTTGAGAACCAGCGAAAGCCATCCATTACAAGTAGATTGGATATCTCATGTCAACTTCAAAGGCAAAATTGGGCTCACCCTCTGCCCGGGTAAGTATCAGCCTGTTTCATGGACTGGTGGATGGAATCGAGATTTGAAAACGGATTTAGACACTCTTTTTGTACAGGGAACATCAACCATAATCAGTTTGATCGATGGAAATGAGATGGAGAGTCTACGGGTCGATAATATCGGTGTACTGGTTGAAGAAATGGGAATGAATTGGATTCACCTGCCTCTCGAAGATACAACTGCACCAGATGATTCTTGGATAAGCAATTTCTCATCTGTATTGAGTACTATTATCGACGAACTGAATGATGGAAAATTGGTTGTCATTCATTGTAAAGGCGGGTTAGGAAGAGCGGGAACATGCGCTGCACTCATTCTATTTGCCCAGGGCCTTACAATGGATTGGGCCATAGACTTGGTTAGGATGAGGAGGAGTAGAGATTGTATTAATTTAGAACAGTATGAATTCCTTCAATCTAATCAAACTGAACTGAAAAACCTTAGGTTAATTAACGGGACACAATTGAGAACAGAGGTGAGATCATGAATACCCCTATTTACGTAGCCACTCCTGGTGAATTGGTATCAACAATTCCTGCGATTGAAGGCAGTATTAGGTTCTCAGGCAATAATACAAAAAAAATCAATCTTACTGGTGTAGATTATGGCAGCACACTTTATTTGGACGACTTTGATTCATTAGAAGAAATACACATCCGAAGCCCTGGTGCTGTTATTTCATTCTGTAAGTTCCCTGATCGTACAATTAGAATAAACGGTGTATTCGACGAAATTATAGTTGCCCATGAGAATGAGTTTTACAATATCAACAGACATGTTGAGATAGACTCCTCAACAGTGCAGACACTAGCCCCAACGGTATGGGGGGCTGTCATCAGTAGAGATCAGGAAGTAGATTGCGATAAGTTGGGTGCTTTGATGCTTTATACAAAGAATGAAGAGGAGATTATCCTAAACAACGAACTGACTCATATTACAATTATTGGAGATGATAAACTAAGATCCATCCGATTGGAGGGTCATGCCGAAATTTCAAAGTTCGTTATCCATAAAGCCGAGAAATTAGAACAAGTTCACATTAGGAAACAAGTATTGTTTTGTTCGATATCAAGAAGCCCACAGATTAAGACGATCGTAGGAATTGGTGACCGACTGAAATTGGACAAAAACTCACCGGCTACGCGTGAAAAACTGTCTATTGGTGGGTTTTGGCTCGCTGTTCCGAAATGGTACAAAGTGTACAGCGGAGAATTAAATTTGTCCAATCTTAATTCGCAACTATCACTTGATGACATCACAAGTTGTGAAGATTTGGGCGGAGCTAGATTTATCCTTGACCCCTATGATGAAACTAACCCATACAAATCACTCTCCTCGATTACAGAAGAGGACTTTTCTTATGGATTGGAGATCAGGGACTTTGTTCAATTACTTCAACAAAATGAACATTTTCTGACTGCTCTAGAATCATGGTGTTATGGAGATAGGACCTATTTCGAACAATATATCGCCCTTAGAGTCGTGGCTGCTTTGGTTTGTAGAGGAATAGATTGTAGAAAGTTACTGCCAATTAGAAACCGAATATTGGATGCTAACATTCGTTGCCCAATTGTGGAGGAAACCGTGTCGAATAGAATTCAAAGGAAGTCGAAAATTCAAGAAATGAAGTATGACTTTTCTAACTCAAGATGGGTGCATCCTGAGAACTCGGTTATGCCTTACAACAATATCGATCTCGAAATTTGGCTACATACCGAGTTGGGAGTAGATTTCTTAGGAATGGATGCGATGTTACACCAAGCGGCTAAAATGCAAACAAGTCCTTACAATTACACATATCCAAGAACTACTCAATCACCTCACAGGAACCCTGTCGTTAGGAATATACTAATCTCTGCCTTGACCGCAACTAAATGGGAGGGAAGGAGTGGAAGTGCAGAGTTAAAGTTGGTATATTTGATTGATGAAATATTTTCGGACAAATATATCACCTCTGACGAAAAGTGTGTGCAATTCCTTATACTGCATTATGATTTCTCAAGAACAGTTCGGCCAGGCTTGATCACAAAGATGGTAGAACAAATACTTTCTATTGAGATTGCGCCTTGGAAAAAGGCTGCTTTTTTGTTTGCCTTAATACACATTAATAATTCAACAAAAGCGAGAGTAGCGCTGAGAAAATTGCCTTCAAACAAAGAGATTACACTAAGTGAATCTAGAGCTATAAATGCTGTTTCGGTATTGGGAAATAATGCTTTCAGTACTGGAAAGGTTGCTAAACCAAAATGGCCTTACATTACTAGTTGGAGAGAGGAATACAAACTTTAGGAGAGAATAATATGAACAGTACAAGTATAAGCAAAGCAAAGAAACTACTACAGCATCAGTTAGAGATCTTGTGGGATAAACCTGAGAAATCTGGACTGGTACCTCCGTTGATGATCTGGGGCCCACCAGGGGTCGGAAAATCCACATTCATTCGTGACTTGTGTAAAGCTAATAACATTGGATTCATTGACGTTAGACTAGCACAAAGAGAACCTGTTGATATCCGAGGACTACCTGTACCAAGGGATGACAGAAAGGGTATTGATTGGATCGTGTCATCTGAATGGCCACGAATCGATGACGAGAATACGCCAGAAAGGGGAGTTATCCTCTTTGATGAAATCACTGCTGCTGATAGTTCATTACAAGTTGCTGCTTACGAGTTCATTCTTGATAGAAGGCTAGGCCAGTTGTATGAGGTGCCGGATGGTTGGTACATTGTTGCTGCAGGCAATCGAACTAGTGATGGAGCAGTGGCTAGAACAATGTCGAGTGCGTTAGCAAACAGATTCTGCCATATAGAGGTCGGCGCTAACTCAACTAGTTGGATAGAATGGGCGCTAATGAACGAGATTGATCCGCATGTAATTGGATTCATTCGTTACATGCCTCAACGTTTGTTTTCTATGGAAGGCAACAAGGAGAGGGGGTGGCCCAGTCCCAGAAGTTGGGAGCGAGTTTCGCTTGAGATTCAATCTGCTAAAAGTCGTGATTTAGACAACGATATACTTCACCTAATCGTCGAAGGCTTGGTTGGAGATGGAGTCGCTATGGAGTTTATGGGTTTCATTAAGTGGGCAGAAAAAGCTCCGGATATAGAAAGAATGCTAAATCGTGAAATCAAACCGAAAGTACCTAGTCGTTCTGACCAAAGATTTGCTATGGTTTCTGCTATAGTTTACCATTTGAAACAACATAACAACCCAGAGACTTTGATTGACGGTTTATTTGATGTCATCATGCAATTCCCAAATGATTGGTTACAATTAGTGATTCATGATTTGGATATATGTCTCCCTGGTTTCATAGAAATTTGCTATGAGCATCCTCGTTGGATAGCCGATATTGGAGCTAGAATCACGCTCTGAGGTGTTACAATGACGAATATTAATGAGAAATCTGTGTCATTTGAGAAACCAACTAAAGAAGATGAAAACGCGAAATTGGCGGCGTTAGAAGCATGGACTAGTGATAGAACGGACTTGATACTCAACTGGCCATTCATTGGAGCATTGGCTATGAATTTAGAACTTATTCCTGTAGTAGATTATCGTTGTACAACTGCTTCAACAGATGGCCGTAGAATTTTCTTTAACCCCCATTTCTTAAGTGGTTTACCTAATGAAGAAAGGCTGACTATTCTCGCTCATGAAATTTGGCATTGTGGATTATCCCACTTTACTAGAGAGCATGGGCGTATAGAAGATCATGTAATGTGGAATCATGCTATTGATCATGAAGTTAATTCATTACTTGAAGATGATGGATTTGCAATACCGGAAGGTTGTATTTTGTATAGGGACCATAAGGGAGAGTCGGCTGAAACTGTTTTTGAAAAGATAAAGAATGGTGAAATAGAAATGAAAGGCCAATGTATGGATGATCACAGTGTCTCAAATCCTACAATGGATGACAATCATCCTGGAAATGATGGGACTGACGGTTGGTCAACAATTACTAAAGATTCCGAGGGAAATATTACTGCAAAACATGATTCGGACTTCCAGCCAGTAAGAAGTGATGATGTTTGGAAAGAATGGAAAACCAAAATGATGGCAGCAGCACAACAGTGTCGAGAAAGGGGGACTGAAATGGGTAACTACAAGAGATTGTTAGACGATCTATTTTCTTCAAAACTACCTTGGCAAGAAATCCTCCGACAATATCTAACTCCTATGTTTGATTCGACAAGAAAGTGGTTGCCTCCAAATAGGCGTCATGTGTACAAAAAGATGTACCTTCCCTCTTTGAAAAAAGAGAAGCAGCTCAGGATTGTAATCGCTATAGATACAAGTGGTTCAACTACAGGAGATATTGCCAAGACATTCGTCAGTGAAGTGTTCTCCATATTGAATGCATTCGGAGGTTATGAATTGAGATTAATTCAATGTGACTATATCATCCAAGAGGATAAAATTCACGATGAATCTAGGCCATTCCTTGTAGATGAATTCGAATTATTGGGGGGAGGGGGAACTGATTTCCATCCGGTTTTCTCGCTTATAAACGAGGACGAAGAGCCTCCTGAGCTTCTATTGTTCTTAACAGATGGATTTGGCAGTGCTCCAAGAAAAGAACCTCCTTACCCTGTGATCTGGGGAGTCATTGAAGGTGGAGTAAAACCTGCCATTTGGGGCAAAGATATAGAAATTTCACTCGGGCAAAACAAGTAAATCCGACGAGTTAATAAGGGTGGATTAGCATCTATATGTGTCAAGAGTTTTTGTAATAATTTACAGAAATATTTTGGCTTAGAATTCAGAAGGTGTGAGGATTATGGCGACAGTAGATGAAAGCAAGGTTTGGAGAGTTATCGCACGTATCAATGACCAGATCATAGTGAAGAATGCAAGTAGTGTAGAGAAAGCAATTCGTTCTGCTCGGAATGCCGTATGCGTTAGATTATGCGGTTCTGCAGACATAGAATATGAATTAGGATGGTGGAAAGGAATGAAGCATCGTGCTCGCAGAGATTTTGTCGATAACTTTCTCGGTAAACCATTGTACGTCATAGCAGATGAGCCTCCCGTAGTAGAATTACATGATGTGCCCTACGAGGTATATACTGTCGAACAAGTTCGCTTAACCTTCAGGAAAATGAGTTTGATGACTCCAGATAATATAGATGCTTGGGGCTACTTACACTGGGGAACTGGAGATAATGAAAAAATCCAACTTCTGGGTGAAAGTTTGCCAATTCCAAGGCACTTGACGGCCTCAAAATCCTACGAGGAAGAAGAGGTTATCGCAATTAGTGACGCACAAACTTGTTTGGAAAAATGCCCAGATTGTAAAGAAGATATCCCCTTCGGAACTATACTTCTCGTAACTGAAAACTTCAGACTATTACCTACGCAGTGTTGTGGTAAAATGATCTGGAGTAGAGAAAACCTGACTGAAAACAACGAAGACTGGGTGTAATTATGCGGGGAAGAAGAAACCGAAAAACGGAGGCTGAATTGCAATCAGTCTTAGACCAGGGACTCAACGTATGGGCTATTGGAGATATACACGGACATTTTGAGACTTTAAATGCATTATTACAGAGATTAAATCTCGGTTCTAGAGATAGGGTTGTGTTGCTTGGTGACCTTGTTGATAGGGGTCCAAATTCCTGTGAAGTCATACGAGTGGCTAGAGAAGATAAGAGAATTTTCTCGGTACTTGGAAATCATGAACATATGATGCTGAAATCGTTTGATGTAGATGATATCGAAAATATGACTGCTGATTTATCAGGATGGCTATACGTTGGTGGCAGGGAAACTATCGGTTCATATTTGCGAGAATTCACCGACGAACAAGGCACATTAGATAACTTTGGTTTGA
>Ga0233444_10003958_pt1 | contig 14404 bp, 10 predicted proteins | sample SI_124_October20_6_FD_182792 | JGI IMG/M metagenome (GOLD analysis project Ga0233444, IMG submission 182792) | Seawater microbial communities from Saanich Inlet, British Columbia, Canada - SI_124_October2016_10_MG | ecosystem: Environmental > Aquatic > Marine > Inlet | place: Canada: British...
AGAGGAAGAATGGACTAATAAAACTGATGAATTGGAAGAATTAATGTAATTGCTATGTATAGCATAGTATTTTAAAAAAGACTTTTTACTTTTAAGAAAAATAATCATGAAAAAATATTTCTTATTTGCTGTTTTAATATTTATGGTTCATTCCGCTTTTTCTCAATCAGTCGGAAGTAAATATATTTGGGAATTTAGAGACGGTACTATAATTTTTGGTGAATTTGTCAAAGAAGAATCTGGAAATATTTATATTATTGATGAGGCGGGTAAGGAAGTATATATACCTAAAGTTATGATAGCCCAGCGTCACGAAGCAACTGATGAAAATTATAAAGAAGGTGAGTGGTTATTCCCCAATTTACATGATACTAGATATTTCTTTTCACCATCTGCATTTGGATTGCAAAAGGGTGAAGGTTATTATAACAACGCATATTACTTATTTTGGCAATTTCAATATGGAATTTCTGATCAAGTATCAATTGGTGGTGGATCGTCTGTACTAGGTATACCAACCACAGTTAATTTAAAATATAGTACTGAGATTAAAAAGAATCTAAATCTTGCTTTAGGGTGGTTTTATGTTGGAGATGTTCTTAACTATACTGATAGTGATATTGGTTCCTTACTAAATATGCCTTATGCAGTTTTAACTAAAGGAAGTAAAGAACATAATATTACAGTTGGTTTTTCATATAATTTTTCTGATGAATTTAATTCAGATCAAATGGAAGAAAATTTTGTTTTAAATTTAGGAGCAATTACAAGAATCGATAGAAGGTTTTCCTTAGTATTTGAGGGGTGGGTACTAAACCCAGATGACCCAACTTTTCTTGGTGGTCCTGGAATAAGATACTTTAGTAAAATTAATAGAGTTACAGCAAAAAATGGAGCAGGTGCTAAAACAGTAGATTTCCAATTGCTTTGGATGGACGGTGAAGGGCCAATTCCTTTTATAGGAAGATCATGGAGATTTTAATTTTTGATTAATACTTATTTAATTTTGGGCTAGTCAAATGATTAGCCCAATTTTTGTTTATTTGCAAAATGGAACATAAATCTGGATTTGTAAATATTATTGGTAATCCTAATGTTGGTAAATCTACTTTGATGAATGCCCTGATTGGACAGAAGTTATCTATTATTACTCGAAAGGCACAAACAACAAGACATAGGATAAAAGGGATTCTTAGTTCTGAAAACTATCAGATTGTTTTTTCAGATACACCAGGAATTATTAAACCTGTATATAAGCTTCAAGAAAGTATGATGGATTATGTTAAATCTGCTTTTCAAGATGCTGATGTCATTTTATATATCGTTGAAATTGGAGAAAAGACTCTTAAGGACGAAGATTTTTTTGAAAAAATTAAAAAGTTGGATATTCCCCTGATACTCCTTCTTAACAAAATTGATTTAGTTGATCAAGAAAAGGTTTTGCAAGAAATTGATGTTTGGAAAAATAAACTTCCAAAAGCAGAGGTGTTACCTATTTCTGCATTAAATGGATTTAATGTAAAAGAGACTATTGAAACCATCGTAAATGTTTTGCCAAATTCACCAGCATACTTTGATAAAGGAGATGTGACAGATAAGTCGGAACGCTTTTTTATTGAAGAAATTATTAGAGAAAAAATACTTAAGCATTATAAAAAAGAGGTGCCATATTCAGTAGAAATTGAAGTTGAAGAGTTTTTTGAAGAAGAAGAGATTATTAGAATTAGAGCAATAATATATGTCCTAAGAGAAAGCCAAAAAGGTATTTTGATTGGTCATAAAGGTTTAGGCTTAAAGCGGATAGGAACTGAGGCTAGAAAAGATATAGAAAAGATGCTAGAGAAAAAGGTTTTCTTGGCAACTCCAATTAAGGTTAAAAAGGATTGGAGAAATGATAATAATCAACTTAAAAAATTTGGATACGGATCATGAGTAATATTGTAGCTATAGTTGGAAGACCAAATGTTGGGAAATCAACACTTTTTAATAGATTGACTCAAACTCGTCAGGCAATTACTGATGAAATAAGTGGAGTGACAAGAGATAGGCACTATGGAAAATCTGAATGGATTGGTAGAGAGTTTTCAGTTATTGATACTGGAGGATATGTTGATGGTTCTGATGATATTTTTGAAAAAGAAATTAGAAAGCAAGTTCAATTAGCAATAGATGAAGCTAATGTTATTTTGTTTTTAGTGGATGCAAAAGATGGAATAACAGATTTAGATCAAGCGGTTGTTGATATTCTAAGAAGGTCTAATAAGAAAGTAGTTTTAGCAGTAAACAAAGTTGATAATGCTAAATTATTAAGTGAGGCCGTTGAGTTTCATAATTTAGGAATTGGAGATTATGTTCCATTCTCTTCAATTAGTGGAAGTGGAACGGGAGAATTATTAGATGAATTGGTTAAGTATTTTGAAGATGAACAAGAAGCAATTGATGATGATTTACCAAAATTTGCAGTTATTGGTAGACCAAATGTTGGGAAATCATCTTTTATAAATGCACTTTTAGGAAAAGATCAAAATATTGTAACAGATATTGCTGGAACCACTCGTGATTCTTTAAATACTAGGTTTAATAAGTTCGGATTTGATTTCACTTTGGTTGACACTGCAGGGGTTCGTAAAAAAAGAAATGTTCATGAGAACTTAGAATTTTATTCCGTTATGAGATCTGTACGAGCTATTGAACATGCTGATGTATGTATATTAATGATTGATGCAGGTACAGGATTCGAATCGCAGGATCAAAGAATTTTTCATATTGCTGATAGAAACAAGAAAGGAATAGTAATTCTGGTAAATAAATGGGATTTAAAAGATAAATCAACCGCTACAGCTAATGAGGTTGAGGAGAAAATTAGAAAAAAAATAGCACCATTTTCTGATGTGCCAATTTTATTTATTTCCGTATTAGAGAAACAAAGGTTATTGAAAGGATTGGAGACAGCTATTGAAGTATTTAAAAATAGAGCCCAAAGAATTAGTACTTCCAAGTTAAATGATGTGATACTTCCTTTTATACAAAAAGTACCACCTCCTGCAATTAAAGGAAAGTATATTAAGATTAAATACTGCACCCAATTACCAACTCCTACACCAACTTTTGCTTTTTTCGCTAATCTTCCTCAGTATATTAAAGAGCCTTATAAAAGATATATTGAAAATAAGCTAAGAGAGTGTTTTGATTTCTCAGGCGTTCCTATTCATATTTATTTTAGAAAGAAATAGTAATCTGTGCTATGCTATGCATAGCTTTTGAATTTTCTTAATTTATTTTTATAAAATGAAAACAAAAATTAAAATCATTTTACTTCTTATTTTCTTTTACTCATGCAAAGATAATCTTGATCTTAAATTTCCTCAACCAGTATATTTACAGAACATAGAAAAAATTCCAAGTAATTTTCAAGGTAGTTTTGAAAGAATTGATGAAAATAAGGACACAATAAGATATAAACTTTTTGAAACTTTTGGTCTAATTGATAATGATAGCTTAAAATTAGGATCTGATCAGTTAATTGTAAAACATCAAAATAATAATCTTTTTATTAATTTAAAATATGAAGATCATTATAATCTATATGTTTTGAGTCGGTTTAACTATTTTAAAAATGATTCAATATTAATAAAAATTTTAAGTGTAAATACGCCTAAAATTCATTCGAAAAATGACGATCTTTATATTTTAAATTACATGCTAATTAATAATATCTCTTTTGTTGATTCAGATCCTCAAACAGATAAAATTAACATTCCTGAACCACTGGAAGATACTTTAAATGTAAACCAGATTAACACACTTTTGAATTGGGATAGATATGCGTATCGTTTAAAGTTTAATAAACATTAGATAAAATTACTTTTTTCACTAGAGAAATAAAATATTTTTTTGTATATTGAATACAAAGAATAATTTATGAAAAAGGTATTTTATTTTCTTTCTTTCTTACTGTTTTTTAATGCTTTACAAGCTCAAGAAAAGGTTTTTGATTTTAAAGAATCAAAACTAATAGTTACCCAAAATGAGAAAAATAGTAAATCATTAAGCTTTAATAATGTTAACCTTACTAACATTTTAGAAATAGATAATGAAATTTTACTTCCACTTTTAGATCTACAATTTATAAATGTAGAATTAGAGGAATTCTCTGTGCTCGATAAAAATCACACCTTAATTATTCAAACAGGAGATAATCAAGAAATACAACCTTTTCAATCAAGTTTAAAATCCTTTTATATTAGACATGATGATGATATAATAGGCACCTTTTTATATTTCGATAATAATGTTATTGTAACATATAAGATTGATAATAGACAATTAGAAATTAATACAGTAGAGAATCAGATTATTCTATTTGATGTTAATGACTGTATTACTGAAAATTCTTTTTCATGTGCAGTAGAAAATGAATTTGAAGAGATTTCTTCATCAAATAATTCCTCATCTAATCCTACAGTTCCTGATTGTATTGAGTTGGCAATTGAAATTGATCAATATACTAGAAACACATTCTCTTCTAATACCGCTGCAAGTACTTGGGCTCATGCTATAATTGCAGGAGTTAGCCAGGTTTATTTTGGAGAGGTTAATGTACATATAAATGTAGTAAATACTATTATTTGGAATACTGTTGACCCTTATGCATCAATCATAAATGATGCTGGAACTATGTTATCTACATTACGTAATCATTGGACAGCAAATAATGGATCAATACCTCGTGATTTAGTACATCTATTAACAAAACGCTCTAACACAGGAACTGGTGGTATTGCCTATGTGGATGTTTTATGTAGTAACTCTTGGGGTTATGCTTTTAGTTCAGATTTGAATTCAAATACAAGTTTTAATTTTCCTAACCCTTCTTACACATGGAATCTTTTTGTTGTTGCTCATGAGATTGGACATAATGTTGGTTCTAGTCATACACACTGGTGTGGATGGGCTGCTGATCCTGCGCTTAGTTTTAGTGGAGGACCAATAGACAATTGTGTAAATGTTGAGGGTAGTTGCCCAAATAATCCAATACCCCAAGTTGGAACAATAATGAGTTATTGCCATACAACAAGTTCTGGGGCTTTAATTGATTTTCACCCAGTTGTTGTCTCACAGGCATTAAATCCTGGAATAAATAATGCTAGTTGTTTAACTGCATGTCCATTTTATGGATGTACAGATTCTACAGCTTTAAATTATGATCCTTTAGCTACTGTAGATGATGGCTCATGCATTTATCCTCCAGTTACTCTGAGTGGAGTTGTTTCAGATATTAGTTGTTATGGACAAACAGACGGTTCTATAAATCTTTCTGTAGTTGGTGGTGCCTTTCCTTATACCTACCAATGGAGTAATGGCTTGACTAATGAGGATATATATAATTTATCTGTTGGCACATATTCTGTTACAGTTACTGATTCTTTGAATCAACAAGCAACAGCATCATTTAGTATTATTGAGCCCGATTCATTATATACCAACTATACAGTTATTAACGCATCTGGGCCTGGAGTTAACGATGGTGCTATTTATTCATTTACTTTTGGAGGTACTTCTCCATACACATATTATTGGTTATCTAGCTATGTTAATGATACTACTCAACATCTTATAAATATTCCACCTGGCTCATATACTTCATATATATTGGATGTGAATGGTTGTTTTACCTTTGAATTAATTACAGTTGGATATGATTCAACAGTCTATGGATGTACAGATTCTACAGCGCTGAATTATGATTCCTCAGCTACTGTAGATGACGGCTCATGTATTTATTGTGTTTGGGGATGTACAGACCCTCAAGCTTCAAATTATAATCCTTTAGCAACATGTGATGACGGATCATGTACTGCATGTCTCTCATGCGTATGTAATGATCCATCACCAACAGGACTGTCTAATAATTGGGTAACCGATACTAAAGCTGAAATTACTTGGGATAATATGAATGATAGTGCATGTATGGTCTTTAAGTATTTTGTAAGATATAGAGAAGTAGGAACACTAACGTGGACTACAAAATCTGCCGGAGTAGGAAACGGCCTTTGTAACTTCGGTCTTAACACTACTACAAAGACGCTGCAGAACTTAACTTCAGCAACTACTTATGAGTATAAGATGAAAGCTTTCTATTGTGGTGGAACAGAATCAAATTATTCTGCACCATCTCAATTTACAACAGCAGCTGATTGTCCACCAATGAGTAACCTTACAGCAACTACCTTTAATGGTAATCAGTCTAAGGTTAGATTTGATTGGGATAGTACAGGCGCTTATGTCTTTGCCAGAGTAGCCTTAAGAGTAGATACAGCAGGAGCCAATTGGCAAACTGCAGGAGGCTTTGGAGTTTATTATCCAACCCTTACAGTGAATAAGTTTGGACTGCAATCTGGTGAGTCTTATAGAGCACAGGGTAGAACCTTCTGTGATTCTAACATCACTTCATACCGTTCATGGTGGACAACACCAATATTCTGGACACAACCAGGGTCATTGCCAATTAGAAATAGTGGAGGATCATCATTTAGTGAAATAGAAATTTTTCCTAATCCTTCACGTGATGTTTTTAACTTAACTTTTAATCTTAATGATCTTTCAGATATAACTATGAAAGTTAGTAATATTCTTGGTGTCACATTATTTACTGAGTCATCCAATAGTCGTATTAGTAATTATTCTAGTATAATTAATCTGAATACATATTCTAAAGGAACCTATTTCTTAGAAATTAGAATAAATTCTGAAGTTTATTTTAGAAAATTAATACTTAACTAATTTATAATTGAGTCCCCTCTATTGTTGAAAGGTTTGTTAACTCAATAACAAAAATTAAAGTTGATCCTGGAGGTATTGGTGATCCTTCAGGACTAGAGTTCCCATAAGCTAATTTTGCTGGAATATAGAATTTATATTGGTCTCCAATACTCATAAGCTCAATGCCTTCGTGAAGTCCTTTAATTGTTCCATTGGGAGCGTTTAATGGGAATGAAACTGGCTCTTTTTCAATTGAACTATCATATACTTCGCCATTAATAAATGATGCTTGATAGTGAATAGTAACAACATATTCCTTTTCAGCTTTTACACCTCTCATACCAAGTTTTAGAATCTCATATTGTAGGCCAGAAGCTGTTGTTTTGATTTCTTCTCTTTTAGCATTTTCAATTAAGAATTCTTCACCTTCTTTAAGAGCTTTAGCAGCCTGTTCATATCTTGATTCTTCCGCTAATTTGAAGAAATAATCATTTAAAATAGAGTCTGTGCCTAAAAGACTAATATCTAATTTTTTATCATAAATAACATCATTAAAACCTTTTGCGATTGACATACCATCGATGTCTTTTAAATCATGTTTTTCTTTCATTGATGTAGCTATATTAACTCCAATTGAATAAGAAAATTTTTCTAGTTCTGAATTTGGTGATGTATAGTTTTGATTCTGATTTTCTGTTGTACATGAAAAAATCAAAACGGATATAATTAAAGGAAGTAATCTAAGTGTTTTCATGATTTAATAATTTGTTCACAAAAATACATTTATTGTTTAAATTTATTGTAATCACAAATATTCATTTTTTTATATTTGAACATTGCGAAGATGAAGATTACCAAAACAAACATAGACGGTTTAATTATTATTGAGCCACAGATTTTCAAGGACGATAGAGGTTCTTTTTTTGAAAGTTGGAATGTAAAAAAGTTTCAAGAGATTGGTATAAAAGATCATTTTGTTCAAGACAATCAATCTTCGTCTTCAAAAGGGGTTTTACGAGGTTTGCATTTTCAAAACCCACCATATGCACAGGCTAAATTAGTAAGAGTGATCAGAGGTTCAGTTTTAGATGTTGCTGTTGATTTAAGAAGTAATTCTTCAACTTATGGCAAACACTGTTCTATTGTTCTGAGTGATAAAAATTTAAAATCTTTTTATATTCCAAAAGGATTTGCTCATGGTTTTGTTGTTTTAGAAGATGATACTATCTTTTCATATAAATGTTCAGATATGTACAATAAAGAATTTGAGGGATGTTTAATGTGGAATGATAAAGATTTAGGAATTGATTGGAACGTTAGTAATCCAATTATTTCACCTAAAGACATGCAGGGACTACATTTTAAAGACTTTAAAAGTAACTTTGATGATTAGAAAAGTAACATTTGTAATATTTTTATTTTCAATAGTTTTTCTTACACATTTTCTTATCTCATCTACTTATACAAGTAATTCAGACACTGTTCATCAGCAGGGTTTTAATTCTAAGTATAATGTGTATTCTGTTTTGAAGCCAGATAATTTGAAATTTGCAAATGAAAATATTCCTGAAAGCACCTTTGATGTTTGGGAGAGATTGGACAAAGAACTTTTGAAAAATATTTATTGGCAATCTAACACACTACTGTATTTTAAAAGAGCTAATAAATATTTTCCAATTATTGAAGAGATTTTAGAAAAGAATAATATTCCCAGTGATTTTAAATATTTAGCTTTAATAGAAAGTGGATTTGAATATAAAGTCTCTCCATCTGGAGCGGCAGGATTCTGGCAAATCATGAAAGGAACTGCTAGAGAATATGGCTTGGAAGTTAATTATGCAATTGATGAAAGGTATCATTTGATAAAGTCTACCGAAGTAGCTTGTAAATATTTACAAAAAGCTTATGACAAGTTTGGTAGCTGGACGCTGGCAGCTGCTTCATACAATATGGGTATTAATGGAGTTCAAAGACAAGTTAAGAAACAAAACACGAATAATTATTTTAATCTCTACTTAAATGATGAAACATCGAGATATGTTTTTAGAATAATTGTTATCAAAGAGATTATGGAAAATCCTAGAAAATACGGCTTTGTATTTAGACAAAATGATCTTTATTCCTATCCAAGTGTAAAACAGATTAGAGTTGATTCAACTATCAATAACTTATATTCTTTTGCTCAGGAAAATGATATAAATTATAAAATTCTTAAACGTTTTAACCCATGGCTAAGGACCTCCAAGCTTCCTGACGAGTCAAGAAGAGTATATTACATAGATATTCCAGAAAAATCTGAAGAGTTAATTTTCGATGATTTAGCTTTCGAGGCTAACAAAGACTAATTTTATGCAAAACCAGGAAGATTTTATTAAGATTCATGGAGCTCGAGTTCATAATCTTCAAAATATAAGTTTAGAAATACCTAGAAACAAACTTGTTGTTATTACAGGCAAGAGTGGAAGCGGTAAATCTTCATTGGCTTTCGATACAATTCATGCTGAAGGTCAAAGAAGATATTTAGAGACATTTAATGCTTATGCAAGACAATTTATAGGCAATATGAAACGTCCTGAAGTTGATAAGATTACTGGACTAAGCCCTGTTGTTGCAATAGAACAAAAAACAACATCTAAAAACCCAAGATCAACTGTTGGAACCATAACTGAGATATATGATTATTTAAGACTTTTATATGCTAGAGTTGGGATTGCTCATTCATACATTACTGATGAGCCTATGGTTAGTTTCACAGATGAAAAAATATTAGAGCTATTACTAAAAGATTTTGATAATCAATCAATAGTAGTGTTATCTCCTTTAGTTCGTTCAAGAAAAGGACACTATAATGAATTGTTTTATAAATTAACAAAACAAGGGTACTTAAAAGCCCGTGTAAATGAAGAGGTTATTGATATTAGTCCAACGCTAAAACTAGACAGATATAAAACACATAATATTGAAGTTGTAATTGATAGAATTAAGGTTAATGAGAAAAATAGTAAAAGACTTATTTCTTCAATTAAATTAGCTTTAAATTTTGGAGATGGTGTAATGATGGTTTTATCCTCTAAAAATAATACTCCAAGATATTTTAGTAGAAATTTAATGTGTCCAACTTCAGGAATTGCATATAAGAATCCTGAACCAAGCTCTTTTTCATTTAATTCTCCAAGGGGTTCTTGCCCAAAATGTAATGGCTTAGGTGCTTATAAGTCTGTTGACTTAGATAAAATAATCCCAAATAGAAATTTAAGCATAAATAAAGGTGGTATTGCTCCCTTAGAAAGTAAGAATTCTACATGGATTATTAATCAATTAGAGATAATTGGAAAAAAATATAATTTTAATTTAAATACTCCGATAAAGGATATTCGCTCTGAAGCTCTTGATTTTATTTTGTATGGAATTAAAGAAGATATTAAGGTAAAATTAAAGACAGCTGGTATTTCAAAAAAATATAAAATTGATTTTTTAGGAATTGTAAAATTTATTGAGGAACAATCATTATTTACAAATGTAAAAAGTATATTAAGATGGGCTTCCAAGTTTATGTCTTCAAAAAAATGTAAAGAATGTAACGGTAGTAGATTAAATAAACAATCTTCTAATTTTAAAATTGTAGGCTCAACTATTTTTGATGTAGTAAATTTTGATATTTTGTCCTTGAAAAATTGGTTATTGTCTTTAGAAACTAATCTTGATAAGAATCACAAAATTATATCTTCTCAGATAATCAAAGAATTATTAACTAGAGTTCAGTTTATTTTAGATGTTGGTTTGTCTTATTTAACATTAAATAGAACATCAAAAACTTTATCTGGTGGTGAAGCACAAAGAATCCGTCTTGCTACTCAAATTGGTACTCAGCTTACAAATGTTCTATATATATTAGACGAGCCTAGCATTGGCTTGCATCAAAGAGATAATTTTAAATTAATAGAATCATTAAAAAAATTAAGAGATATTGGAAATTCAGTTATTGTGGTTGAACATGATAAAGATATGATTTGTAATGCTGATCATGTCATTGATATGGGACCAGAAGCTGGTGTTTTTGGTGGGCAGGTTGTAGCAAGTGGTTCCTATAAAAAGATTTTAAGCTCTAAAAATATCACGTCAGATTATCTTAATGGAAAGAAGAAAATTATTGTCCCAAAAAGAAGAAGAAAAGGAAATGGAAAATTTCTAGAGCTTTTTTCTGCAAGAGGGAATAATTTAAAGCAGGTAGACTTGAAAATTCCTTTAGGAATGTTGTGTTGTGTTACAGGAGTTTCAGGTAGCGGTAAGTCTTCTTTAATTAATGAAACCTTATATCCAATTTTAAATAAATATTTTTTTAGAGGTGAAAAATTACCCCTTCCGTATAAAGAAATTAAAGGTATTGATAATATAGACAAGGTTATAGAAATTAATCAAGCTCCAATTGGAAGAACCCCAAGGTCAAATCCAGCAACCTATACAGGAGTGTTCTCAGACATTAGAGAATTATATGCTGGCTTGGAAGAATCAAAAATAAGGGGATACAAATCTGGGCGTTTTTCATTCAATGTTGTAGGGGGTAGGTGTGAGATATGTAAAGGTGCTGGAAAAAAAACAATTGAAATGAATTTTTTGCCTGATATAATGGTGCATTGTGATGATTGTGATGGTCTAAGGTATAATAGAGAAACATTAGATGTTAGATTTAAAGGAAAATCTATTTCAGATGTTTTAAATCTTACTATTGATCAAGCAGTTGAATTTTTTGAAAATATTCCTAAGATTATTAGAAAGATAAGAACATTGAAAGATGTGGGTTTAGGATATATTACATTAGGTCAATCTGCAACAACATTATCTGGTGGTGAAGCACAAAGAATTAAATTAGCTTCTGAATTATCTAAAAAGAGTACTGGAAACACTTTCTATATTTTGGATGAGCCAACAACAGGACTGCATTTTCAAGATATAAAAGTTTTACTTGATGTTATCGAGACTATTGTAGATAAAGGAAATTCAGTTTTAATTATTGAGCATAATTTAGATGTTATAAAAGTAGCAGATTATATCATCGATTTAGGAAAAGAGGGGGGTGAGAAAGGTGGTTATATTTTGTGTGAAGGAACACCTGAAAAAATTATTAAATCTAATAATAGTTATACAGCAGATTTTCTAAAGAATGAATTGTAGATTTTATCAACTTAAATAAAAAAAATATGTTTCTTAATTTTTTCCTATTTTTACAGCATCATAAAATTATTAAGATGAATAATTATTTGCAAAAGATTCTTCTCATTTCACTTGTATTTTTCTCGTTCTCAATTTTTGCTCAATCTGTCCCTAAAACAGAAAAAAATACTATTCCATTCAATCCACGATTTGTTTTTGGTTCAAATTTTTATAATTATCAAGGTGGTATTGCAGGAACTGAATCTAATTTTTTATCTGGTGATGTTGGTTTTAACGCAGGACTAAGTTTAGATGTTGATGATAAAATTTCATTATCATTTTTATTTTCAAGTCCATCCACATTTTATGAAAAAGAATTTAGCGCCATAGATGGTTCTTTGGTTAGTGAGTTTAGATCTGAATTTAGTACACTTGGTTTGAGTTTAAAATACGATTTTAAGACAAAATCTATATTTAACCCTTTTATCAGTTTGGGATTGCAAGGCTTAACTTTTAAAACACTTAATAGTGATATTTCATCACAATATTCTGCAAAAGAAACAGGACTTGTAATTCCTGTAGGAGCTGGAATAACATTAGAAATGTCTGATAGAATGTCATTTGATGCATCCTTAAATTATGCTCTATCGCAAGTTGATATTGATAAGACTACTGAAGAGCTTAATGATAATTTTGTGGTTGTTAACTTTTCAATAAGTTATGATCTATTTACACCAAAGCCTTCAGGTATAAATCCATTAAAGGAAAAGTATTATTCAGATGTTGATTATGACAAAATGGACTTAGCTGATCAGGATGGAGATTTAGTTTTAGATATTAATGATTATTGTCCTGAAACTCCAACGGGAGTTAAAGTTGATGAGTCTGGCTGTCCATTGGATTCTGACAATGACGGAATCGCGGATTATCTTGACAAAGAAAAAAATACACTTGCTGGTGCAATCGTTGATGAAAAAGGAGTAACATTAAAAGAAGATAAGTTTAAAAGTAAATTTGATAAAAATAAGGTTGCTTCAAGAGAGTTTGCAAACTTTTATAATGATAATGAAATCTCTAGAGATGATTTTAAATCAATCAATGCTTATTTAATTGCTAAAGCAAATGCTTTTAACAATCTATATAACTCCAATAATTCATCAAATGAAGAATTAGGCCTTAGGTATAAAGTTCAATTAGGTGTTTATAATGATGGAGTATCTCCTAGAATAATTAATAAATTACTAAGCTTAGAAGATCTTGAGAGCTATACAGAAAACAATGGAAATGTCATATATGCTGTAGGTAGTTACCTCACAATTGATGATGCTTTAGGTAGAGAGTTTGAATTGGAGAAAAAAGGATTTAAAAATTTAGAGTTATTAGAATATGAAAATGGTGTTTTGAGTTTGTATAGACCACCTGTAGTCAAAGAAAACGATGAGAAAACTCCACAAGACCCGCCAATACCAGCTTTATCAGATAATGACACTAACAAAGTTGATAGTGAACCAATAGTTGCTGAAATAAAAGCACCATCAACAGTCTACAGAGTTCAAATTGGAGCATATAAAGTTGTATTATCAAATAAGATTTTTGAAGGGGTAGAAAATGTTGTTTCTTTTAAAGGAAATGATGGTTTGATTAGATATATGACTGGTTCTTTTAATAATTATTCTGATGCTATTAGCTATAGATCTCAAATGCGTTCAAGAGGTTTTGAAGATGCTTTTGTAGTAACATTTAAAGATGGTGAGAGAGTTCCTTTAAATAAATCTATCTCTACAAAAAAGAATGTTGTAAAAGCCAACAAGCCTGCAAAGAAACAGAAGCAAGCCCAAAAAAATATTAAAAAGAAAAATAATCTTGTTTTTGTAATACAAATTGGAGTTTTTCCAGAGATTTTATCACCAGAAGACTTGTCCATGATGAGCAAGATTAATAATGTAAAAAAGGAAAGTTCTGGAGGTTTTTATAAGTATTACTCTGAAAATTTTAGTGAATACTCACTTGCTGCTTCTAAATTACAGAAGATTAAATCAATTGGATTTGCTGATGCCTTTATTTTGTCTACTTTGAATGGTAAAGAAATATCTTTAGAAAAGGCACTTAACTTGGACTAGAATCCTTAAGGTATTTTGCTTTTTTACTGCCAGGGTATATCTTAAACTCTCTAAAGCTACACTTTAAGTTACTATTCATTAGCTCAATTTTTTTCGTTGGTTTTAGCCCAATCATTTTTAAATTTTCAATATCAGAGGAAATAAGCCAAACTGTACAGTTCATATAATTGTTTTTAAGAGTATCTCCAACTTTTTCATAAAATTCATTTACTCCTAATTCAATTCTTTCACCATATGGTGGGTTAAAAACTACAAAGGTATTCTCATTTATTTTGGTTTCAAAAAAGTCTTCGTTTTTCACTTTAATGCTGTCAAACATTAATGCATTTTCAATATTTTTTCTTGAAGATCTTACTGCCTTTTGAAAATTA